>ENA-UOUL01001084-UOUL01001084.1-bioreactor-metagenome-genome-assembly--contig:-NODE-1084-length-41533-cov-52.662823_pt1 | contig 41533 bp, 39 predicted proteins | sample MGYA00249838_ERZ747220 | MGnify/ENA primary metagenome ERZ747220 (study PRJEB28778, sample SAMN05720191) | bioreactor metagenome | isolation source: Anaerobic biogas reactor | place: USA:Washington... | reverse complement strand
TTGATGTGGGGGGGACAGACGAACTGGCAGGAGTGGCAGTAGGTACAGGACTCAGCGTACTTCTTGAACTCCTCCTCGGTGAGGAAGGTCTTCTTCGCCTCCTCGGCCCGCTTCGGCTTGACGGCGATGGCGGTCCTGACGCCGACCTCTCCGGCCTTGATCGGGTCGATGATGGCAACGCCGGGCATCCTGAAGTTGACGAGGTCGTCGACGATCTCGTCGACGGGATCGTTCGTCCTGTCGGGCAGGCCCAGCATGATCTTCTCGTTGGTGGCGATCAGGGGCACCTTCCTTGCGGAGCACTCTTCGATGGCATCGGTACATACGCACTGCTCGTCGACCATGACGCAGTCCATGACGCCGCCCCGGACCATCTTCCTCCACCAGCCCATGGCCCCTGCGATCTTGGCCTTCGTACCGACCATTCTGTATTTGGTGTTGATCTCCTCGGGATATCCGAGACCCTCGCCGATTCTGGTGTTGTCGATGGCAGTGCAGCAGACGCCGCCGATGTCGACCTTGTCCCAGAGCTTGTTGTCCTCGGCGTAGAACATCGCCTCGGCGGAGCCCGCCAGGTTGTGGCCGTAGGTGATAAGGATCGCCTTGTTCTTGTCGAGGGTCCCCATCCCGCACTCGACCAGGGGAGCGTCCTCGTCGCCCCGAGGCATGTCGTAGGCGACGATCTGGATCAGATCCGAGACCTCTTTGCCGAGGGAGTCGAGCATCCCGGCGTGGAGGGCCTTAGACTCGAAGTCGAGGTAGCTCCCCTCCTGGCCGGTGTGGGTGCATGCCAGCAGCTGGGCCACCTGCTCCTCGACGTAACTCAGAACTGGACCAAACTCCTTGAGGGTCTTGGGCTTGATCCCGGCTATCGTCCTGGTGAGTGGCGCGTCCACCAGGATCTCGTCGCCCATCTTGAAGGGGAGGTCTCCGAACTTCTCCAGGCACCAGTGGTAGAGGTGTCGGCCGTGAGCGCAGTGGGCGGTGCAGCCCATGAGGACCGCGAGGAGGACGATCCTCCCCTGCTGGGCGGCCTGGTCCAGGCCGCAGGCCCCTCTCTTGTTCCCGGTCAGGTCGCAGGGACCGTAGGTACAGAGGGTGCACCGATCGCAGATCGGGGAGTAGAAGACCTTATACCTGTTTATCAACTTGAAGTCCCAGTCTCTCAGCGTGGCGATGCTCGGGTAAGGGAACGGGCCCATGGGCTGGTCCCACTCCTCCACCTCCTTCACTACCGCGCCGATGTTGATCTGGACATTCTGCATGTCCTCGACAGAAAAACTGCCTTCCATCTTATCCATCTTCTCACCTCTCTCTGATAAATATCCGCGCGCTATAGTGGGTTAATTGCTTGATATAAACCTTATGGGATCGTGTCATCTAAAGTCGATATGGATTGACATTTAAATCCGATATATCGGATTTACAAATGGTTGAAAGACCAAATTTAAAGTAATCATTTTACAAAGAAATGAAACATTTTTTTCCCTTACACCCCGGATAGAAGATAGGATATAAAACTAATATTTGACAAAATTCCGTCCATATAATCCCATTATCTGGTGAGAAATTAGAGAAGAATTAGAGCAAATATTTTACATAAATGGATAAGTGGTCCGGAGCGCTCGGGATGGACCATCCTGCCCGCCTTCAGGTTCAAACGGGAGAAAGCTCATTGCAGGATGGCAGTTCTGGCCAAATTTCGACCCTTTTGGACCATCAGCACGTCGAGGACCGCCCTCAGCGCTTTAACGGGGATCTGGCCAGGGGCGGTTGGGGTTCCGATGTAGCCGTAGGTGAGGACTGAGCCGTATATCGGTGCCAGGGCCCGCAGATGCCTCCCGACATCGCCCATCCCCAGGAGGGATGTGGGGCCCGGCGCGTCGAGGAGGAGCTTCAGAAGGTCGAGACAATCCTCCAGGGAGGCGGGGGTGAGGGCGAGCTTGGAGATCCCGGCCCCGGCCTCGAAGGCCTCTCTGAGGATCGACCCCGTCGCCTCGATCCCCGGCATGCCCCGGAAGTTGTGGTAAGAGATTATCGTCGGCCTCTCCACCATCTCCAGGAGGCGGTCGCGCCCCTCGGCTAAAAGCTCCACGTCGACGAGGTCCGCCCAGGCCGAGGCCTCCGCCAGGATCTCGATCCTCTTGTCCTCCTCACCTCGGAAGGCGCCACCCTCCGCCGCCCATCTGTTGGTGGCGATTATGGGTAGGGGCGTAACCTCTCGGACCTCCCGGAGGATCTTCATACCGTCCCCAGGAAGAAGGTCGAGCCTCACCTCCACCAGGTCAGCCCCGAACTCCTCCGCTGAGGACGCCTCCCCCAGGGCGCCTTCGCCGCTGAGGACGGCTACGACCGCCGGGACCTCGATCTCCAGCTTCCCGATGATGAGCCTCCGCCGATGGTGCCTATATTCGATTCGATCCCCCCCTTCGGGTCCGCCATCGCTGATCTTCGCCTCATCCTTCCTCGATACCACCTTCCCGCCTCCGTTCAATTTAACACCACATCATCGAGGTTCGGCCGACCTCACCTCTCGAGGATGCTCTCCTCGATGGTCATCCCAAAGTGGCGGGCCTTCCCCTCGAAGTGAACCAGGACCTCGTCCCCCGGCTGGAGGTCCGTCACCGACTTGGGCGCGCCGCCTTTGCCGACAAGCTTGATAGTCTCGGCGTTCTGGAGGAGGGTGCTGATCTTCTCCCCGTCCACATCCGCCTCGATCAGCATGAGGGGCCTCTTCTCGATCTTGACCCTGCCGACGACGGCAGTCTTCGTCCCCCCCTCAGAGTCGACGATCGTCACCTCGTCGCCGGCCTTCAGCTCCGATAGATACCGGGTCTTCTCTCCGACCTTGACGTAGGCGTGGACGGCTCCGGCGTTGACCCGGAAGGGGCGGGCAGCTACGTAAGAGCTCTCCTCGGACTCGCTCTGGACGAGGAAGGCGGCCTTCGACTGGGAGCCGACGAGCATCCCCTCACCAGGGCGCATCATGGTGCAGGTGTCGACGCAGACCCGGTCCCCCATACCGACGGGCCTGACGGCGGTGACCTTTGCGGGGACGAGGGCGAGCCTCGCCATCCCCGCCTTCTCCGCCAGCTTCTGAACCCTCTTGATCTCCGATAGGTCCGCCGTGTCGAGGAGGATCCCGTCGGCCCCCTTCTCCAGGGTGGCAAAGTCGACCTCCGCCTCCTCGGCGGTCTTGACGCCGCTGATTATCTTCACCTTCGCGCCCTGGAGGCCCGCAATCATGTTCTCAAGGGGGATAACCTTCCAGTCGGTGCCGACGACGACCAGGTAGTCGACGCTCTTGCCCAGCTCCACCGCGAACTCCTCGTACCTCTTCCCCCGGATCTCGACGTAGCCCGCCACCATCCCCTCGGCGGCCCTGGCGAGGCTTATGTCCAGCGAGGCGCCGAAATCCTCGGGGAGGGGGACCGACCCGTCCCCCTCGCCGCCCCGGCCTATGATGAGGATATCCTCGCCTCCCCTCTCGGTACCGAAGGAGGCGACCCTGATGTCTCCGAGCTTTCTTATCCTCTCGACGTCCCCCTGCCTCGCCACCACGCAGTCGAACCCGGACTCGAGGGCGGTGGTGATTCGGGGCTTCATCTCCTCCCAGGGGCCGTCGCTGGCCATCATCCACTTCTCTTTCATGGGCCAGGGGTGGGGGCTAAGGTTACTAATTTCTTTTGGACACCTTAGGAATCCGGACCGCGGTGATGGGATACGACGCACCCGCTCGTCCGTGCTACTTAATAAGGAGTTCAGACGAAATGATATCCGATTGCCGGAGATAGGCCAAATGATAGAGATAGACCAAGACTGGAGGTAGCCCGATGACGGATATGGTCCAGATCCTGATCGAATCGGCGTCCACCTCCTTCGGCCTCCTCTCCAGGTCCCTGCCGCCGATGGTCCTGGGCCTCATTCTGGCGGAGCTGATCGTGGTCTATGACGCGGCGGAGAGGATCGCCTTCGTGGCGCGACCGATAACAAGGTTCTCCCACCTCAGCGACGCCACCGGAGCAAGCTTCATGATGGCCTTCTTCTCGGCGGCGAGCGCAAACTCGATGCTCGCCGGCTACTACCATGACGGGGTCATCGAGAAGAGGGAGCTCTTCGTCGCCTCCCTCGTCAACTCCTTCCCCGCCACCACCATGCACTGGAGGTCCCTCCTCCCGGTGCTGATACCCCTCCTGGGGTTCACGGGCCTCGCCTACTTCGGCCTTCTGATGCTGGTGGGGCTCTTGAAGACCGCCCTGGTGATGGCTGCGGGCCGCCTCCTCCTGCCAGGGAGACCCGGAGCCAAAGCCGCCGAGATCATCTTCGAAGATCTCAGGGTCGGAATCGGCAGCGTAAGCAAGGATCGGCCACACCTCGGGGATGCCTTGAAGATCAGCGCCAGAGCTGCCCGCCCCAAGGTGGTGAGGGTGGTGAAGATGACGACGGCGATCATGTTCCTGGTATCGGTCCTGATCCAGGTGGGGGCCTTCGACCTCTTATCCCAACAGTTGAGCGGGATCGGTGGCCTCCTACCCCTGCCAGCGGCGGGGATCAGCATCATCGCCGCCCAGTTCGCCGGCTACATCGCCGCCTACACCGTGGCCGGCGGCCTTTTGGCGGCGGGAGAGGTCACGGGAAAGGAGGTGGTCGTCACCCTCATGATAGGAAACGTCATCACCAGCGCCGGCTGGGCTGTTCGTTGGCTTATCCCCTCCCACGCCGGGATCTTCGGCCCGCGGATCGGAACGGAGCTGGTGATCTGCTCGACGGGGCTGCGGAACGTTCTCATGATCCTCGTAGCCCTCGGAGTGATGGTCTTATGGTGAGGCGAGCGATCAGCTAACCATTTCAGCAAGGGTCGTAAGAGGAGGACCGTCGGGCCGTCGGCTTGCGGTCCAGGAAGGGTCTGAACGGTATGACCGACGCGAGGGCCCGGACCCTCGCCGCCGACGGGCCGTCGGCTTGCGGTCCAGGAAGGGTCTGAACGGGCTGAAACGAGCCATAAAGGGGCTTGAGGGCGGGGTCGCTAAAAGGTAGGTGGAAAAATAATAGATCCGAAGAAGCCGGCGGGGAGGGAGCGATCCCGCCCGCGAGCCGCCGTCTTCTGGATGCGAAAGCGCCTTCAACCTCGGCCTATTCGGCCTTATAAATGAAGCCTGGGATCATTCGGACTTCTCTTCCCCTCCTACTCCTTCGACCTTCAGGGTGTACTGGAGCGATTCGCCGCCCCAGAAGGACTCGACCTTGATGTAGTAGGTCCCGGGGAGGAGCTCCTCTTCGATCCTGGACCAGGAGCCTTCGCCGCTGTCGTCGTCGTAGTCGATCTCTTCCACCTCCTCGTCGTAGAGGTAGAGGTAAGAATCGCCGCTTGAATTCCCAAAGGTCTCGATCGCGACCTCCATCGCCTCTTCGACTACCAAGACGTAGTAGTCGACGTCTTCAGCCGGAATTATGCAGCCGTCCGCCGTCAGGGAGGCCCCCGGTGTGAGGACGCCGAGGTCCAAGGCCTCTCCGGAGGCGTCGTTCGGCTCATCGTCACACAGTAGGTCGAGGATGGAGAGGGTTAAGACGTAGCACGAGATCGGTTCTGTGCTCCCCGACTGGACTCGGAGGGCGTACCTTCCTGCAGAGAGGTCGGCGGCGATATCTCCGTCGCCGCTTTCTATCGGAAGATAGCGGCCTTCGCTCTCGTTGTATCCGTAGAGGACGATGGAGGCGTACTCCGTGATGGACCATAGGTCGAGTTCTTCCTCCTCATCGGCATCGTCTTCGTAGGTCTCGCTGGTTATCTCAAGATACCCCTCCGAATCCGGGCCGATATCGAAGAGGAAGAAGTCGGTGTCGGCGAGGGGATCGAGCGATCCGGAGATGATGGTTGCATTGGCGATGGTCCCCAGGATCGTTCCTTCGGTGAGACAGTCGTTGGGCTCGGCCTCGGAGAGGAGGTTGCTGATGGAGACGGTGTAGTTTCCGGTCTCGGAGAGGATCGAGTCGACCCGGACGAAGTAGGTCCCTTCCCCGGCCGTCATCTTGAGGAGGTCCTCCGCGTAGTCGATGTACTCAAAGTTCTCGTCGTAGAGGACGAAACGGAGGGTCTTGGTCATATCCGACGATAGGACCAAATCGGCGGTCTGGCTGTCGATGGCGAACTTGAACCAGTCGATCTCGCCGGGGTATGCGAGGTCGGCCTTGTAAGAGATCATCCCATCCTCTGCCCCGATCGTCCCGAGGTCCGTCGATCCGCTGATGGTGGCGACGGAGCCCTGATCTGCCTCCTCGGCGATGACGATCCCTCCCGTGAGGAGAAGGAACGCCAGAATTGCTATAGATTTGGAATTCATGTAAGCACCACTTTCTCGTAGTAATGAGGATTAGATCATATATTTAATTAGTCCGCTACTTTCAATTATGCCGATTTCGCGGGTCCAATCTCAGCCATCGCCCCACCTCGTCTCCTAGATCAGGCTGATATGCGTATTAAATAAAAGACGAAATCGACGGCATGAAGAGGGAATCTTTTTATTTTTCCGCAGATTGTTTATTTCCAGGTGGGGTCTCCTACAAGACCGATCCCAGGCCAGGGTACGGCTGCTCCTCGATATCCGCAGAAGGTCCGTCTTGCGGCGGCTCTGAGATAGGCTTATCTAAAGCGGCCCTGATTATATTCGATAGATGAAGGTCGACCTCGATCAGATCCTCGCCCTCGCCGGGGACCTATCCGATGAGGGAAACAGGGGCCGGTTCCGCCGCTTCCTCCTCGACTCGGCGAAGGACCCCGACGCCATCATGGAGCTCCTCGCCTCGGCCGTATTGGTCTCCGACCTTGAGCACGAGATCGCCGTTCAGGACCTCGTCCTGAGCCTTGGGATCCCCCTCGGCTTTGAGCCGGGCCCCTCGTTCGGGGGTCACTGGAAGTCCCCTTCGGGAGTCATCTTTATTCTGAAGCCGGTGGCCGGGGACGAGCCCCTAGACATCGCCGCCCTCGTCGGCAGGAGGGAAAGCCTTCCCCGAACCTCCGCCGCCGCATCAACGGCGGGGGAAGGGACGGGAGAGGCGGAGGCCGCAGAAAAGGAAGGGTTGAAGGTGGACGAAGATGGAAGGGCGTTGGACGAGGAGGAGCTGAGCGTCCTCGTCCTCCTCGTCGCCAAGGACTCCGAGACCCTCCGGGTCGAGGAGGCGATCCTGGAGGAGGACGAATCGGGGCAGGTCAGGACGATCTCGACCTCAGCCCTCCTCGCCCTCACGAAGATGGCGAGGGAGTACCGCCTCACCCACGGGGACGTCCTTCTCCTCCTCCTCGCCTCGGCCCCCTCCGTCGACCCAATCATCGACCTCCTCGCCCGGGTCGTATCCCGGTGCGAGGCCGAGACCCCTACCCTGGAGGAGATCGCCACGATCCTAGGGCCTTCCGGTAGGGGGGGCGAGGCCGGCCCCGGGGAGGCGCTCCAGGATCTGATCGACCAGAGCCGGTACTACGCCTTCGGAAGCCGGGGAGCAGGTCGGCGGGAGACGCGGCGCTGAGGCGATTATAGACCCAGCCCTACCTAGGGAAATGGCGGATAGATCAGAAAGAAGCCCTTCAGGCCCTCCGATGGTGGTCTTCCATGAGAACCGGCACCGCAAACCTCCCCCTCCACGGCGGAAGAGCTCCCCCCTGGCTCTTCAAGAGGATGGTGAGCCTGGCGGAAGGGGTGGTGGACGCCGTGATCTTCGAGCGCGGCCCTGAGGAGCTCCTGCGGCGGCTATCTGATCCGTTCTGGTTTCAGGCCCTGGCCTGCGTCCTCGGCTTCGACTGGCACTCCTCAGGGACGACGACCACGACGACGGGTGCGTTGAAGCTCGCGATAAAGCCGGAGGTCCACCCCATCGCCGTCGCCGGGGGGAAGGGGAGGGCGGGTCGGAAAGCTCCCTCCGATATAGAGGCGGCCGGAGAGCTCCTCGACCTCTCTCCGGAGAGGATCGTCGAGCTGAAGCGGGCGAGCCGGATGGCGGCTAAGGTCGACACCTCCCTAGTCCAGGACGGCTACAGCCTCTATCACCACGTCCTCATCTTCACCGAGAAAGGAAGCTGGGCGGTAGTCCAGCAGGGGATGAACGAGAGCTACGCAAGGCGGTACCACTGGCTCTCCGACCGGATGGAATGCTTCGTCGAGGAGCCCCACTCCGCCATCTGCGCCGAAGAGAGGGGAGAGAGCGTTCTGGACCTGACAAGCCTATACAGCAGAGAGAACCGGGACGTCACGCTCGACCTGGTGAGAGACGGGCCATCTCACCTTTTGAGGTACACCGGCCAGAGGACCCTCTTCGACTTCTCCGGCCCTTCTGACATCTCGGCCCCTCTGCTCCGGTCGGCGCAGAAAAAGGACCTGACCCTGCCGCGCCGCCACGAGGTCCTGCCCGCCGACCTCGGCGAGGACGGTATCAGGGCGCTGAAGCTGGCGTACGAGATCCAGCCCGAGAGCTACGAGGAGCTGATCTCCTTGCGGGGGATGGGTCCGAAGAGGGTCCGGGCCCTAGCCCTCATCTCCGAGCTGATCTACGGCGCCGAGACGAGCTGGAAAGACCCGGCCAAGTACAGCTTCGCCCACGGTGGGAAAGACGGCCATCCCCACCCCGTCGACCGGGAGACCTTCGACTGCTCGATATCGACCCTCAAAGAGGCGGTGGAGAACGCGAAGCTCGACAAGAGGGAGAAGTACGACGCCATCAGGCGGCTGAGTCGGTACATCGGCGAAGATCCTGAGGGCCAAAGATGCGATCTATGTCAAGAGAGCTAAACCAAAACCGGAGGAAGATTCGTGCTGGATCTGCTGAGAAAGAGGAGGAGCGTCAGGAGGTACAGGGATGAAGAGATCAAGCCCGAGGTCGTGGAGCTTCTGAAGGAGGCGGCCCTCCGCTCGCCCACCTCTCGGAACTTCAGGCCCTGGAGGTTCGTATTCGTCACAGATCGAGAGAAGCTTGCGGCCCTCTCCAGGGCGAAGGAGAGCGGATCGTCGCTTCTCGCGGGGGCGCGGCTTGGGGTCGTCGTCTGCGCCGACGAGGAGGAGTCGGACGTCTGGATCGAGGACTGCTCGATAGCCTCGATCATCCTGCAGCTGGCGGGCCAGAGCCTGGGGCTCGGCTCCTGCTGGATCCAGATAAGGCTCCGGATGCACGCCGATTCAGTGACCAGCGAGGAGTACGTCCGGTCCGTATTGGGCCTTCCCGAGAATATCAGGGTCGAGTCGATGATCGCTTTCGGATGCCCCGACGAGGATTTGGAGCCGGTCCCGGCCACGGAGCTACAGCGCGAGAAAATTCTTTCGAGCTGAGAGAATTGGCCCCTTTCGGTATGGGGCGTGGCAATCAAACGGGGAGAGAATTTGAAGGTCAGAGACGTCATCAAGCTGATCGAAGCAGACGGCTGGAGCCTGGTGAGCACCAAAGGGAGCCATCGGCAGTTCAAGCACCCATTTAAGACGGGACGAGTTACCGTCGCAGGCAAGCCAGACTTGGACCTTCACCCAAAGACCTTGAAAAGCATAATAAAGCAGGCGGGCTTAAAGGAGATTGAAGATGACTAGTTATACAATTATTATTGAGCGGGGTGAACGAAATTACTCCGCATACTGCCCCGACCTACCTGGAGTGGTTGCAGCCGGTGAAACCGAGGAGGAGACTATTCTGCTGATGAAAGAAGCGATAGAGTTTCACCTTGAGGGCCTGAGGGAAGACGACCTTCCCATCCCAGAGCCGACCACATCAGCGAGATGTATTGAGGTCGCCTAGCGAGATTGGCCTTTTAAAATATCCTTTCTCGCCAAAGAGAAGTCCGGTCCATCTTCGCTCCCAACCGAAACGCAGATACTCGCTCAACCCTACCGTATCCCCCATGAAGATCGGACGAAAGCCGAAGCCCGAGTCCCCCGAGGAGATGGCCCTCGTCCATCACGCCCTCGAAAACCCCGTCAGAAGGAGGATGATCATCCTGATGGTGGAGGGGTGCCTCTCGGTCGAGGGGATCTCCGAAGCCGTCGGCCCGAATATGCTCGGCTACCACCTCCATCGGCTGGAGCTGGCGGGGTTGATCGAGGTTGCCGACGGGGCGATAACCCTGACAGAGGCGGGAGAGGCCTACGGCGCCCTCGTCAAGGCCCAGGCCGAGAGGGACAGCGCAGGATGAGGTTTTTGGCCCCATTTCGTCTCTTCTTGTTTCAGAAAAAGGAGAGACGGGTGGAGGCAAATCAGCTCCGCTGTAAGCCCCCATCTAACCGAAGAGGATACATTCGAGGCTTGCAGGATCCTCCTCGCACGGATCTGGGTATCCTCCAACGGAGCCACCACCTCCGGCGACCTTGATAAGCTGGAGGCATATGGCGTACCAAGTATCTCCGGCGCAATCGTTTCTGGCGTAGACCCTGGCAAAGCCTGCCTGGGGGCTGCTGTATGAGAGGAGATCGGCCGAGTCCTCTTCAAACCGCAAGAACTTCCCTTCCGGGGATTCGATCGACGCCTTGTACTTGTGTCCGCCCTTCAGATCGTAGGGTCCAAAGGCGATCCAGGTCGCGGGAGGCAAGTCGAGGCCGTCATCGCCCGCCGGCCCCACCAGGACCAGGTAGCTTCCCGCCACAAAATCGTTTTCGCGAAGAGGGAAGACGTCGCCCGGCTGGCCTGCAAAGGCGGTCTGGTCCGGCGTGAAGGACTTCCAGCTGCACCCCAGGGCCATCGAGGTGTTTACCAGGACCATGTTGGACCTGGCGATGTCGTTGTACCCGCCTCCACCTGCCCAGTTCCTGAACATCCTGAACTCGTAGCTTCCCGCTTCGTCGGGGGCGGTGAAGGTCAAACTCCCGCTCATATTCCCGTTCAGCCAGTACCACTCGCCGTAACTGTCGTTTGCCGCGCCCGCCCTGTAGATGCCGATCCAGTCGCTATCAAAACCCGGCGCTCCCGAGTAGGTGACACCGATCAGATCTCCGGGGGCGACCAGCCTGGGGGACGCTGTGATGGCGATGGGGTTTACTGGCTCTAGCTGGACTCTGACGACGTTGCTCTTTGCGATGTCGCTATATCCGCCCCCTCCGGCCCAGTTCTCAAACATCCTGAACTCGTAGCTCCCCACCTCGTTTGGGGCGGTGAAGGTCAGCGTCCCGCTCTTGTTCCCGTTCAGGAAATACCATTCACCGTACTCTTCGTTTGCCGAGTCCACCCTGTAGATGGCCATCCAGTCGCTATCAAAACCCGGTGCTCCCGAGTAGCTTACGGCTATCTCGTCCCAGGGGTTTGCCACGCTGGGGGATGCAGAGATAGTCTGTCCCATCCCCAGCGAGGAAACGGCGATGAGCAGGATGGAGACCGCCGCCAGAGGGCGGACGATCTCAGATCTGACTTTTCCGATCTGTTTCAATCACTTCCCCTCCACAAACCAACCCTGCCCGCTACCTCCATCGAGGCGGGGGCAGAGGTTTACTTACGCCCCTTGAGTTAAAATAGGTTGCTCAAGCCAGAGGCATTCTTTGAGATAGTTCTTACTCCATCTCTTCTCAAATCTCGTTTGGCCCAAACCCCTTCTCCTTCGGCTGGCTTCGGCTTGATCGAGGCAGAAGAAGCTCGTGTTCAGCCGGGCCAGCACCAAGTCGCCGGGGAAGGAGGAGAGGGTCTTCGGCCTCATAAAACTGTATAAAAATATCAGTAGGACTGAATAGATGTCCAAAAAAAATATTCGTTCGTCAGAGGAGGGTGCGGGGAGGGCCTTCCCCCTCGTCCAGAGCCCCTAGCCTCAGGCCCCAGCCTCGAGGGAGTGCTCGATCAAGGCCCAGAGGAGGTCGGAGTCCTTCACCATCCCCGCCAGCTTCTGATGAGCCGTCACCACCGGCAGCTGATCGATCCTGTTTCTCATCATCACCCTCGCGCACTCTGAGACCTCGCTCGTCTTGATGGCGGTGAAGGCGGGGACCATCGCCTGCTTTACGGGGATCTTCCGGAGGGCGATCCTCGATACCCCGTAGTAGAAGTTCAAGGTGTCCCGGGTGCTCTCCCAGGTCCACTCGTCCTCGTCGTTTGCGGAGGACATGTCCGACATCTCGACGGAGTCCTCGATGACGGAGGCGTTTATCAGGTCCCGGTCGGAGACGATCCCCACCAGATTGAGGTCCGAGTCTATCACCGGCGAGGCCTGGACGTTGGCGTACTCCATCACGGCTCCGGCGACCGGCAGGGGCATCTCGTCCCAGAGGGCTACGGTCGTCTTCTCAAAGTACCGGTCTATCGGCCTCTTTATCTCCAGCTCCGCCACCACCCGGATGACGTCGGCGACGCTGACGATCCCTACAAGTGAGCCGTCCTCCACCACGGGAAGACGTCTAATGTCGTTCTCCGCCAGATGTCTCGCCGCCTCAACCACGCTGTCATCGGGACCGACGACCAGGGGGTCCCGGGTCATCAGGAGGGCGGTCTGGTCCTCCTCCGGGTTTCGGAGAAGGTCGGTCCTGGTCACCATCCCCACCAGCTCGCCGCCCTTGACCACCGGCACCCCCGAGACGTGCCTCTCCTTGAGGGTCTTCAAGACCATGTCTCTGGAACCGGGGACCGTCACGTAGGCGACGTCCCGAACCATCACCCCTTTCACCAGAACATCACTCACAAACCTTCTCCCCTGGAACCGTGATGACGGGAACTGTTGAGGTGCGGACCACCTTCTCGGCTACGCTTCCGAGGAGGAACTTCTCGAGGCCGGATCGTCCGCAGCTTCCTATGACGATGGCGTTCAACCCGGCCCCCTCCGCCACCCTGACCAGCTCCTCGCCGGGGTTCCCCTCCACCACCATCTTGGTGGAGGCGACTCCCGACCTCTCGGCCATCTCTCCGACGTAATCGGTGGCGCTCTCCCCCTCCTTGATCAAAATATCCCTGATGCTGGCAAGAGCCATATCCTCGGGAAGGTGGCTCAGCCGTCCAGTATCGGCGACGTAGACGATGGTGACGGAGCCACCAGAAAGCCTGGCGAGCTCTATGCCCACCGCCGCCGCTCGCTCGCTATGCTTAGATCCGTCGGTTGCTATCATTATCCTCTCAAACATGGAAAAACCCCTAGATGACGGCCAGAACATCGGAGGGGGCCGCCCTCCTGACCAGGCTTGCCAGGGGGTCCTTCGACCCAGCCATGTTCTCCGACCGCCTGTCGATGACGATTATCCTGCCCTTCTTGCCGACGCGGATGGCGCCTGCCGCTTCCTCCACGCCCAGGATCTGGGCACCGTTTAGCGTGCACATCATAAATACCTGTCTATCGTTATGCACCAGCGCCTTGGATAAAAACTCCATCTCGGAGAAGAGGTTTGGCGAGTTGAGCATGACGTTGTCGGTCCCCAGGCCCACGGTGATCCCCATCTCCAGCATCTTGGCGACATCTGGAAGGCCGACGCCGGTGACGAGGTTCGACCGGGGACAGACGACCACTGGAATCCCCGCCTCCGCCACCATCCTTAAGTCCCGGGGCTCGGCCCTGGTGAGGTGGACAAGGAGGTCGGGCGAAAGACTCAGAGCCTCCTCGATGTCGTCTCGATCCGACTCTCCGGCGTGAAGGGCGACTTTCTTTCCCTCCGACCTTGCGGCCTCGACCACCTCCTCTACCCAGGACCAGGGATGATCTTTTGTGCTGCTGATACCGACCCCCCAGCAATCCTTGTGAAGATGAAACGAGCCAGGATCGGGCCTGCCCATGATCCTTCCGACGATCCCCGTCCCCTCCATCGCCTCCAGAAGCATCTCGACCCCGTCGGCCCCACCCTCCCGAAAGTCGGCGAAGGCGGAGGTTCCGGACCGGGCCATGTAAAGAAGGGACCCCCTCATCCCCTCCACCACCTCTCGGCGGGGGGTGGAGGCCAGGGCCCGGTGCTTCAAACCCCCCGGACCCACCAGGTCCCTGAGGGGGAGGTAGGGGGGGTCTTTTAAGAAGGAGTCGCCGAGGTGGACGTGGGCGTTGACGAGGGCTGGAGCGATGATCCCCTGGAGGTCCGAGGCGACCTCCTCGGTCCCGATCTCCGCGACGACCCCGTTCCGGAGGGTTAGGTGCCCCTCGAAAGGCTCGAGATCCTCCCCGAGGAGGATCGTCCCCGAAAGGACGACCTCGCCATACGACCTCATCATGAGAGAGAGATTGGGGAGGGAAAATATTTAGCTTTCCTCTCCGTCGTCAAGACCCTCATGGAGAGGCCCTTCGTATTCATCAACAGCGCCATGAGCGCCGACGGGAAGATCAGCTCCTATCTTCATCAGCAGGTGAGAATATCGGGGCGGGAGGATAGGGACCGGGTAGCCCTCCTCCGAGCCGAGAGCGATGCCGTCATGGTGGGGGTTGGGACGGTCCTCGCCGACGATCCTGGGCTGAGGGTCAAGGCCCCTCACCTCAGGAGGGGGAGGTCGGACCGGGGCCTTCCCGAAGAACCCCTCCGGGTCGTAGTCGACAGCCGGGGCAGGACCCCGCCATCGGCAGAGGTGCTGGGGGAGAGGTGCATCATCGCCGTATCGAGGGCCGCCCCTGAAGAGCGGCTCGCCCCCTTGAGGGATGAATGCGAGATCGTAGTCGCTGGAGACGAGAAGGTCGACCTTTCGGAGCTGATGTCGGTCTTGAAGAAAAAAGGGGTCAGAAGGGTGATGGTGGAGGGGGGCGCCACCTTAAACTGGTCCCTCATCGAGGCGGGGCTCGTCGACGAGATCTCGACTTACATCGGCCCCCTGATCATCGGCGGGACGGGGGCGCCGACTCTGGTCGACGGGTCCGGATTCTCCGACGATTATCCTAAGCTCGAACTTCTGTCCGTAGAGCCTCTGGAAGGAGGCGTCCTCCTCCGGTGGCACTTTCACCGGTGAGCCGTCAGGATCTCATCCAGTCGTCCCAGATCTTCCCCCTGGCGTCCAGGATCGGGACGATCTTCTCGGCCATATCGAAGGGGATCCCCACCACGACGAAGTCGTCCTCGAGCCCCGCGTTCTTCGCAGCTCCGTCGCAGCCGAGGGAGACGTTGACGTCCCCCTTCAGGATCGGCGAGGAGGTGGCGTCGACGCAGAAGGATTGGATCCCGGCGGTGTCGAAGTTTGCCCTGCCGCCCTCAGCAAAGAGGGCGGCCTGGACGACCCTCCTCGCCTGGAAGGGCTTTCCGACGAAGATGACGACGTCTGGCTTCACCTTCATCTTCGCCAGGGGTCCGACGAGGGTCGCGACGGTGCTCCCCCCCTTCTGAGCCGGGAAGGAGGAGACTATCTTGGAGCCCGCCTCCTTTGTAACGACCTTGTTCAGCTTTGAGAAGTAGAGGTTTCCTGAGGAGATGTTCTCGGGAAACTCCATCAGGCCGAGGCCTGCAGCCCCGCCCTTGCAGGAGTGGAGATCGGGATTGGCGAGGGTCGTCTCGCCCCTGAGCCTCGCCGCCTGGACCATCTCGCAGTAGCGCAGCGGCCCCGGGATCATCTTCATCTCCTTGGGAATGTCTTCTTCCTTTCTGATCAGTTTCACGCCCACAGGGTTAGTTTCCAGATGGAGTGTCTCCACCAGGGTCTTTGCCATCTCATCAAGTTCCATGGAGAATACCTCGCTAGTTTAAGCCTGGAGACGGGTTGGCGCCCTGCCTACATCACTCTTGCGCTCAAGAACGCCATCTATTTGAGCATTTCAGATCGAGACCGGATTGGAGACGACAGTTCAAAAGAATGCTTTGGTGGTGCCCACCCAAGCCGAGCGGGGGCTTTAATAACTATATCTCCCTATATCTCAGTATATGGCTGCGACCACGACGATCGTGATCCGTCAGGAGACTAAGGAGCGCCTCGACGAGCTGAAGCGCCACCCTCGGGAGAGCTACAACGACGTCGTCGATCGACTGGCGAGGATGGCCACCGAGGAGGAGATCGAGGCCGAGCTGGAGCTTCGGTGATGCCCTCCGTCATCTACTCCCCGACCGCCAGGCTGGACCTCAAGAACCTTCCCCATGGCGCTGCGAAGAGGATCTTTCGCGCCATCAAGGGGATCAAGTCGGATCCTTACTCCTCAGTCAAGAATATCAAGGGGCCTGCTGGGTCTACCCTCTACTCCCTGAGGGACGGTGACTATCGCGTGGTTATGACGATCGAAGGTTACCGGATGATCATATTCGTCATCGACGTGGGTCCGAGGAGCACGATATCCCCCCATTCTTATGAAAATGGTCTGATCATGGATGTGATGCCTATCGATTTTTCTTCTTTCGAGCATGAGTCTCCGGATCATCTGACAAGCAACCACAGCCAATATTGTGACACTTATTGGCCCCAATCCGATTCAATCGACCACCTTGCTTGAGATGGTGTGATCAACTCATCTGCGGTAGACTACCTGAATGATAGAACCGTTAAAAAGTGCGAGGATCCGTTCCAGACACTTAACGAGAGTTCCCAGGTGATCTTTAATCCCCTTCATTGCCTGGATCTCCCTTTCACCGGGGGGCTGGGATCGAGATCCTGGAGCTGAGCCCAGTCCTTAGATTGTCGATCCCAATCGTCTAAAAGTTGTTCAAACCTTATTCGTTCGTGATCGATTTTATCGCGAGCCGTAGAATAGTACGTAGGAAAATCCCACATTACCGGTACGTACCCTGCTAAAAGCATTATTTTTTGTTCTTCGTTATGAAGGCGTCGAGCCTCAGCTTCTGCATATTTACTAAAATGTGTTTTTGAATGTCTTAAATATTCTTTTACGCGATCGGATTCCAACAAAGAATAGCATAATGCTATCAATAGTGACAATTCTGTAGCGCGTTTGTATCCAGATGACTGAACACCATATGTTGGCGATAGCAGGCCATAGAATCGTCTTCGTTCGGCATCATGCGTAATTCTTGTGCATTCAGCCTGCAAATGAAATATTGCTGCTTCAAGTTCTGGTTCGGGATTGACACTATCACTACATTTTTGCAATTCTGTGGTGGCAGGCTTATAACCAAGAACATCTAAATTATTTAAGATCATTTTTATCTCATTCAGGTTATCCGATGAATCGCTTCGAGATAAAAATCCTCTCACGCAGGATACGATGTTAATAAATTCCATATTCACGTTCCAATAACCTTCGCCGCCATTGAGACGTCAGGGGATAATTCGATTTTGTGCACCCCGCAGCAAAACTGCGGGGCGTTCGATAAATGCAACTAAGACTATATAGTTAAGTGGAATAACTCTTTGGCACTTTCTGTCGTAACTTGCTCAACCTCTGCAAGAGCTATATCCTTAATCTTTGCTACCTCCTTTGCTGTTATTGTTATATGAACCGGTTCAGTAGATGCGATGCCTGGAATCGGAACGTGATGAGCTAAGCTCCCAAGGGGTGCGTTCGATGGTGATACGGTTGGCGAATCTGTCTCAAATGCAATGGCGTCGAGTGGCAGGTTTTTTACAAGTTTCTGAAGATATTTAGAATATGTGATAGTGGGCCATATAGCAATGAGACAGCCGAAAGAAATGGCCTCTTTAGCCTGTTCAAGGCTTCCCTGAAACCCATGAAGTACTGCCGGGCGTTCTTTCTCCTTAAGTATGCGAATTGCATCTCCCACTGCATTGCCCGAAGTATGAACAATTAGCGGAAGATCGACCTCATCGGAAAGAGCGACAAATCTCTCAAGTATCTCTTTTTGCTTTTGCTGTTCTGGCTCGGAAGTGGCCTTCATATAATTTAAGCCGACCTCCCCAATTGCAACTACTTTATCTTCTTTTTTGGCCAAATCTTCGATAGTCTCAATGGATCTTCGCAGTGTATCTTCGTTGACCAACAATTTTAGATTAGCGAAACGGTCTCCACTAAAATAATAAAACCCAAATGAGGAGAACACATTATCGAATCTCTTTGATATGTTGATTGTTCTATCAACATCATATGGATTTGAGCAGTCGTGACAGCAGTTTATTATATATACCTCTGCCTCTTTCGATCTCTGAACCATACGCTCTACGATTGAGTCGTCTACCCTATATATATGTGAATGAACATCTACTAACATAGTATTACCTCAGACGTATTCATATATAATGCACTGAACGCATAATACTCATGCACCTCGCAGAGCGAGGTGCATTCAATGGTTTCCGATGACGTCATGCTCTTAACGCCCTTTCGGATGTTCATCGGGATGATACACGAAAGCACCGTGCTCATCTAAATTGTAGTCTAATCCCTGGAATCTTGTCAGATATTCCTGGTGGATCTGATCTAAATCTAAATCCTCATAAATCTCCGGGTGGAACCACTTTACGTAATATGCGAGGCCGATTAGGGTGTGTGGCCCAGTCTGTAACATATTGGCGATGGTGTAAACGCGCCCATTCTTTACCGCGTTTACGTTAGCCAACTCAGGCGTGCTCGTCATATCATCCCATGCAGTTTTCAGATCTGCCGGATCATCCAGGCTATAACACGGTCCTGAACCTCGCGTTGTCTCAAGAAATACTTTCCTAATGATAATATCAGGATTTTGCTCTATCACCCATTCAGGATCGATCTCAACATTTGTTGTCGAACCTCCAGCGGGTATAGGTGTATCACGAGCAATATTTATTCCGCCGGCCATGTGCATCATCTCATGATATCTACTGCCCGGGATGCCAGTTCGATATTTATCATATGTCGAGGTAAATACGCGAGGTTTTTCGTCCTCTGAAAGCTCATCTGTCCGGGCTATGATCGCGTTAAGGTGTCCGTCATACCAATTAGCAAATTCTTCGGCCTCGTGTCTCTTACCAAGAATATACCCGAGCTTCACAACATTCTCCGAAAAATGTGTCGGTGTGACAAAATCTAGGGCGATGATAGAGACACCAGGAAGCTTCCCTTTATATTCGTTCTTTGTTTCTATTGTCGATGGCCACACAGATTCGGATTCTGCATGTGGCGTATATGGAATGAGAACATCTGGTTGGGCACTAAGTACAGCTTCGTAATCTATATTCGTCCACGTACCAACTGAACTCCAACTGCTGCTTTCTGGGAAATATACCTCACCATCCCTCATTGCGTTCTCAGTAGCGCCAACAATCCTGTCATCTGCATTGAGTGCCCTCAATACTTCGGGGGCATCAGACATCAAAACGATAATGCGTTTTACAGGCTTGTGGATGGTTTCTACTTCCCCAACTACGTCCACGAAAGTAAGCTCTGTCTCTTCTCCACGAATTATTAGCTTTATCTGCTCTATATCCTTCTCATCAATCACGCCGTCGTAATTAGCATCAGCAAGACTCGTTTTTTCGTTGACTCCATCGAGAATCCCCTGGAAGTATTCGATGTCCTGCTCATCGATGGTGTCATCCATGTTCGCGTTACCGAAGATCTGCAACGTGAAATCCGATGCTACTGCGGGCACTAAGGCCAGAGACAGGCATAGAGTCGCCATCGCGATTCTGAATGTCGTTATGTTCATATTACCACCTTGTTACTGATGACCTGCAACACGATTACTTAGTAATAAATCTTTCGGTATAATATATACATAAATATTATGATTAACCCCGCATTCCACACATTTACTTTCTAAATCGAGTATTTTGCTAGCTAGCAATTTCACTACTAACATCATAACTATAATAATACATTCACATTAATATTTATTTCTGTTTACTGCCGACGCCCTAATAAGCAGCTATCTCATCACGTCGCGCTGCAATCAATAATCAACATAATATCATCATAAAAGATTAAGAATATCGTTTAAATTGAAACTTTGAAACTATATAGATTTTATATTACAGATGGATAGCAGTAAAATGCCAATTTCAGAGCACAATGTGCGAAATGTGGGATATACCGAAAATATTAGCTATTTTCCCGCATTAGGAGTAAGTCACTATCTCGACCCCGCCAAAGCCTCCCGGTAGCACCCTCTCGCCTCCTCGCTGAAGCAGACCAAAAAGACCTTCTCGATCGTGGCGTTCTTCTCCAGAAAGCTCCTGATCTCGCCGACGGCGATCTTCGAGGCCCGCTCCATGGGAAACCCGTACGCTCCGGCGCTTATGGCCGGAAAGGCGATCGTCTTGATCCCGTTCTCCTCAGCGAGCAATAGAGAGCTCCGGTAGGCCTTCGCCAGAAGCTCGTCCTCGCCATGGCGTCCCCCATGCCAGATCGGCCCGACGGTGTGGATCACAAATTTGGCGGGGAGGCCGTAGCCCCCAGTGATCCTCGCCTCGCCGGGAGGGCAGCCTCCGAGGCCTCGGCACTCCTCGATAAGGCAGGGGCCGGCCGCCCGATGGATGGCGCCGTCGACGCCCCCGCCGCCGAGGAGGGAGGGGCTTGCGGCGTTGACGATGGCGTCGACCGCAAGCTTCGTGATGTCGCCGAGGGCGACCTCGATCCGATCGTTCATCTTCAACCTCTTATCTATATAAGGACAGGATATCTTATATCCAGATTTTGAGGTGGAGGTGGTAGAAGCTGCCTTCCATCGGTCATCCTCCCAATTCCGACCTGCGGGAGAGGTACTCCCCCCTCGTGACGTCGAAGAGGATGTCGTCGAGGCAGCGATCTCCGAGGAGGGAGCAGGCCCGACGGGTCCCTATCCTCCGAAAGCCCGCCCCCTCCAGGGCCCTGATGGAGGAGCGGTTCTCCTCGGTGGCGGAGGCGTATATGGAGAAAAGCCCCAGCTGACAGAAGCCATATTCTAGGAGGGCGTCGACGATCTTCCTCCCCAGGCCCCTCCCCCTGCTTCCGGGATCGCCGATCAGGTACGAGATCTCAGCAGTGCAGGGGGTCCTCTCGTAGATGGAGGCGAAGCCTATTGGAGCATCCCCCAGGCAGACGACAAAGTCCTCGTCCTTGGAGCAGAGGATGCTTACAGTCAGCATATCTGTCGTCAGGGAGGAAGAGGGCTCCATATACTTCGTCAGATCCTGGTCCTCAAACCAGCGGAAGAGGAGGGGGGCGTCCTCTGCCCTCGCCCGTCGGAAGAAAAGCTCCCCCGCCGAGAAGCCATCCTGGAGATTTGGCCCCCCTCTCCCCGGCCAGAGATGACCCCTACCAAACCGGTCGAGGGCAGATCTCGCGATCCTCAGTATCAGGTCTGGGTACTCCATCCCGGACGCGCCCGCCGCCCGGGCAAAGCCGCTCCCCGTGGGGTTGATGCAGGGGTTTGGGTTCACCTCGATGACGAAGGGCTCGCCGTCCTCTTCCCTGATCCGGAAGTCGACGCGAGCGTAGCTCTCGACCCCCAGGACGGAGCAGGCCTGTATTGCGAGATCTTCGATCCTCTCCCTCAGCTCGGGCTCCAGGGGAGCAGGGCAGATGGGGACCGTGTTCTGGAAGAAGGGGCTATCCTCCAGCCACTTCGCCTCGAAGCCGAGGATCCTCGGGGTCCCCTCGGGGAGGTTGAAGACTATCTCCGATATTGGAAGGACTTCCGACCCCTCCGGCCCCGTGAGGAGGGCGGCGTTCACCTCTCTCCCATCGATGTACTCCTCTGCCAGGGCGGGCTGGCGGTACCGCTCGAGGATCCGGGCGACCAAGGCCCTCAGCTCTCCCTCGTCGGTGGCGACGGAGTCGGCGGCGATCCCTATGGACGCATCCTCCAGTGCCGGTTTTGCGATGACGGGATAATCGAGTTCAAAGGGATCTGAAGCGGTCCGGAGCACCTCAAACCTGGGGGTCGGTATCCCCTCCCTCGCGAGGAGGAGCTTCGAGAGCCCCTTGTCCCTCGCCACCTCCAGAGCTCCAGCCGGCGATCCGGTATAAGGGACGCCCAGGAGCTCGATGAACCCGGCGACCTTCGGCTCCGCCCGGAGGTCGTCGAGAAAGCCTTCGGCGAGGTTGAAGACCAGGTCGAAGTTCTTGAGGGCGAAGAGCGCCTCCAGGCTGCACCGGAGGGGTACGGCCTCAATCCCCGCCCTCTCCAAGGCCCCTCTCGCTGACGCCACCGTCTCCAGGACCTCCACCTCCGCCGCCATCTCGGTCTTGCTCCGGGAGGAGCCCTCCCCGGGGACGTTGTAGAGGATGGCCACCTTCATCTCGAGATCCCCTGGCGCCTCAGGGCGGAAGAGAATATCTCACCTATAAGCCCCTCATAAGAATAGCCGGCGGCGCGGGCGGCCTTGGGGAACCGGGAGTTCTCCGCAGGGTCGGGGATGAGGCCGGGGAGGGCGTTGACGTCAAAGACCGACGGGACGCCATCGCCGTCAAGGCGGAGGTCGAGCCTGCAGAGGTCTCTCACCTCCAGGGCCTCAAAGGTCCTCGTCGCCACCTCCTCTATCCTGGATCGGAGGTAGTCGTCTACCCTGGCGGGGCAGACGGTGGTGTCGTAGCCGGCGTCCAGGGAGTCATAGATCCACTTCACCTCGTAGCAGTCGAATCTGGGAGCGCCTTCGGGAAGGGACTCAAAGCTCACCTCGACGATCGGGAGGACCTCGGGAGGGTTTCCGAGGAGGCCGACGGTGAACTCCCTTCCCGTCAGGTACTCCTCCGCCAGGACAGGCTGGCGGTACTTTGCCACCATCTCGGTGGCCACCACCTCTAGCTCCTCCTCGGAACTCACCAGGGACCTGGCGGTGATGCCCCGGCTCGACCCCTCGCCGTTCGGCTTTAAAAAGAGGGGAAACCGGAGATCTGGCCCCAGATCCTCGGGGCGGGCGAGGAGCTGGAACCGAGGGGTCGGGATCCCGTTGGCCAAGAGGACCTCCTTCGTCCTCCTCTTGTCGAGGGTGATGGCGAGGGTCGTGACCCCGGATCCGGTGTAAGGGATCCCCAGCATCTCCAGCATCGCCGGGATCTGGGCCTCCCTCGCCTCACCCCGGATCCCCTCGGCGATGTTGAAGGCGAAGTCGAAGTTCCCGCGGCGGAGCCTCTCATAGGCCCCCTCGTCCGCTTCGACGACCTCGACCGCGGCGCAATATTTCAGAAGCGCCTTTTTTATCGCTGAGATCGTCGATGGGGCGTCGAACTCGGCGAAGGTGTCGTCCCCCGACTCCCGGTTGTAGTCAGAGGGAAGGGTGTTGCAGGTCAGGGCGACCTTCATCTCAGATCCTCGGGTTGGGGTACTCGTAGACCTCGCCCTTGTAGTTGGATATGACCGCCTTCTCCTCATCCGAGGTGAGGAGGTAATCGGGGGGGAGGATCGGGATCTTGCCGCCGCCCGGCGAATCGATGATCAGGTGGGGGACGCAGAGGCCGGAGGTGTGGCCCTGGAGGTGATGGATGACGTCGAAGCCCGCCTGAAGGGTGGTCCTGAAGTGCTCGACGCCCTTCACCAGATCGCAGAGGTAGATGTAATAGGGCCTGACCCGGTTCTTGACGAGCTTCTGCATCAGCTCTTTCATCACCTCGGGGTCGTCGTTGATCCCCCGGAGGAGGACGGTCTGGCTCCCCAGGGGGATGCCGGCGTCCGCCAGGAGCTTGAGGGCCCGCTCGCTATCAGGGTTGATCTCCCTCGGGTGCTCGAAGTGGAGGTTCATGTAGAGGGGATGATACTTCTTGAGGACCTTGACGAGCCTCGGAGTGACCCGCTCCGGCATCACCGACGGGACCCGGGTCCCAATTCTGATGATCTCGACGTGGGGTATCGATCTCAGCTCCCGGAGGATCACGTCCAGCTCCCTGTTGGACCGGAGGAGCGGATCGCCGCCGCTGAGGAGGACGTCCCTCACCTCGGGGTGGCCCCGGATGTAATCGATGCCTTTGAAGATCTGCTGCATGGGGATCTGCTCGACCCTCCCGACGGACCGTTTTCTTGTACAGAACCTGCAGTACATGGCGCACTTGGAGCTGACCATCAGGAGGACCCGGTCGGGGTATCTATGGATGAGGCCGGGGACCTTGGTGTCCCTCCCCTCGGAGAGCGGGTCTGCCACGTTCAGGAAGTCAGAGAGCTCCTCGGCGGCAGGAACCGCCTGCCTCCAGATGGGGTCATCCTTCTCCTGGATGAGGGCGAGGAAGTGGCTGCTGATCTTCATGGGGTAGACCCGTTTTACCCGCTCGATCTCCTCCATGTCGCCGCCGAGGCGGGCCAAGAGCTCGTGGACGGTTTCGGCCCGTTGTGGAGGCTTATCGTCGGAGGATTCGGCTATAAAATCGGATTTTCCGCTGGATGCGCAGGTCGAATCAAACATTTGCCTCACCTCTCCTAAAGAGAGGTGTTATCCTAGATATGACCGGTCCCATCGTCTCTAATGCTCCGAATTCGTCTGATATCTGGCTTAAGCAGGATAATTCCTGCATATATAGTTTGAACCCAGATAAAACCCTTGAAACATAACCATCAAGGTGGTTTGCGAAGTCAATCGCGGTCATGTCTTTATCAACCCGCTGATATCTATACCAGGTAAATAAACCTGTTGATCCGAGGGTTAGAGCCTCCGAAAGAGCCATATTATCATCGGTTATCTTATCAAAATCCGAATTAATCTTTTTATCTGGCTGATGGGGAAATTATCCCGAAAAAGAGGTCTCCCTGTCCTGTGACGCTGCAAAAGGGCATTTGATGGATCTAACGCCCCTTCTATGGGAATAAAATCTCAGATATTCTCTTAAATAGGATGATCCATCCCCCGGCCCCGGGGCAGCTTCTTCCCAAGGTGGAGGAGACATTCGCGAAATAACCGCCATGATCGGTAGGCTGCGAAGATCAACCCGGATCGCTGGGGAGATCCGCCAGCGATCCCTCCTTCCCCCATCCTCTTTCCATCTCTTCGGCGGCCCCGAGTCCTCGATTCGCGAGGGGGTCGGGCCCCTAATCCCTCCCCAGCCCATCCTCCAAAACCTCCTGATGGTAGAGGCGATGGCCGCACCGCTTGCAGTAAGATGCGTCGACCTCGTGATCCTCAAGGCCGCACTTGGGACAGAGGACCCGCGTCCTCCTCGTTATCAAGACCCACTCCTTGACTATCTTGCTCGCCTCCCAGGGGATGAGGACGATCCCCGAGAGGATCATCAGGACTGTGACCCACTTGCCGGCCTCGGTGACGGGGGTGATGTCGCCGAAGCCGACGGTCGTCAGGGCCACCACCGTGAAGTAGAAGGCATCTCCGAAGTTCTGCACCCGATCGTTCACCGGACTTTCAACGTAGAAGAAGAGGCCCGAGCCGATGAAGAAGAGGATCAAGATCGTCGTCACCAGCCGGACCAGCTTCACGACCTCCAGGGAGATGCTCCCGAAGAAGAGGTGGGGGGCGGCGAGGAACCGGAGGAACCTGAAGATCCTGAAGACCTTGAAGACCCGGATCGTCTTGACGAAGGCAATGTTGAGGGTGAGGCCGAAGAGGGGGAGGACCGCCTGGAAGAGGGTGGGGAGGATCGCCACGAGGTCGATGACGCTGTAGACGTCTGAGATCTGCCTTCGCCGATCGGGGGCGGCGTAGAGGCGGGCGATGTATTCGAGGACGAAGAGGCCGACGACCGCGACCTCCAGCCTCCATAGGAAGTCTCTCGTTCCATCGGATATGTCGTAGGTATCGGCGACGAAGATGGCGCAGACTAGGAGGTTCATGAAGATGATGGCGATGTCGATCCCCTTTCCGACGGGAGTCCTATAGTCTATCAGGTAGAACTCGACGGTCTCTCGGAAGGTGTCTGGGCGTCTTTGGCCATCGATTTTGGTCATCGTGTACTTTAATTCACTCCATCCGGAGATAAACAACTTCTGGTGGACCCCTTTTCTCAGAAGGCAGGTCTATTGATGATCTTCAATCTTTCAACCGCCACCAAACCGCAGACGAGGCCTAAGACGCCAAATGTGCAGGCGGAGGCTGGAACTGCTAATGTGACATCGAAGCTCAGGTCTATCTTCTCGATTGTGGCGAAGGCGGGAGACGGATATCCAGACGACTACTTACTCCAGAAATCTGGCATGAATAATACCATCGCCGGAAGTATCTCCATCCTTCCGACGAACATGCAGATCACGCCGATCATCTTGCCGGCGGCGGTTACGCCGCTGAAGTCATAGGCGACAGCACCAAGACCAGGACCCACCGCCCCCATGCAGGTTGCGATCGCTGAAACCGTCGAGATCAGATCGAATACCGGATTTTCCGCCTCCGTCAGGGCCATCGCCAGGGAAGCGACGAAAAATACCAGCAGATAGAGAAGGGCAAAGAAGAGTATCGATCGAAGGACCTCTTCCTGGACCGTGGCTCCGGTAATCTTTATCGGCTTTACGGCTCGGGGATGGATCAGCTCGATCAGCTCACGTCTGCCGTACTTTAATATCAGCAGTATGCGCGCGACCTTTATCCCCCCACCCGTTGAGCCGACGCAACCGCCGATCAGCATCAGAGCCACAATAATCATGCTGGAGGCGACCGGCCAGGTATTATATTCGAAGTTATTCGTAAATCCGGTGGTCGTCATGGTGGTGACGACCTGAAAGCCGACGATTCGGAGCCTGTGGAGAAGGTCTCCCTCCCCTCCGCCGGCCAAGAGGATCATAACGATAGCTAACGCCATTATCGACAGGTAGAACCTGAACTCTGAGTCTCTCACATAAACCGAGATCGAGCCTTTGTAGAAGAGGATGTAGTGGAGGTTGTAGCTCGTCGCTCCAAGGATCATGAAGAAGACCACGATCGCCTCGATCGGAAGGCTGGAGTAGGCGACGATGCCGGAGGCTTGCGGAGAATAGCCCGCCGTCGAGAGGGTTGTAAAGGCAGTCAAGATCGAATCGTAAATCGGCATTCCCGCCAAATACAGCATGAAGGTCTCCAATCCCACCATGAGGAGGTATATGCCCCAGAATATCTTTGCCGTATCCTTCACCCGAGGGGTCAGGGTCTCTTTTTTAAGCCTGGCGGAGTCGACGTAATATAGCTGCCTTCCAGCAACACCGAGATGGGGAAAGATCGCTATGAAGAGCAAGATTATGCCGAGGCCGCCGAGGAGCTGGGTGAAAGACCTCCAGAAAAGGAGGCCGTAATAAGTTGGATCAGCGATATCGCCTCCGATGAGGGCGGCGTTTGCCGTCGGCCCTCCAGCAAGCTGATGGCTCAAGGCTGTGAATATACCCGATGCGAAGCTACCGCTTGCGGCGGTCGAGTTTATGATCCAGTAACCTTCGGCGTCGTATTCGGTGAGGACCGTCGCCCCGGTGGTCGTAAACCCGGACATCGACTCGAAGAGGGAGTCTATGAAGCCCATTCCCAGAAGAAAGAAGGGAAGGGCCCCGAAGACTGCCGCCAGAAGCCAGCCGAAGGTGACGATCAGGAAGGCGTCTCTATGTCCCACCTCTCCGCCGGATCCGAGGCGTCTCATCGCCCAGCCGGCGGCCAGGGTCGCGAGAGAGGACAAGACGAACGCTACCGCCCCCGATGGCTCTGAATAAAGGATCGATACGACTAAGGGCACCAGCATCAAAGCCCCAAGAACGATCATCAGAAAACCCAGGGTATGAATAGCTATCCTAGTGCTCATAGGTTTGGGACCGCATATGACGTTCAAGGATATAAAATAATGTACTAACATCACGCCATTATTATGATATATCTGGCCTGTCATCGATACGTTAAATCATCAGGAGAAATTACTATGACTGGAAGGACCGAGCTGAAGCGGGATCTGGGGCTCTTCGAGGTGACCCTTTCCGGCGTCGGGATCATCCTCGGGGCCGGGATATACGCCCTGATAGGGAAGGCGGCGGAGCTTGCCGGAAACTCCGTATGGATCGCCTTCGCCCTGGCGGCGCTGATAGCCGTCTTCACCGGCCTAAGCTACGCCGAGCTCTCTTCGATCTTTCCGAGGGCCAGCGCCGAGTACGAGTATACAAATCGCGCCTTCGGCAAAAGGCTCGCCTTCGTCATAGGATGGCTGATCATCTTCAGCGGGGTCATCGGAGCCTCGACCGTCGCCCTCGGCTTCGGCGGCTACTTCGAGGCCCTGACCGGCGCCTCCGCCCTCCCCTCGGCGGTCCTCCTGATCCTCGCTCTCTCCATCATCCTCCTCTGGGGGATCAAGATCTCGGCCTGGTTTGCCATCGTATTCACCCTCATCGAGACGGTGGGCCTGTTGATCGTCATTTGTATAGGGGTCCCCCATCTTGGGAGCGTCGACTACCTCGATATGCCCAACGGTCTCAGGGGAGTATTCGAGGCGGCTGCCCTCATCTTCTTCGCCTACATGGGATTTGAGGAGATGGTGAAGCTATCGGAGGAGACGAGGGACCCCGAGAGGAACATGCCCCTAGCCCTGATGGCGGCCCTGGCGATCACCATCCTCCTCTACATCCTGGTGGCCCTGAGCGTCGTCTCCGTCGTGCCTCCGGAGGTTTTGGCCGCCTCAGCCGCCCCCTTCGCCGAGGTGGCGGCCGAGGCCCTCGGTCCGGAGGCCTTCGTCGTCGTATCGGCGATCGCCTTATTCGCCACCGCCAACACCGTCCTTCTGATGCTCCTCGCCGCATCCAGGATCGCCTACGGCATGGCTGAGTCCGCGTCGTTGCCGACCGTCCTCGACCGGGTCCATCCGGGGAGGAGGACCCCTATGGTGGCGATCGTCGCCGTCATGCTCCTCTCGATCGCCTTCCTCTTCTCCGGCGACATAGCCTTCGTCGCCAGCGCCAACGACTTCATCCTCTTTGCGACCTTCGTCGTCATCAACGCCAGCCTTATAACCTTGAGGCGGAAGGAGCCGGAGCTCCCCAGGCCCTTCCGGGTTCCCTTCGCCTTCGGCTGGGTTCCCGTCCTGCCGGTCCTGGGGATTCTGACCTGCCTCTTCCTGATCGTCCACCTGGACGGGGCGGCGATCCTGCTCGGTTTGGGGATCGCCGTCGTCGGAGGGCTCATCGTCCTGGTGAGATGGCAAAGATCCGGCTGACCCCCCATCCCGCCGGGCTGATCTTCGGCCCCTCCCGGGGAAGAGCTCGCCGAGCCCCAGCCTCTCGGCGGCTGGCTCGATGGCGCAACGGACCCCCTTGGGGCCGACGGGCTTTCCGCACCTTCCCTCGAAGATGTACTTTTTTCCCGGATTCTTCTCGCCATAATCGGTGATCGCCTCCAGAAGCTCCGGTGATAGGGGGACCTCCTCGAACGCCGGATCGAAGACCGCCCCCAGAGGTCCTGCCGTCCCTCCTTCGGCTACCTCGCCCGACCTTCCCCGAAGATCCCTCCTCCCGCCCCTCCCGAGCCGGAGGGCTCCCCCGGCCCCGGGGCAGCCCGCCTCCAGCAGCAGCCGGAGCATGATCCTATCCCCCTCGGCCCCGAGGGCAGAGAGGAGCCGATCTCGCTCCTCGGGGGTCAGACGACGGCTGTCAGTGATTCCGCCGGATTTCACGATCTCTCCTAGATCCCGGTCGAAGGTTAAAGTTTTTCATTTGACCCGCCTCGGCTGGAGGGGGGAGATTTCATCCCCTTCGAATAGAGACGGCGAGCCTTCCTCCCGAAGGTCGTAGGCCCCTGGTCGGGGCTCCATCCACTCGCCTTCAGGTTCTCTGATGTGGGGTAGGGCGAATTTAGCCTCACACTTAATAGGAAAATACTTAATGATGTAATGGCCTTAATCTCTCGCATGGGAATTCCGTGGGCAGGATTGGGTCTCATCCTGGCGGTCTTGATCTCCGTCCTGATCTACTTCGCGGCCGTCTACAACAGGCTCCAAAAGCTCTCCAACGGCGCTGAAGCCACCATCTCCCAGATCAGAGTGGCGATGAAGAAGAGGCTGGAGATGATCGAAGCCCTCGTCGGGTCGGTGAAGAGCTACGCCCAGTTCGAGAGGGAAGCTCTGGAGAAGATCACCATGATGCGATCCTCGGTGGTGACGGCAGGGCCGGAGGAGCTGACGAGGATAGAGGGCGAGTCCAGGGGCTTATTCGGGAGCCTCATCGCCGTGGCGGAGAGCTATCCGGATCTCAAGACCCAAGAGACGGTGATGGTCACCATGGAGGCGATCCGAGAGGTGGAGGACGAGATTGCCAGGCACAGGTACACCTACAACAACATAATCCAGAACTTCAACACCATGCTGGACACCGTCCCCAGCAGCTACGTAGCCTCTTCGGCGGGGATGAAGAAGAGGGATTACCTCAACTTCGAGGAGGACGAGCTGAGGCGGCGGGGTTATCTGACCAGCCAAGGTGAAGAGCCAGGCCTGCCGGAGGTGATCTGGAGATGACGGAGGAGAGATCTCTGGCCCTGGTGATCGCCTCGGTCTTTCTGATCGGAGCCGTTGGGCTCATCTTGACGGGGGGGCTGGGAGGAGACCCGGCAGTATATGGCGAAGACGTCTACGTCTATGAGTACAGGGCGGACTTCTACCCGAACGGGACCCTCGAAGAGCTCTTCGTCTATCAGATATCGACTTCAGGAAAGTACAGGATGCTCTATCGGAGCTTCAAGGACCCCCTAGCCCGCGGAGAGCTGAATAAGCCCTACTTTGAGCTCTTGGAGCTCCGGCCTCCCCTCGGGACCACCACTTACATAAGGGACTACTCAGGGAGGGTGGAGGTCCTCTCCGGCGACCCCTCGATGGTATATGATATCCAGTCCTTGGCATTGATCAACGAGGTCGGATGCTACCGGCCGGAGAGGTTTTCTCGGGGGCGGTACGAGATTGGCTACCGTTTCAAGGTTCACCCGCCCCTGGAGTGCGACAACCAATACTGCCACCTCAACCTGAAGCTCGCCGACGAGCACCTCCCCTACCGGTCGGCCACCATAGCCATCCACGACGAAAACGGCTCCCTTCGCCGTATATTCCCCCATCCGCCCATGGACGTAGTCCAGACGGGAGATGTATGGCTGATCAGGGGACCAATCCCCAAAGATGAGCTTGTCGAGGTGGAGATCCTCTTCGCCCCGGAGGTCGCTGAGACCCTTGACGGCTTTTCGCGAAACGTCGCCGAAGTCGGCAATAAGACCTTCGCAGCGAACGATGACGGCCACGGCGGTGTAGACTGGTATACGATCTTGGAACGCGGCCTCACCGGCCTCATACTCCTCTTGCCGGCGGGACTATTTCTGATCCACCGCCGGTACGGAAGGGAGAAGGAGTACACCGTTCCCGAGACCCTGAGCTACGTCCCGGAGAAGAGAAAGCCGTGGCTGGTGAACCTGGTCTTCAACGGCGACTCCTTCGACTTCAACGAGAACGGATTCTACGCCACCATCCTGGACTTCCAGCGGCGTGGCATAATAGAGATCGAGTCCGAAATGATCGATGACAATGGACTCCTAACAAGCTCCAATAAGGCCAACTTGAAGATGAGGCTTCTTAAAGGCCCCGAGGATCTGGACGACGATTACGAGAAGGATGTTCTCAGCTTTCTCAAAGCCTATTCATCGGGGGGCGTTTTCAGCACGGCAACCTTTGAGGACACCCTCAAGAGGATGAGGAAGGACGCCAAGATAGATCCATCAAGCCTGAACTTTATCAGAGAAAGGATGAAACGGCTGATGTACGTTCCGAACCGAGAGATATGCGGGAGGTTCGTCGCGAGACCGAGGCTTTCTTCGGGAGCCTTTGTAGCCGAATCCAGGCGGTGGATCAGGAGGCCTAATTTCAATGTGTTATTCATATTGATATTTTTCTTGATATTTTCAATGCCATTCCTTGGTCCGATCGTCTCCTGGATCCTCCAGTCGTCGGTGGCGACTATGCTCGTCATCCTAGGCCTCCAGCTGGTGCCGGCAGCGATCGCCCCATCTGCTCTCTTTGGAAGGTGGAAGGAGGAGTACTACAAAGAGAAGCTGGAGTGGGACGCCTTCCGAAGACACCTGAAGGACTTCGCCTCGATCCAGAAGTACGCCCCTGAAGACCTGAAGATGTGGGAGGAGTGGCTCGTCTACGGCGCCGCCCTGGGGGTGGGAGATAAGGTCGTCGAGGCGATGGAGGCGTTGAACGTCCAGATCCCGGAGATGCGCCCCGCAGGCGAGATGCATGAAGTATTCAGACACAGCTACGGACTGACCATCCCGCCCAGCAGCAGCTCCAATGACGGCTTCGGAGGCGGAGGATTAGGGGGCGGAGGATTTGGTGGGGGAGGCGGTTTTGGAGGTGGCGGAGGCGGCGCCAGGTGAGGCCTTCCTGGAGGCGGTTTAGCCGGGATCAGGGGTCCTGACCGCCTCCGGATCGATGGCATGTCCCTTATCCGGGTGGAGGCAGGAGTACTGAAGGCTCGTCTCGTAGCCCAACCCATCGAACCACTCGGCCCCGGAGACGATCTCCCCGAGGCCCCTATCGCCGGAGGCCGCGGGGTCCACGGCCACATGCCCCGACCCGGGATGGTGGACGATCACCCACATCCGGGGGTGGAGGGGATGGCCCTCGTAGCCGGTCACCAGGAGAGCGTCGTGCCCCTCCCTTTCGAGGAGGGCCCAGCAGACCTGGGCCTTCATGAACGAATCCGAATCGTTCCCCTTCCCAGAGTAGCGGTACCTGTGGAGAAGCTCTTCGATCCCCAGGATCCAGGTGAGGTTCACCTCAGACCTCGGATCGAGGCGGACGATCCGGGGCGGGTTGCAGTCCTCCACGAGGACCGTCCCGCTGGTCGGAGCCGGCCCCTCGACGGCGTCCGGCCATCCTGCCACAAGACCCCTGTACCATTCCAGGTCGTCGGGTCCGACTAGGCTCCCCATCCCGCGACCACCGGCTCCGGAGGACGAGATCGCCTGCCACCCCCCTTCAGGACCCTGGACCACGAGCCAGAAGGCTCCACCCCTCCGGAGGATGGCGGCAGCGTAACCCCGATCCAGGAGGAGGGCCTGGAGAGCCGCCTCCCTCGGCGGGATGGCCGCCGGGGTCGATGAGACAATCTCCTCGGAGGCTAGCTGGTCGACCCGGCCTGCCTCGCGATGGGCCGTCAAAACCACCCTCATCCCCACCTCGGGGCTGGGGGGGATCGCCACCCTCTCGAAGTGGTACGAACGGAGGGTCTCCTGGAGGACCGCGCCCCAGAGGTCGAAGGTGGCAGTCCGGGGCTCCAGCTCCACGTACCCCTCAGCTCCTTCGTCCCTGAAGCTCGCCAGGAGCGCCTCGAAAGCCCCCAGGTTCGCATCCCACGCCTCCGAGACGGACCAGAAGGAGGCGAAAAAGAAACGCCCGGACCTCGGCGTAGACCAGGCTACGATCCGCTTCTGCGACTCCAGGCCTCCATATATGTAGAAGACGTTGAGGGTCGAAGCCCTCTGGCCGTCGATGGTGACCGCCTCCCCTGGCTCCACCTCCAGGACGGAGAACCTGAGGGATCCGCTCCTATAGGCCCGGACCACCTGCCTGAGAAGGATCTCGGGGTCGATCCCGGAGTCCTCAAACCATACGATCGTCGCCAGAGCGGAGGGGCCCTCCAGGGTGAGGTTCCCCCCATCCAGGTCCCCGCGGGGAGCCGCCTTCCACCCCCGGGGGAGGACGAAGGAGAAGTTAGAACCTCGGCTCCGACCTTCGCCGTCTTCGGTTATCTCAGGACCCCCCATCCCTTTTGAGAGGCTCTCCATGACCGCTTCCAGCAACATGGAACGATTTTGGGCAGGCTCCGCCTCAGTCCCGGCGGAGCGGTTGGAGATGTCCCTTGCAGGAGCCGGATCGGCGCCATCTGCCGCCCCGACGGGCCGGACGGGGAGGATCTCAAAGAGATCCCAGGTGGCGTCATCCCAGACGAGGCCCTCCGCCGCCGACGGCGCCGATAAGAGGAATAAGCCTCCGAGGAGGACCGATAAAACCCGAGAAGGAGAGAGAGCCCCCATACAAGCTTCGCGGGGACCCAAAAGATAAACAACTTTCGATCAGAGATCGATCGTCATCATGTCGTGACCCAGGGGCCACCTCTTGACGGCGAGGTCGTGGGGAGGGAAGAGGTGGCTGATGTGGGTCAAAACCACCTCTTTCGCCGCGAGGTCCCGGCCAAGGCCCACCGCCTCCTCCGAGTTCATGTGCTTTGTGAGGGTGTATCCCGGAGGGGTTATGGCGTCGGCCACCAGGAGATCGGCGTCCCTCATCAGCTCCAGGCTCGCCTCGGGGATCTGGAGGTTGGTGTCCCCCGTCACCACCAGCTTCTTATTCCCCTCCCGGACGAGGACCCCGGCCGCCTCGCAGATGGGAGGGTGGTTCACCTCGAAGAGGGTGAACTCCATCCCTGCGACGTCGAAGGGGACCCCCATCTCGACGACAGTCCTCTTCGGCCTCATGAAGTAGAGGTAGTTCAAAATGTAGTCCATCGTCTCCTTCAGGCCAAAGGCAGGAACCCTGTTCTGGACCCGGTGGAAGTCGCCGAAGCCGGCGTAGTGGTCATAGTGGGCATGGGTCCAGATGACGCCGTCCACCCGGCTGATCCCGGTTCTGATCAGCTGCCATCGGAGGTCGGGGCTCGTGTCGATCAGGACCTTACCGCGGCTGTTCTCCACCAGGATCGAGAACCTGAGCCTCCTGCTCTTCCCGCCGCAGAGGGCGTCGGTGCAGGCGGGACACCTGCATCCTATCTTCGGGGTGCCTATGGCGTCTCCGGTCCCGAGGAGGGTCACTCTCATGGGGCAGCGGTCCCCCGGTGGTCAGCGATCCGCCGGTCAAACTCCGTGATCGCCCGGAGCATATCCTCCTGGTCGATGGACCTCCTGTCCACCAGGAGGGCGTTGAGGACCGCCTCCCTCACCACCAGCCGGATGTCAGAGCCGGAGTACCCCTCCGTCCTCTCGGCAAGAACCCCGGGATCGACCCTGGCGTCCATCTTCCCCAGGACCTTCTCGAAGATCTTCCGCCTCATCTCCTCGTCCGGGAGGGGAAAGCTCACCACCTTGTCAAACCGCCTCCATGCGGCGTAGTCCAGGAGCTGGGGGTGGTTTGTGGCGGCTATCAGGAGGACGCCGTCCTCCACGAGGCTGACGTCGTCGATGGCCTTGAGGAGGGTGTTGACGGCCCTCTTGATGGCGCCGTGCTCGTCAGAGGTCCTGGTCTTGGCGACGAAGTCGAACTCGTCGATGAATAGGATGCAGGGGCTGAGGGCCTTCGCCAGGTCGAAGACCTTGTCGATGTTCTTGGAGGTCTCGCCGAGGTACTGGCTCGTCACCATCGAGAGCCGGACCTCGACGAGGGGGAGGCCGAACTTCCCTGAGAGGGCCATGGCGGTGGAGGTCTTTCCCGTCCCCGGCGGCCCTACGAAGAGGAGCTTTCCGATGTCGTAGAGCCCGACCTCTTTCAGGTACTCGCGGTGCTCCAGGGCCTTAGCCGCCTTCTCGATCTCCGTCACCTGCTCCCTCGTCAGGACGAGGTCCTCTATCCGGTCCCGGACGTCTTCGGGGGCCTTGATCCTGACGAGCTTGAGGATCTCGTCCGCCTCCTCGACCTTGGCCGTCATATCCCGGATCTTCGACTGGATCCACTCCCGATCAGTTAGAAGCGGCTGGTTTCTCTTCCTCGCCTCGGAGTAGCTGACGTCGAGGGAGTCGTAGTTCTCGTAGAAGTAGGCGAGGGTGGGGTTGGACATGATCCGCTCCAGGGAGTCGCGCTTGATGAACCACTTCGCTCCCAGGTCGAAGACGGTGAGCCTCAGCTGGTCCCGGATCCCCTCCCGGTCGACGAAGGGAAGGCTCCTCGCCGCCTCCCGGACGCTGGCAATGCCATATATCTCCTGGACGTCCCCCTCGGTTACATAGACAGGCCGCTTCACCCTCCTCGTCACGGGATCGAAGTAGTGTTTCCTGATCTTCGGCGGTAGATCGTCCTCGGTCAGGTTCTCGGACCGGTTGTATATCTCTGCCGTGAGGAGGAGCTCTGCCACCTCCAGCTCCCCCGACGTACCCGCACCGCCCAGCTCCGCCTCCGATCCCGTCCTTGCGCTTGACCCCATTTTTGCACCTGACCTCAGCCTTTTAATCCCGATCTATCGATCCGCCCTTTGGCTGAAGGCGAGTAATGGCCCCCCGAGAGTGATAAATCTTTCCTTCCTCAGAGGGGCCAGACCCCGGCAGATCCCGGCAACCGTCGGCGGTCTTGCGTCGTCAACTTTATCAACCATAAAAAACCCCATGGTTGGAGATCGACCATATTTTGGATGGTCTCTATTTGGTGATGGAAGATGAATGCGTGGGATCGCTTTATTCGGTAAAGTTCGTCTGCTGGACACGACGCTTCGCGACGGTGAACAGACCCCCGGGGTCTCCCTGACCCAGGAGGAGAAGGTGAGCATCGCCCGGCACCTGGACGCCCTCGGCCTCGACGTCATCGAGGCGGGCTCGGCCGTCACCTCCGAAGGCGAAAGGAAGACCATGAAGGCGGTAGCCGAGGAGGGGCTGCGGGCCGAGATCTGCAGCTACGTCCGGGCGAGGACCGGGGACGTGGATCTCGCCCTCGATTGTGATGTCGACTCCATCCACCTGGTGGTGCCGGTCTCGGACCTTCACATCCGGTCCAAGCTCCGGTCCGATCGGGAGAAGGTTCTGAGGTCGGCGGTGACGGTGACGGAGTACGCAAAGGACCACGGCCTCCTGGTGGAGCTCTCCGGCGAGGACGCGAGCCGCGCCGATGAGGGGTACCTCACCCTTCTCTATCGGGCGGGGATCGACGCCGGAGCAGACAGGCTATGCTTTTGCGACACCGTGGGGGTTCTGGTGGCGGAGAAGGCCTTCGAGATCTTCTCTCGGCTATCCGAACTTCCGGCACCGTTGAGCGTTCACTGTCACGACGACTTCGGCCTAGCGACGGCAAACACCGTCGCCGCCCTGCGGGGCGGGGCATCCATGGCCCACGTCACCGTCAATGGGATAGGTGAGCGGGGCGGGAACACCAGCCTCGAAGAGGTGGTGATGACCCTGGAGTCCCTCTACGGCATAAAGACGGAGATCCAGTGTCAAGAGCTCTACACCCTCTCCCGGCTCGTCAGCCGGCTGACGGGTATACCGGTCGCCCCCAACAAGGCGATCGTCGGGGAGAACGCCTTCACCCACGAGGCCGGGATCCACGTCCACGGCCTCCTGGCCGATACGTCGACCTACGAGCCGATCCACCCCGAGACCGTGGGGAGGAAGAGGAGGATCGTCCTCGGAAAGCATGCCGGCCGAAGCTCCGTCGAGCTGGCCCTGAGGGAGCTGGGGATCGAGTGCACCGAGGGCGAGCTCGCCGAGATCCTCTCCAGGGTTAAGGAGCTGGGGGACAAGGGGAAGCGGGTCACCGACGCCGACCTTCAGACGATCGCAGAGATCGTCCTCTCGATCCAGAAGGAGCCGAAGGTGAAGCTCAACGAGTTCACCATCGTCAGCGGCAACCACGCCACTCCAACTGCCAGCGTCAGGATGGCCGTCAACGGGACGGAGATCCTGGAGGCAGGGACGGGGGTCGGGCCCGTAGACGCGGCCATCAACGCCATTCGTCGAGCCATATCAGGGGTGAGGGACGTGAGGCTCGAAGAGTACCACGTCGACGCCGTCACCGGCGGGACGAACGCCCTCGTGGAGGTCTGGGTGACGATGGCTATGGGCGACCGATCCATAACTGCCCGGGGGGCGGGAGCTGACATCATCATGGCCTCTGTGGAGGCCGTCTTGGAAGGGATCAACAGGCTGATGCAACTTGAGGAGGACGGATAGATGGGTAAGATGAGCGGGGCCGAAGCCATCCTGGAGTGCCTGAAGCTCGAGGGGGTCGAGATCATCTTCGGGCTTCCGGGCGGGGTGCTTCTGCCCCTCTATGACGCCATTTACGATTCTGATATCAGGCACATTCTCGTCAGGCACGAGCAGGCGGCAGCCCACGCCGCCGACGGATACGCCAGGGCGACGGGCCGAGTCGGAGTATGCCTTGCGACCTCGGGCCCCGGCGCCACGAACCTGGTGACGGGTATAGCCACCGCCTACATGGACTCGGTGCCGATGGTGGCGATGACCGGCCAGGTCTCGACGGACCTCATCGGAAAGGACGCCTTCCAGGAGGCGGACATCACCGGGATTACGATGCCGGTGACCAAGCACAGCTACCTCGTCAAGGATGCTAAGGAGATCCCCCGGGTCTTCAGGGAGGCGTTCTACATCGCGAGGACCGGAAGGCCCGGCCCCGTCCTCATCGACCTTCCCCGGGACGTCACCGTCAACGAGCTGGAGTTCAAGTATCCCGAGATCAACCTCCCGGGCTACAACCCCAACCTGAAGGTCCACCACCTCCAGATCAAGAAGGCGGCGGCAGCCCTGATGGAGGCGGAACGGCCCGTCATCTACGTGGGAGGCGGCGTCAAGTACTCCGACGGCCATCGGGAGCTCCTCCGGCTTTCTGAGAGGATCAAGGCCCCGGTGACGACGACCCTGATGGGGATCGGCTGCTTCCCCGAGGACCATCCCCTCTCCCTGGGGATGCTCGGGATGCACGGGACGAAGTACGCCAACTACGCGATCCAGGAGGCAGACCTCATTTTGGCGGTGGGCGCCCGGTTCGACGACCGGGTCACCGGCAAGGTGGCGAGCTTCGCCCCCCAGGCGAGGGTGATCCACGTCGACGTCGACCCCGCCGAGATCGGAAAAAACGTCAGAGTCGACATACCGGTCGTCGGCGACGCGAAGTCGGCCCTGGCCGAGCTCGCCAAGGCCGTCGAGGATAAGCCCTGGAGCCCCTGGAACGACAAGATCTCGGGATGGAAGGGCGACCATCCCCTCGGCTATGCCAAGGACTCCGAGACGATCAAGCCGCAGGCGGTCCTGGAGACCCTCTACGAGCTCTGTCCCGAGGCGGTCATAGTGACGGAGGTGGGCCAGAACCAGATGTGGGCAGCCCAGTTCTTCACCCACAAGGATCCCCGGAGGTTCATATCCTCCGGGGGCCTGGGGACGATGGGGTACGGTTTTCCTGCGGCGATCGGGGCGAAGCTCGGCTGCCCGGACGCGGAGGTATTCGACATAGCAGGGGACGGGAGCTTCCAGATGAACATCCAGGAGCTGGCGACGGCCGTCGTCAACGAGGTCCCCGTCAAGGTGATCATCCTCAACAACGGCGTCCTGGGGATGGTCCGGCAGTGGCAGGACCTCTTCTACGAGAAGAGGTTCTCGAGCACCACCCTCCACCGAGTCCCCGACTTCGTCAAGGTCGCCGAAGCCTACGGAGCCCTAGGCCTGCGGGCGACGAAGCCCTCGGAGCTGGAGGGGGTCCTGGCGGAGGCGATCGATTCAGAGGTGGTTACCGTCGTCGACGTCATAATATCCCCCGACGAGAAGGTCTCGCCGATGGTCCCGGCTGGGGCCTCCCTGAGCGAGATCCTGGAGCTGGAGAAGGCTGACCAGCCTGGGGGGCTCCAAAAGTCGTATGCAGTACCGGCCGCGACGGAGATTCTGGAGCTGGAGGGGTGAAAGTGCTGCACACCATAGCCCTCATCGTCGAGAACAGGCCCGGCGTCCTGGTGAGGATAGCGGGTCTCTTCAGCAGGCGCGGCTTCAACATCGACAGCCTCACCGTCGGGGCGACGGACAACCCCGACTACTCCAGGATGACGATCACCGTCGACGGAGACGAGGTCGTCCTCGAGCAGGTGACAAAGCAGCTGAACAAGCTGATAAACGTCATCCGGGTCAGCGAGCTCGACCCTGCGGAGTCGGTGGAGCGGGAGCTGGTGATGATAAAGGTCGCGGCGAAGAAGGAGGACAGAAGCGAGATCATGCAGATCGTCAGCGTCTTCCGAGCCAAGATCATCGACGTATCTCCTCGATCGATGATAATCGAGGTGACGGGGAGCCAGGACAAGGTGGAGGCGATGGTCCGGCTCCTCCGTCAGTTCGGGATCAAGGAGATGGCCCGGACCGGGAGGGTCTCGATGGTCAGGGGAGCGAAGGTGGTGAACCCCTGATCGGTTCGGCCCGGCCTCATCCGATCCCACCCGATCGGACCGGGCCGAAGAGAAGGCTTCGCCCGAGGCCGACAAAACAGATCATCAACCAGATCAAGTTTATATTTAATGCTTAATGGGTTCTCAGAAGAGGACTTCTCAAGGTAGGGAGGACTTAGGAAATGGCAAAGATATACCACGACGGGGACGCCGACCTGGGCGTTCTGAAGGGGAAGACGATCGCCATCATCGGATACGGAAGCCAGGGGCACGCCCAGGCCCAGAACCTCCAGGACTCGGGGCTCGAGGTCGTCGCGGCGGACGTCCCGGGATCGAGGGCCTGGAAGAGGGCGGAGGCGGACGGGATCAGGGTGACGACGGCGGCGGAGGCGGCGAAGGAGGCGGAGATGATCCAGATCCTCCTTCCCGACGAGATTCACCCGATAGTTTACAAGAAGGATATCGAGCCGAACCTGGAGGAGGGGAACGCCCTCGGCTTCTCCCACGGCTTCAACATCCACTTCTCCCAGATCATACCCCCCGAGAACGTCGACGTCTACATGGTGGCGCCGAAGGGGCCCGGGGACCTGGTCCGGAGGACGTACGTCGAGGGGATAGGGACCCCCTGCCTCGTCGCCATCCAGCAGGACTATTCCGGAACGGCCTTTGATAAGGCGATGGCCTACGCCAAGGGGATCGGCGGGACCCGGGCCGGCGTCCTGACGACGACCTTCCGGGAGGAGACGGAGACCGACCTCTTCGGGGAGCAGGTCGACCTCTGCGGCGGGGTCACCGAGCTCGTCAAGGCGTCCTTCGAGACCCTCGTCGCGGCGGGCTACCAGCCCGAGATCGCCTACTTCGAGGCCTGCCACGAGCTGAAGCTGATCGTCGACCTGATCCACGAGGGAGGCCTGATGAGGATGTGGGAGAACGTCTCCAACACCGCCGAGTACGGCGGCCTCACCCGGGGCGACCGGATCATCAACGAGAAGTCGAGGGAGGCGATGTGGGAGATCCTGACGGAGATCCAGACCGGCGAGTTCGCCCGAGAGTGGATCCTGGAGAGCCAGGCCGGCCTTCCCGTCAAGAGGGCTCTGGAGAGGATGGAGTCCGAGCATCTCATCGAAGAGGTGGGCGCGGAGCTCCGGTCGATGATGCCCTGGCTGAAGAAAGAGTGAAGATCATCTCTTAAAGGAGGGATGACTGAGCCCATCGGGAGGGCGGGCGCCAAGGCGCGCGTCCGCCCTGCCGGGGGGCGAAGGTTTCCGATGTCTTATGAATGAAATAATAACGATACCAGATATACTAACCATGCTTAAGTCATCTAAATCATTCTACATATTTGATAATAATATGGTTCCGTGCGAAATTTCAATAAGAGATCTAATTGACGTATCTAGATTTATTTCACCACAAATAATACTAATTCACGGATCTTATGTAACTAAGGTTCGTTATTCTCCAGAGGGAGATCCAGATTTTGATCTGATAATTGCTTCATCTAAGATATCCTTTTGGTCGATGCGCCATTTATACAAAGAAGTTTTATATAGATTTCAAAAATTATCGCCTACGATAAAATTTGACATATCTTTAGCATCACCATATGACGTTCTTAACCACGTGTATAACAAAACATCGCTTGGACAATCAATTACTCAAGGCTTTACGATACTGTACCCTGGGAGGGATCGATGCAGATAAATGATCTGGTTAAGGAATGGCTTAGACACCACAATGAAAAATATTTAGATTATCTTTTCAATCTTAAGGAACCTAGTACTCCGGAACGAAAGTTATAAATTTTATTACTCACCATACAATAAAGATTGTGTCTAGGAAAATGTTATACT
>ENA-UOUL01001082-UOUL01001082.1-bioreactor-metagenome-genome-assembly--contig:-NODE-1082-length-41551-cov-8.787481_pt1 | contig 41551 bp, 39 predicted proteins | sample MGYA00249838_ERZ747220 | MGnify/ENA primary metagenome ERZ747220 (study PRJEB28778, sample SAMN05720191) | bioreactor metagenome | isolation source: Anaerobic biogas reactor | place: USA:Washington... | reverse complement strand
ATGGCTACTCTTCCCAGCCGGGCTACATCGCCCAGGGTGTTCAGCCCCAACAGCCGCAAGCGCCGGTGCATCTCGCGCCAGTCGGCGTCCGGCGCCGGCAACACCCCCAGCGGCAGCGGCGCCAGGAAAGCCATCTCTCGGCCCGGCGCCACCAGGCTCACCGGACGGTCGCCGTGCTGTGCCGCCAGGGCGGCGGCGAAGTACCCTTCGGCGATCCCCACCTGCGCCGGAGCGGCAGGACCGGCAGGATCGGCGGGCGCGGAGCCCATGCCGGCAGCGAAGCCCTCCCACTCTCGCAGCACCAGACGTGCCAAGGCCTGCTCGTCGCCCGCCAGGCGCTCCAGCCCCCGCGTCTCCATGAAGGACAGCCCCAAGCCCGGGGCCGACACTTCCGGCGTCAGGCGCAGCCAGGGCAAGAGGCTCTCCCGCTGTCGGCGCTGGTAGTACTCCTCATCGGCCGGCAGCGGCGTCGCCTGCGGGCAAAGGGAGAGCGCCCGCGAGAGCAGCATCCCCTCCCGCACGCCGGACCGCGCCGCTAGGGCACAGCCCTCCAGCACCAGCGGTCGCTTGCCGCCGTGATGCACGATCACCGGCTCCGTCGCCAGTTCCGGCCGCCGCCAGCGTTCCGCCAACACGCGGAAATGCGGCACATACAAGCAAAGCACCCGTTCCTGTCTCATAAGCCCTCGATGAATACCTCATGAATGTGATACCAGACCGGCGAGGCTCTCTCACACCCCGCCATAAATGGCCGGGGCTACGAATGGGCGAAGCCCGCCTACGCGGGCTAGGGATAGTCTTTAGCAGCTCGTTGATCGCCGAGCAGGCCTCCGCCGTGTCCGCGTAGGCGGACGGCCATGCGGCCCCGTAGTGTAGCCCCTCGTGGACGTCTCGAACCGGGGAATCTCTCGTAGTATAGCCCCTTGTGGGCGTCTCCCATCTGAGCGGTCGGGGGAACGGCCATAAAGGCCTATACTACGAGAGTGAAGCTATCTCGCACCCCGCCATAGAGGCTGGGGCTCGTGGTTTCGCGTCGTGAAACCACTGACGACGGGCGAAGCCGGCCGCTAGCCACGGTACTCCGGGGCGCTTTCGCCGGCTGCCTCAGCCCGCGAAGGCGGGCTTCGCTAACCCGTAGCCCCGCGGCTTTAGCCCGGGGGCTACTACGGGGAGCTCTCACACCCCGCCCAAGCCCAGCCGCTCCTCGTACACCCCCAACCTCCGGTCGAACCGCGTCTCGATGCTCAGCACCCGCCGCACCGCCTCCCCCACGCTCACCACGTCCAGCACCTCCTGGCCCACGTGGGGCCGCGCCACCAGCCACTCTCCCGCGTGGATCCAGCGTCCGCGCCGCAAGGCGAACTCCGCCGCCGCCTCGGCCGTCACGTCCGTGGCCGCGTGCAGCCGCGCGTCCACCAGCGTCGCCACCGCTGCGTAGCCCGCCGCCGCGATGGCCTCCCCGTCCAGCGCCTCGCCGAATACTCCCTCCCCGAAGACCTGCACCCAGGAGCCGACCGGCTCTCGCTCGCTCAGGGCGCTCTCCCGCAGCGGATGCTCCTCCCCGTAGGCGTAGGCGACCGTCTCCGCCGGCGTGAAGACGTAGGCCCGCACCGAGGGCCAGGCCTCCTCCTCCGCCGGATCGGTGTAGAAGCGGAGCTCGCAGCCGGAGTAGTCCAGCACCCGTTCCACCAGCCCGCCCCAAGGCTGCCCCACCCCCAAGGAGAAACGCGGCGCCGTCAGCGCGGAGTAGAGAGAGGGCGACCCATCGTCGCTGTAGACGAAGCCGAACCGCTCCAGTGCCTCCGCCAACACATTGGCGGGCGACGTCCTCCACTCGTGCGCCCGATCGGACCGCGCTCGCCACAGCTTCCCCCAGCCGTCGTAGGCGCGCAGGATCACCTCCCGCCGCTTGCCCTGCCGTCGCTGCACCTCCTCCAGCCAGTAGACCGCGCGGCAGCACCCTTCCTCCCCCGCCGCCGTGACGTACCCCTCCCGCAGGCACACCTGCCCGCCCGGCCGCAGCACCGACCCGACCGCCTCCCCCGCTCCATAGCGACCGTCATCGTCCAGCACCAGCACCAGGCTGCCCTCCCGCCGCCGATCGCGCCCGGCCCGGTAGCTCGCCACGTCCGCCGAAACGTCCACGCGTTGGCCGGTCGTCCCCGCATACAACGGCGACCGCCACACCTGAGCCGCCCCGCCGAAGTAGATCTGCCCCACACCTGCGGCCGCCCCTATCCCGCCGGCCATCGCCCCCGCCAGGGGCACGAAGTCCCCCGCTGAAACCGGCCCCACCAGGCCCAGGCGCAGCAGGAACAGGTGCCCCCAGCGGCTGGCCGAGCCGGTATGCTGGCGCACGAACAGCCGCGGGCGGTCCCCGGCCGCCGCCACCAGCGCCGGCTGCGACCAAGTGCAGCCGGGAGCATCGCCCACCAGCACCGCCCCGCGGTGGATCCACCAGCGCAGCCCCTCCGCCGTCAACTGCAACTGGTAGAGGCGCGCCGCCGGCCGGTTCGTCTCCTCGAAGGCCCCGCAGAGCACGAAGTGGACGCTGCTGTAGCCGGCGTTCCCCTCCACGCTCACCGCCGCCAGGCCGGCCGCACCGTCCCCAGCATCCCGGGGCCAGACGGCCGCCTGCCACTGCCCCTCCTCCAGCCAGACGGCATGCACCAGATCGTCCGGGTCCGGCGTCTGCCCGTCGTCGGCGACGAGGCAGAGGCAGTCATGCGCCGCGGGGCACACCGCCGCCACCGACGTGATCCGGCATCCGGCATCGGCCTGGAACGCCACTTCCGCCGTCGCCCAGTTGACGCCTCCGTCCTGGCTGCGACGGCAGAACAACGTGCCCCCCGACCCGCCAACGTACAGCAGGTAGACGCGGCCTTCGTCCGCCGCCAGGGCCACCTGCGCCTCTTCATCCACGCCGGCGGCCAGCAGCGTCCAGACATCCCACCCCGTCGCCGCCTGCACCGGGGTGCGGGAGAAGTAGAGATCGCCTTCTCCGTCCACCCGCGCCCGCATCAGGTGGCCGTCGTCATAGGCGAAGGCGCAAGGACCGTCGTCCTCAGACCCGGCGTACACCTCCGTCGGGCGCAGCCGCCCCACGCCCACGTGCCGGTCGTCCACCGTCACCTGCACGTGCGGCCGGGCGACACGGCTCCTCTGTGCCGAAAGCAATGTAGATGTCAACGAAAGCATCGGCTCTCCTCGCACTATCCATCTCGCGCCCATGACTCACGCCAAGGCGCAAAGAAGCGGAACCCCCTGCGCCCCTACGTCGACGCCATCCCCCGCCCACTCCGCCCCCAACCCACCCCGCACCCTTCAGCGCCCCACCCCAGCGTCATTCCACGCCCGCTCGCGTCATTCTGAGCCCGTCCCCGTGTCATTCTGAGCCAGTGCACGGCTTCGCCGTGCACGAGGCGAAGCCGTGCACGAGGCGAAGAATCTCCCCGTCCGCCACCTCATAAATCGCCTTCACATAGTCCAAAAGTCTTAGTTGAGTGCCACGCTCATCGTTGACGGCCGCCGTAAAGTACTCTATCCTTTAGTGCAATGCTGTATGTACAACTCAATACATCCGGCCGCCATAACCCTCGCGGGTTCCCCCAGTCCCAAGGAGGCTTCGATGACGCGCAAGACCGTCGTTCGACTCCTCATCCTCCCCCTGTTGGTCGCCCTGCTCTGCGCCGGGCCGGCCCTGGCCCAAGAGCAGGAGGTGTTCCCCGACATTTCCGCTCAGGCCGCCCTGGGCAGCGCCTTCACCTACCAGGGCCGCCTCCTGGACGGCGACCTCCCCGCCAACGGCACCTATGACCTGGAGTTCAAGCTCTACGATGCCGCCACGGCCGGCGCTCAGAAAGGCGCGACCGTTACCAAAGAGGACGTGGCCGTCACCAACGGCCTCTTCACCGTGGACCTGAACTTTGGAGGTAGCGACCTCTTCAACGGCCAGGCCCTCTGGCTGGAGGTCGGTGTACGGCCCGGCCCCAGCGCCGATCCCTTCACCGCTCTTGCCCCCCGCACGGCCCTGAACGCCGCCCCTTACGCCCTCAGCCTGATGCCGGGCGCCAGTATCTCCCGGGACTATGGCGGCAATACTCTCAGCGTCCACAACGGCTGGCCGGGCGGCGCGTGGCTGGTATCCAAGACAGCTCTCTCCGCCTGGACTAGCGACGGCACCGCCGTAGTGGGCAACGCCGGCACCGGCGCGGGCGTCATAGGTGTCCACGCCGCCGGCACCGGTACCAGCCCCGGCGTGAACGGCAGGACTTCATCCGTGGAAGCCGACGCTGCCGGCGTCTTAGGTAGGGCCAGCGCCACCGCGCCCACCGGCAGCAACGCCGGCGTCCGGGGCGAGAACGCCTCCACCAACGGCTACGGCTACGGCGTCTACGGCTCCCATGCCGGCATGGGGGTGGGTGTGGACGGCGTCTCCGAATCCGGCAGTGGCGTGCAGGGAGTCGCCAACGCCGCCGGGTTCCTCAACGCCGGCGTCAGGGCCGTCGGTAACAATGACGCGACAGGCCTCTATGCCTACAGTGCAACCGGCAACATCATCACGGGCTACTCCTCCGCTGTCCCCTTCGGCAACCTGCGCTTCCGCGTGAGCAACCTCGGCAATGTGAGCGCCGACGGCGCTTTCGTGCCCAGCGGCGCCGACTTCGCCGAGATGCTCGCCGCCGAAGCGGCCGTCGAAGCGGGCGACCTGCTCGCCATCGGCCCCGACGGAACCCTGGTCAAGGCCGCCGGCGCCTATACCACCACCGTGGCCGGCGTCTACTCCACCAACCCCGGCTTCATCGGCGGTGGCGGCGGAGCGGAAGGCGAAGGCCTGGAGGGCAAGGTGCCCCTGGCCGTCGTGGGCGTCGTCCCCGTCAAGGCCTCGGACCAGAACGGCGCCATCGTCCCCGGCGACCTCCTAGTCGCCAGCGACACTCCCGGCCACGTCATGAAGGGCACCGAGCGCGACCTGATGCTAGGCGCCGTGGTGGGCAAGGCCCTCTCCGGCCTGGAGAGCGGCACCGGCACCATCAGCGTCCTCGTCACCCTCCAGTAGAGGAGGCGCAAAATGTGGCGCAGACTCACGCGCACCCGTAGGGGCCTGTACATCGGAGCGGTCGTCCTGCTGGCCCTGCTCCTGGCCGGCGGCGTCGCCCTCGCCCAGACGGGCGGCCCCTATGACCTCACCTGGAACACCTTCGACGGGGGCGGCGGCACCGCCACCGGCGGCTCCTACACCCTCTCCGGCACCATCGGCCAAGCCGACGCCGGCGCCATGTCCGGGGGCACCTACACTCTCTACGGCGGCTTCTGGGACGGCGGCAGTCCCTCCGGCGCCGTCATCTACACCCCGCTGGTGCTGAGCCAATAGGAGGTAGCGAAGCGAAGAAGCCCTCACCCCAGTCACTCGGCGCTGTCGAGTGACGAGCCTTCCTCCCTCTCCCATTCCATGGGAGAGGGAGGAGGTGCCGAGCGAAACGAGGCGGTGGGGGGACAGGGGTTTCTCTCTGCGAAACCCCGAGGGCCTCCCCAAAGGACAAACATCATGCCCAAGCGCGGCCCCTTCCGTGCCGAGCCAATCATCCGACAACGCGCCCGCGAGCTCAGACAGGAGCAGACGGGCACCGAGGCGCTCCTCTGGGAGCACCTTAGGGGCCGCCGGCTTCTCGGGCTCAAGTTCCGCCGCCAGTGCCCCGCGGGCCGCTTCATCGTCGACTTCTACTGCCCCGAGCGCCGGCTCATCGTCGAGGTGGACGGCCCCATACATGATCGGCAGCCTGGTCGAGATGAGGAGCGCGACGAGATCCTCTCCTCGCAAGGCTGCACCGTGCTCCACCTCACCAACGCCGAGATCGAGCAGAACCTAGCCGCCGCCCCCCAGCGCATCGCCGCCACCGCCCAACTCCCCCTCTCCCAATCGGACTAACGTCTCCCCTTCTCCTGTGGCTAGGCTTGTGGGAGAGGGGGCCCAGGGGTTTCGCGGGGCGAAACCCCGAGCGGGGGTGATGGCCTCTCCCAATCGGACTAGCATCTCCCCCTCTCCCATTCCATGGGAGAGGGGGCCGGGGGGTGAGGGCTCCTCCCTCCCTCACCCCCAACTTACCCACGCCTGCCCACCCGCCGGACGGATCGCCTTCAGGCGGTTCCGGAACCGCTCCAGCATAGAAGCACCCCAGTGCTCCATCGTCTTCGCCGCCCCCGTCGGCCAGGTGTACTCCCGCGTCATGGCCGACGCCTTGGCCAGGGCCGCATACCCCGCCGCCCCCGTCACCAGCAGGACCAGCCATCCCCGCGGCACCGTCGTCGCCGTCGCCCCGTCCAGCCCCTCGATCCGCTGCTCCCCGGCATAGACGACGTGCACCATGTCCCCCGGCGCCGGCTCCACCACCGTGCGCAGGTGCGCCACCCCGTCCCGCACCTCAAACGGGACCACATTAGGCGGATAGGACGCCCCCTCGTAGGGCCACCAGATCTCCTCCACCCACAACAGCCCCGTCAGCGAGTCCAGCGGCACCTCCCGGCCGCCCGTGTCCAGCGTCACGTCCCCGCTTAGGCTCAGCGGCGCCCGCTGCGACACCTCCGTCAGCGCCAAGCCAAGGGCCGCATCCAGTTCCTCCCCCGTCCACGCCGTTTCGTCCTCGTCCTTCAACAGGTTCGCCAAAGCCGCCCGGTAGGCGTCCAGGTTGCAGGCCATCATTCCTCCTTATGTAAGCCCTCACCCCAGTCACTCGGCGCTGCCGAGTGACGAGCCTCCCCCCTCTCCCATGCAATGGGAGAGGGGGGAGGTGCCGAGCACAGCGAGGCGGTGGGGGGTGAGGGCTCTCTCCCCTCTCAGTACCGGCACAGCACCACCCCGTCCCCGGCGTTGTGCTCATCCAGCATTAGCACCAGCACCCGGTCCCCCACGTCCAACTCCGCCACCTCCCGGCTCACCGGCACCCCGAGTAAGTAGGTCGCCAGCGACCCCACCGGCTGCACCGTGGCCGTGTGCGCGAGCGCGTCGAAGTCCCGCACCGTCGCCCGCACCGCCGCGCTCCCCAGCACCGCTTCCCTCATTCGCCGCCCCCTGATTGGCCACAGAGGCACGGAGACACAGAGAGTGAGTAGTGAGGAGTGACCAGTGACTAGAGGGGAGACACCTTCCCTCTGTCCACTGTCCACTATTCACTCTTCACCTCTCCGTGCCTCTGTGCCTCTGTGGCTATTCCTCCCTTACGTCACGTTCGCCTTATACAGCCCGCGGTAGTCCGCCACCCCGCAGCAGATGAAGAACCGCACCTTCACCCGCATCTCATCGTGGGTGAACATCGAGCCGATGGTGTCCTCCGCCGCCGCGAAGATCTCCGGCTCGCGCCGGCCCTGCAGCCAGCCGAGCACGACGTGCTCCGCCACGTTCGGGTCCGTCGCCAGCGCCCAGTTGTCCGCGTCCGTCCAGGGCGGCACCACCAGCACCTCGAAGCCGTCGTACCAGGGGTTGATCTCCCCTTCCTCGCCGCCCGGCTTGTGGATGCTGTTGCGGATCACCATGGCCGTGGAGCGCAACTGCACCGGCACCAACAGGTAGCGCCCCGGCACCGCGATGGGCCGGGAGCTGCCCGGGTCCGTCTGGGTCATGATCGCCGTCTGGGCCGCGTCGAACGTGTCCACGTCCAGCGCCGTCGTCCCCAGGTTGTCGTGCGCCTCAGCGAACAACTGCTCCTCATCCGACATGAGGGGGCCGGTGCCGCCGTTAGCGGTGAACATCGTCGCCACTGCGTCCGACACCGTGTTCCAGGCGGCCGTCCCCAGCAGTTGCGGTAGAGCCCGCACCGCCTCCAGGTCGTCCGCCATGATCATCTCCAGCGTGACGCCCACGTAGTTGCCCTTCTTGATGATCTCCGCCGTCTCCTGCAGGTCGCCCCAGGTCTTCTCGGTGTAGACGTTCCCCTCAATCACCGTGGACAGAGCCGAGAAGCCGTACGTGCGGATCATCTTCATCTCCTGGAAGCGCTCCAGGTCGCGGTTGGTCACGATGGGCTCCCACCAGCGCTCACGCCGGTTGTAGGCCTGCAGCATCACCTTGTTGAGCACGTCCGCCGTCACCGCCGTCATGGTGCTGGTGGTGGCGTTAGCCAACTGGGCCCGCTCCGGATAGGCCCGCCCGTGGAAGCCCTCGTCGCCCGTGAGCAGCAGGTACAGCTCCCGGATGCCCGATAGCCGCGGTATGGACAGGGCGTCCTCCGGCACCGGCAGGCCGAACAGCCGCTCCGCCGCCAGCCGCACCCGATCCAGCTCGTCGCGCATGCTCATGCGTCCCCCCACCCCGCGCACCACCTGCCCCTCCACCAGCTTGGCCCAGGTGGCCTGCTTCGACTGCAAGGTTCGATCGAGTTCCTCCGGCCGGAAGATCTTCCCCCCGAACTGCTGCCGCACCTCGTCCTGGAAGGGCTGCGGCAGGCTCGACCCCCGCAGCGCCGTCTCCAGCAAGTAGGAGCACTGGGACGCCAGCGCCTGGCGCGACCTCTCCAGCGCCAAGCCCACCTGCATCCCCTCCTGCTCCAGGTCCTGCTCCTCGACCATATCCTCCCGCAATTCCTCCATCCATCCTTCTCCTCGTCCCCCGTTCAGCACGCGCAGGAAAGCCCCGCCCGCCGCCGGGTTGTACACCACGTCCAGGCTGTTCACCCGGACGATGCGGTCCACCTCTCTCGCTCCCGGCCGCCGCTCCACGTACATGTCGGCCGAGAGCCCGATGTTCGGCCCCACCTCACCGCGCTCCTGGGCCGCCAACACCTCCTCCGCCAGCCGCGTCACCAGGTCCGCCTTCGGGCCCCGGCAGGCCAGCACCCCCATCACCGCCCGCCCCGCCCAGCGCGCCTCCGAGAGCACACCCACCACGTCCTCGATGGCCCGCCCTCCCGGCCGGCCGTCATCCAGCGGTCCGGCGTGGTTGGCAAAGACGGTCACGTTCCGCCACAACCCCTCCTCCACCGAACGGCGCAGCACCGAAGGCGCATAGACCAGCCCGTTTGCCTCCCCCGCCCGAATGCAGATCACCTCGAAAGTCCGCGGTCGCACCTCATCCGGCAGCAACGTGCCCAGGTAGGCCCGCACCGCCACCGGCCGCTCCGCCAACTCCGCTACCGCCATCGCCTCCTCCTGTGGGGATCAGCCACAGAGACACAGAGTCACTGAGCTGGAGGCAATGGGCAGTGGCCAGAGCAGAGGCGGGAACCTACCGGTCCCCGCCCCCTAACCACTATCCCCTAACCCCTAGCCCCTCTCCGTGTCTCCGTGCCTCGGTGGCCAATCCCCTCTGCCGCCACCATGTGGTATAATGTGTCCGATTAGTGCTATTCGTCGTTCTCTGGAGGTAACTGATGCCTATCCCGGTGCCCATTACCGAGCTCAAGCAACGCACCGGCCAGGTGCTGGACCGCGCCGTTCTCAGGGGCGAGGACATCGTGATCGAGCGCTACGGCCGCGAGTACGCCGTGGTCCTCAGCCGCGAGCGCTACCAGGAACTGCTCGATGCCTCCCAGGCCCGCGTGCGCGAGCGTTTCCTGGCCGCCCAGCAAGCCGTCCATCAGGCCACCGAAAACATGGACGCCGAAGAGATCGCTCGCCTCGTCGAGGAGAAGGTGCAGGAGTCCAGGCGTGAGCGGGCCGGCTTAGGCCAAGCCCCGGGCGAGGTCTAGATGCACTCCGCGGGGGAACCACCCCGCTCCTGCCTGGGGTTTGGCTGAGATGCGGGCAGTCATTGACACCAGCGTCCTGGTCAGCGGGCTGATTTCCCCACGCGGGGCTCCTGCCCAGGTCCTGGCTCGCTGGCTCGAAGGCCGCTTCACCCTGCTCTACTCGCCGAGCGTCTACGCCGAGTACGAGGACGTCCTGCACCGTACCTGGCTGCACGAACGATTCGCCGGCCTATCGAACCCCGTAGAGCCTTACCTGGAAGCCATCCGCACCTTCGGCCAGTTGGTGACCGGCCACGTGGATGTGGCCGGCGCCGTCCGCGACCCCTTCGACGAGGCCTTCCTCGCCTGCGCCCTGCTCGGCCAGGCCCACTACCTAGTCACTGTCGACCGCGACTTGCTGGTGCTCGGCGCCTTCGCCGGAACCCGCACCGTCACCCCGGCCCAGTTCCTGGCGGAGACTAGCCACAGAGACACAGAGTCACCGAGCAGGGAATAGGAAGGGGCTAGACCGCTGGCTTATCCCCTCTCTCCCATCTATTGCTTTCTCCGTGTCTCCGTGCCTCGGTGGCCAATCCCCCTCAGTCATACACCCGGTGCAGGTACCACTCCCCGCTCAGCCGGTCACGGTACACCTCGCACAGCAGGTCCCGGCTCTCCCACAGGTAGTAGTCCCGCCAGACCTCGTTCTCCCACCATTCCGTGTGCACCCGCCAGTGGTTGCGCCCTTCGCCCTGATAGACCGCGCCCCGCCAACGCACCGCCAGCGGACACCCGTCCCCATCCGCCTCTACCTCGATAGCCCTCGCCGGTACATACATCCTGCTCATCTGTGACTCAGTGTCTCCGTGCCTCTGTGGCTAATCCCTCTCCCGTTCTCCCGCGAACCGGTACGCCCACCGGCGAGCCGACTCCTCGTCCACCCAGCCCTTCTCCGCCAGCACCGCCAGCGCCCCGGCGATCTCTCGCGCCGCCTGCGCCAGCCGCAGGTTGTCCTCCCGGGTGATGTCCCCCGCCTCCGCCATGATCCGCACCGGCATCTCCCCCGGCCTTCTCCCCGCCAGGGGCCCCTTGCCCACCAGCGCCGCCCGCTCCAGCACCGTCCGCCCCAGGTCCTCCAGCAAGTGACAGAAGACCTGCTGCCGCTGCCGGTAATGCCGGAACGTGGGGTCGCCCATCTCCGCCGCCGTCGCCCGGGTGGCGCTCTCCCCCTCGGAGAGGAAGTGCAGCGGCACCCCCGCCCCCGCCGCCACGATCAAGCGGAGAGCCTTGCCGTCGCTCTCCGCCTCCTGCGCCTGCACCTGCGGGTTCACCGTCTCCCACCGCTCCCCCTCGTTGGTCACGATCACCGAGCCGGGGGGCGGCGGCCGCATCAACTCCGACCGCCGTCGCCTCAACTCGCTCTCGCTCGCCCCCTGCAGCGTCACCTTCCACAAGAAAGCGTTGCGGAAGCGATTCACCCGCACCCGATCCTCCAGCCAGTCCCGGTACCGCCGCAGCCAGGGCAGAATCGGCGCCAGGTCCCCCTCACCCCGGGCACAGCCCACCGGCCGGTTCACCGCATAGTGCACCATCACCTGGTCCGCCTCCGGCGACCCCACCGGCGATGGCCACCGCCGCCCCTCCCATCCGCCTCCCCTCTCCTGCGTGTGGGAGAGGGGACCAGTGGTTTCGCCCCGCGAAACCACGTGGGGGAGAGTTTGCTCCTGCCGGTACCACAACTCCCGCTCCCCGTCCTCCTCGTCCGTCACCACCTGGGTAATGTGCACCGCCGGGATCGAGCGCACATAGCTCATTCCGTCCGCCGGATTGCGGGAGAGCAGCAGGAACAACTCCCCCGACCGCGTCAGCTCATCGCACCACGACCCCAGCCGCAGGCCGATCCGGTTCTGCGGATGGCTCCAGAAGCGATCCAGGAACTCCCGCACCCCCTCGTCCTCGCTGCGCAGCCGGATCCCCTCGCCCACCACGTAGTCCGTCGTCAGCGACACGATCCGCCGCGCCAGCGGGTTGTCCCGCCAGGCCTCCAACGCCTCCACCAGGTCGCCCCGCGTCTCGTACCAGGGGCGATCCTCCGGCCGCAGGCCCACCTGCTGCCACCAGCGGTCGTCCACCTCCCGCACCGCCTGGCTCACCCGCTGCTCGATATACGAACCGAATAACCTCTCCGCCACCCACTCCCGCATCATCGCCCTCCAGTGGCCAGTGAATAGTGATTAGTGGCTAGTGAAAGAGCTCTGCCGCTTCGTCACGAGTCACTATCCACTAACCACTCTTCACTCCTCACTCTCCCCTGTATCCCAACTCTCTAGCGTGCCCCAGCACGTCCGCTGCCAGGTTCGCCACCAGCGCCAACCAGGCCGCCCAGACAAACCCGCTCCCCAACGCCTCCGCGAACGGCCCCAGGTAGCGCTCGTCCAGGAAGTGCGCCGTCCCGTACACCCCCAGGTACCCGATCAGGTAAGGCATCACCATGGTGCGGAAGAAGTCCGCCAGCCGCCGCGGCTCGAACTCCCCCCGCCGCACCGCCACTGCCACTGCCAGCGTCACGTCCAGCAGAATCAGCCCCAGAATCGTGCTCACCCGCCCATCGGCGAAGAACCCCTCCAGCCACTCCATTGCCCCTCCGATTAGCCACAGAGACACAGAGCCACCGAGAAGAACAGACATGGGAAGGTAGAGACAAAGACAAGCATCCCTGCTAACCCCTTTCTCCTAATCCCTACCCCCTCTGTGCCTCCGTGCCTCTGTGGCTATTCCCCCCACTCCTCCTCCAGCACATCCCCCGCCGCGAGCACCGTCCCCGCCGGAGCCACGCTCGTCTCCCCTGCCGCCCGCAGGCAGAGCGCCAGCGACATCACGAAATCGTCGTGGCCCTCCCCCTCCGGCACGTAGAAGTTCAGCGTCCGGTTGGCCCGCAGGTCCGCCCGCGCCGCCTCCATTTGCCGGCGGCACTCCTCCATCTCCGCCGAGCCGTCCTCCCGGTACAGCTTCAGGCCGCCCCGGTTGATCGCCGCCAACAAGTCGTAGCCCAGCCGGCTCTTGCTGCCCGGGGTGAACACCACCTTCTCCACCCGCTCCCCCAGCTCCGCCTCGAGGAAGTCCGCCACACCCGCGCCCATCCCGGTGGCATCCACCGCCACCCGGCGCACGTCCCAGGCTCGCAGCAAGTCCAGCAACTGGGTCCACGCCTCCACCTGCGGCCGCCCCGTCCACCAGTAGTGCTGCACCACGCGAAGAGTGGGCAGTAGAGAGCCCTCACCTCCCTCCCGTCCTCCCCCCTCTCCCACTTCTTGGGAGAGGGGGGAGGTGCCGAGCGTAGTAAGGCGGTGGGGGGTGAGGGCCCCTTCCCCCACCGCCCCGATCGTCACCACCGTGCTGTCCCGTCCCGGCTCCCGCCGCCGCACCGCCACATCACACCCCTCTCCCATACGCTCTGCTATGGGAGAGGGGACCAGTGGTTTCGCTCCGCGAAACCACGAGGGGGTGAGGGCTCCTCCCGCCCAGTCCACCCCGGCCACGTACCGCGCCCCCGGCCGCGGCCGCTCCCGCCGGTCATGTTCCCCCCACAACTGCGCCCGCTGCTCCGCCGAGAGCAGCCGCCCCTCGTCGTGCAGCACCGCCAGCTCATACTGGGTGCGGAACAGCGGGTGCTGCGGACCCAAGCGTTCCCGTTCCCCCGCCACGTAGGCTCCGTACTCGGGCGAGAGGGCCGCCAGCGCTCGCCAGTCGTACTGGAAGTGCCGCCGCACCCCGTCCTGCCGCTCCAACTCCAGGTTGCGGCGCTTCTCCCGCTCCAGCAGCCCGTCCTCCGTCCAGGCGGTGCCGTAGAGCACCGTGGTCACGTTGGCCGTGGCCCCCATGGGTCGGAAGTCCCGGTCGTACTTCTCCGGCGAGAAGTCCTGCGCCTCGTCGATCTCCAGCAGCACGTTCGCCGTCGCTCCCACCACGTTCGCCTCCGGCGCCCCGGAGAGCAGCGTCAGCCGCGCCCGCCCCAGTTCAAACGTATAGCCGCCCCGCAGCCGGTAGCCCCGCCGGTTCCAGGGGTTATCCAGCACCTCCCGCAGCCGCTGGCGCGAGAGCACCGCCTGCGGCCGGAAGGTGGGCGCCGCCTTGATCAGCGCCCCGCCCCGGCGACGGAACAGGTTCAGCAGGTAGCACTCGAGGTGCGCCGACAACTCGTTCTTGCCCATCTGCCGGCCCAGCATCACCGTGAAGGTTAGCCCCCGCTTCCCCCACACCGACGCCAACACCGCCCGCATCACCTCCAACTGGTACGGCCGCAACTCCCGCCCGATCACGTAGCGAGAGAACAACCCCGGGTCCGCCAATACCCGCCGGACCCCCCGCTCCAGCCGTCCCTCCAACCCTCACCCCTACACTTGCCATGACACTCTCGCCACGTATCATCAACGGAACGGCACGCTAAGGAGTAGGCGATGGCCTCAATCAAGTCCTTCGACCTAGATGCCGCAGCTCTCCTGGCGCAGACCAACGCCGCCTATGCCGCCTTGCGGGCGAATCGCATCGCCTGCCAGGCGCTGGAAGAGGAGCGCCGCGCTTGGGACGCCACCCTCTCCGACGGGCTAGACGAGTACGAACTGGAGGAGCGCATGGAATAAGGCACGCATCCCTCTCACCAAATCCCCTGCACGATCACGCTCACGAACGTCGAGAACACCAAGAAGAACAGCCAGCGCGTCATCCCGCGCAGCTCCGCCAACTCGTTCCGGATCGCCTCCAGCCGCTCGTCCACGATGTAGCCGAAGGCGCAGGCCGGCCGGTCATTGGCCGCCGCCGGCGCCGGCCGCGCCGCCAGCAGCCGCGCCACCTTCCTCTCCAGGCTCATCTCCACCCCTCACAACTCGATCCCCAACTCCACCGCTATCGCGTCCAACGCCGCCTCGATGGCCTGCTCCAGCGACTCCGCCGCCTGGCCCGAGATCTTGTGCCGGGCCAGCAACGCCTTCACGTAGGAGTCGCACGCCCGCACCACCTCCTTGGCGTCCGCCCCCTCCGCCACCGCCTGCCGCAGCGCGTAGGCCAACACCATCATGGCGTCGTCCACCCGCGGGTCGGCCATCAACTCTTCCAGCCGCTCTATCTCCAGCGGCGGCAGCACCCCATCGAGAATGGTCGGCCGCCGTCCGGCCGGGGCATGCACGGCGCAATAGGGGGAACCGGGCAGAGCGGCATTGCGACACTGCCGGCCGCTCTGCGTCTTCGCCCGGCACGCCCGCCTCTCCATCACCACTCCTCCTGCCGCCATTAGAACATTTGTTCTAATACTAACCCCACTTCCAGCATCAATGCCTCTCCCGCCAAACCAGACTTTCTTCTCCGCTTTTGCCGAGGGGAGGGAGGGGAATCAACCGCAGAGGACTCAGAGGACACAGAGAAGAGGAGAGAAGGGAGGAAGGAACAGAAGAGAGAAGCGACACACACCCCGGCCCGCTCCTAGGCACGGCTCCGTCGTGTCCGCTGCTAGGCACGGCGCCCGACTGATCACCGCGCAGTACCGGCCCTTGCGGCCGGCTCCCTACCGCGCCTTCACCCCCGTCCCCTCTCCCATCTCCCTGACTACACGACGCTTATCGCAGAGGGGCTGTTCGTCGTAGGTTGGCCTCGGGAGTGACGCACCCCGGAGCCGCTTCAGCTGGGCCGGAGCGGTCGGACGCCCTCGGCTGAAGCCGGGGCTCGGGGATTCGCGCCGCGAATCCCCTGGCGCGCTGACACGCCGGGTGTCCGCGCAGGCGGACACGAGGAGGCGAAGCCGCCATTCTCGCCCCGTCCGCGCAGGCGGACGGCCAGCCGAAGGCTCCACAGCCCCGACTTGAGTCGAGGGACCTGCTCACTCCCCCCTCCGCGCCTTTGCGCCTTCGCGTGAGCCCTCTCCCCTCTCCCCTTGTGCCCCCGCCCGCCGGTGCTATCATCCCCGCCAAGACCGCCCGGGGGAGAGCCAGTTGAACGCACCAGATGTGTCCCAAGCCGACGACCGCCTCTACCGCCGCGTCATCAACTCCTGGGCCATGTACGACTGGGCCAACTCCGCCTTCGCCACCACCATCATGGCGGCCATGTTCCCGCCCTTCTTCCGCTCCCTCGCCGTCAACGCCGGCCTGGCCGAGAGCACCGCCACCGCCTTCTGGGCCTACACCACCTCCATCGCCCTGCTGACCGTCTCGCTCCTGGCGCCCGTCCTCGGCGCCGTCTCCGATCACACCGGCGGCCGCAAGCGCTACCTCGCCTTCTTCGCCGGCATGGGCATCGTCGCCACCGCCCTCTTCGCCCTCCTGGGAGACACCAGCTACGTCTGGGCTTCCGTCCTCTTCATCATCGCCGACTTCGGCTTCGCCGGGGCCAACATCTTCTACGAGTCCCTCCTGCCTCACATCTCCCGCCCCGGAGACATGGACCGCATCTCCACCCGCGGCTACGCCCTCGGCTACCTGGGCGGCGGCATCCTCCTGGTCATCAACGCCCTCTGGTTCATGAAGCCGGAGTGGTTCTTCATGCCCAACGCCGGCTTCGCCCTGCGCGCTTCCTTCTTTAGCGTCGCCGTCTGGTGGGCCGTCTTCACCATCCCCGTCCTGCGCAACGTGCCCGAGCCCGACGCCGTCCGCGTCCGCGGCGAGCACGGCAGCATCGCCGCCGCCGGCTTCCATCGCCTCGTGCGCACCTTCCGCGAGGTGCGCCGCTACCGCCAGCTGCTCGTCTTCCTCGTCGCTTTCTGGCTCTACAACGACGGCATCGGCACCATCATCAAGATGGCCACCGCCTACGGCGACGAGATCGGCATCGGGATGAGCGACATGGTCATCGCCCTGATCATCACCCAGTTCGTGGGCATCCCCTTCGCCTTCCTCTTCGGCCGCCTGGCCGGGCGCATCGGCACTAAGCAGGGCATCCTCCTTGCCCTCGCCGTCTACGTCCTCATCTCCATCGCCGGCTACTTCATGCAGACGGCCCTGCACTTCTACCTGCTCGCCTTCATGGTGGGGACGGTCCAGGGCGGCTCCCAGGCTCTCAGCCGCTCCCTCTACGGGGCCATGGTGCCCAAATCCCAGGCAGCCGAGTTCTTCGGCTTCTTCAGTACCAGCTCGCGGTTCGCCGGCATTGCCGGGCCGCTGCTCTTCGGCGTCGTCAGCCAGATCGCCGGCGGCAGCCGCCTCAGCATCCTCTCGCTTATCGTCTTCTTCGTCGTCGGCGGCCTCATCCTTACTCGGGTGGACACCGCCGAGGGCATCCGCGTGGCTGAAGAGGAAGACGCCCGCTTCGTCGCCGAGGCCGCTGCCTGAGCCTGCCTCTCGCCTGCTGACACCAAGAAGCGGGCCCGGGACTAAGCCCCGAGCCCGCCATCTATGCTCCCTATCCCTACGCGATCCCGCGTCGCTGCGCTAGTCCGGCCGCAGGCTTACCTCGCCGGTGCCGGCGCGCAGGTACAGCGAAACCGCCGGATTCACCCCTACGCGGCCGCGGAGTTCGCTCGCTGGCCCGCGGTTGTCGTCTTCTTCTCGATCCTGGAGCTCGAAATCGCAGTCTATGTCGCCGACGCCGGTGGACGCGTCCAGGAAGAACTGGCTCTCCGCCGGCAACGTCACCCGCACCGAGCCCACCTGCGACGTGATCCGCACCTCGCCCGACTCGGGCAGAATCCCGGCGAAGTCCACCTCGCCCACGCTCGCCTGCACCTCGCTCGGACCGGTGAGCGTCACATCGCGGACCCGCACCTCGCCCACGTCCCCGCGCAGGTGCAGCGTCCCGACCACTCCCGTCACCTGCATCTCGCCGACGTTGTTCCGCACCTCCACCGACGTTTCCCGGGGCACGGTGATGTCCAGGTCCACGCTCACGACCGCGTTCACCATGCTCGAAGGCAGATCCACCCGGATCTCGACCCGATCACTACTGGCGTCGGTCTCATAGCCCACCGAGTCCAGCAGGCGGGTCGCCGCCCCGGTGGTGCCGGCCCTCGCCCGGTAGCGAGTCTCCACCGTAACGACTCCCACATCGCCCGGTCGGACGGTAACCTGGCCCACCTCGTTGGCCACCACCAGAGTGGCAGGGAGGTCCACCCGGAACTCCTGGGTGAACCCCCGCGATTCCTCCCGCAACCCAGGGCCCCAGGAGCCCAAAGAGCTCAGCCAGCCTCCTCCGCTGTAGCCACGCGCGGAGAGCAAGGCCACGGTACCTAGGCAACAGCACAGCAACAGCCCCAGTATCACCACTGCCACCAGGATTATGATCGCCGTTCTGCTCATCGGTTTCCTCCCTTCCTGAGCCAACAGCGGTGCCCGCATCTCAACCGAAGCAGTCTAGCGGCCACACCGGCCGCGGTCAACGGAGACTCAGAAGCAAAGAAGGACGGCTCCCCCAGTGGAAGAGCCGTCCGCTGTGGCCGGTCTTCGCCTGTCCTCAGGCCTCCGCCGGAACCGTCCCTCCGGTCAGCACCGGCAGCAGGTGATGACGCAGTTGTCGCTGTACCGTGTTGATGGACGGGCGGGCGTTCACGGTGATGAACCCGAACTCGCGTGCCAGGCGACCATACTCCCGCAGCAGCCGCCGCTGGTAGCGGATGAAGCTCTCGTACGGGTCCAGTCCCGGGTTCTGGTCCAGCCCCGACTCCCAGTAGTCCAGCCCCTCCGCCATGATGGCACGGCGCACCAGCGTCTCCGCGTCCGCCTTCAGATACAGCACCACGTCCGGCTGCAACGCGAACCCGAACAGCCCGCGCACCCAGGCCGGATCGGCCCCGCGCACCACGGCGCGGGCAAGGGCGGTGTACACATACCGGTCGGACAGCACCACGAACCCGGACCGCAGCGCCGGAATGATCTCATGCTCCAGCCGATCGGCGAAGTCGGTGGCGTAGAGCAGGTTCAGCGTCCAAACGTTCATGGCGTGGCCCTCTTTGGCCTCGCCGATGGTGGTAGAGACGAGCGCCGACGAGGTCCAGTCTGTGTCCACCACGCCGTAGCCCTGGTACTCCAGCCAACCACGCAGGAGCCGGATCTGAGTGGAGCGGCCGGCGCCGTCGCTGCCCTCAACCACAATCAGCTTACCGCTCAGCTCCCGGGTGTCGATATAGGGCAGCGGGCGCCCAAGTGAAGCGCGTGGCTCGTTCATCTACCGACCCCCTGAGAGCGGCAGCATACTGGCGCGCGTCGAGCTCCGCCGGCCGAAAGGCGCGAGGTAGTCCGCCAGCCTGTCCTGCACGATCTGCCGTACTTGCTGCTGCTGGACGTCGATGGGCAGCTCCGCGTCCAGCACCTCGAGGCCGTACTCCGCCGTCATCGCGTCGTACTCCTCCAGAACCCGCCCCTGGAACAGACGGAACGACTCCGCCAGGTCTGGGCTCAGGTTGAGGTCCATGCCCGCCTCGTAGAACTTGATCTTGGCCCGCGCGCTCTGCAAGCGGCTCAGCGAGCAGTCCACCGACACGCGAAAGTAGAAAGCCACGTCGGGGCGAACAGCGATGCTGTACATGTCGCGCACCCACTGCGCGTCCACCCCACGGGCCACGTCGCGCGCGAAAGCGGTGAAGGAGTACCGATCGGCGATCACCATCATGCCCGCCTTGAGCGACGGGATGATCTGATAGGTCAGCCTGTCGGCGAAGTCGGTGGCGTGCAGAAGGCTGAACGTGGTCGGCGTGAGTCGGTTCTTCTTCTTGCCCCTACGCGTGGCCCGCCGGACCAGGGGCGATGAGTTCCACTCCGTGAAGAACACCGGCACGCCCCAGTTGGCGAGCCACTTATGTAGTAGTGCCGCCTGCGTCGATTTGCCCGACCCGTCGATCCCCTCGACGACGATCAGTCTCCCCTTGTACTCGTGCGGTTGGTCCAATCCCGGGGTCTTCATACACCCTCGCTCTCGTAGAATCGTGAGGCCGTGCCGGCGGCCTCCGCCTTCGTCAGCGCTGGCACGCCCGACCTAGACGTCCCCAGCCGGCGGCTCCAGACGGGCCTTCACCCGGAGCCCTAAGGTCTCCGCCAGCAAGTCGGACTTCTCCAACGCGTAGTATAGTTCCAGTTCCGCCCCGATCCCGGCGACCAGTGTGAGTTGGAGTCGGTCGTCGCACACCTTGGCCCGCACCCGTCGTACCATGCTCAGGTGGGTGCGGTCCATGCCATCCGCCACCCGCAAGATCCCTGCCAGCAGGCGCACCCAACCCCGCCGCTCGGAGTCGAGCTCGGCCAACTCCCGGTCGCCGTTCCTGGGCAAGCGCTTGCGGTGGTACCGCGCCGCCGCCGCCATCACCTGGACTTCCCAGTCCGCAAAGCCGGGCCAATCGGCGGCCATGATGATACGGTAACTGTGTTTGTGGTGCCCTTTGGCGCTGATCTCGTAGCCTATGTCATGAAGGTAGCCGGTATACTGGAGCAGTGCCCGTGCGTCCTCGGCCAGCCCGTGCACCGGCGCCAACTGGTCGAACAGCGACAGCGCCAGCGCGGTGACGTGCCGGCTATGCCGCTCCTCCCACCGGTGCTGTCGCGCCACGGCCAGCACCCTCGCCTGCCGCGCCTCCCGTACTGTCTGGTCGCCCTTGGCCTCTACCGACGCCACAATGCCGACTCCTGCCCCCTCCGGTCACACTTCTCGCATCCACAATACCTAACCATACCACTAGCGGCCAATGGTGCCCGACGCCCCTTTCCGCCCAGCCTTGACAGGACCTCGCTATCTCCGGACACTATCCAGCAGGTAGTGTCGAGACATTGAAGCACCATCTGCGATTAGTCAAACAGGAGTCTGTTATGATGAGAGACGTGTTCACCTTCATCGTAGGCGGCAAGGCGGGCGAGGGCGTCAAGAAGTCCGGCCTCGTCGCCTCCAGCATGTTGGCCGACCTGGACCGCAACCTCTTCCAGATGGATGACTACCAGAGCCTCATCCGCGGCGGCCACAACTTCGCCGTCGTCAGCAGCTCGGCCGACGCTCTCACCAGCCACCACCTGCTGGCCCAACTCATTGTCTGCCTGGACGAGCGCAGCTACCACCTGCATCGGCACGAGTTGGCCGAAGGAGGCGTCCTCGTCTACAACTCCGACGTCATGTCCGCCGAGGACGGCATCGGTCTGCCCATGACTTCCGAGGCGCGCCCGTACCCCCGGCCCGACCTGCGCGTCGGCGTGGCCTCCATCACCGTCCTCGCCGTCGCCCTCGGCCACGACATGGCCTACATCGAGAAAGTCATCGAGCGGGAGTACAAGCGCGACCTGGAGCACAACGTCGCCTACGCCTCCCGCATCTTCGAGCTGGCCGCGCCTACACTCGCCGGCCGTTTTCCTCTCGCCCGCGGCCACGCTCAGGGCAAGGCCCTCTACGGTAGCGAGGCCATCTCCCTGGGCGCCATCGCCGGCGGGCTGGACCTGTACATGGCCTACCCCATGACGCCCTCCAGCCCCATCCTGCACTACCTCGCCGCCGAGGGGCCTAAGTACGGCGTCCATGCCCTGCACCTGGAGAGCGAGGTGTCCGTCGCCAACATGGCCGTCGGATCCGCGTTCGCCGGCGCCCGCACCGCCGTCGGCACCAGCGGCGGCGGCTTCGCCCTCATGACCGAGGCCTTCTCCCTGGCCGGCATCATGGAAGCGCCCGTGCTCTTCATTCTCGCCTCCCGGCCCGGCCCCAGCACCGGCGTCCCCACCTACACCGAGCAGGCCGACCTCAAGTTCGCCATCGGCGCCGGCCACGGCGACTTCCCCCGCATCGTCGCCTCCCCCGGCACCGTAGAGGAGTCCTTCTACCTTACCGCCGACCTTCTCGACCTGGCCTGGCGCTTCCAGTCGCCCACCATTCTGCTGACCGAGAAGCACCTCACCGAGTCTTGCATGAACGCAACGCCGGACGCGGCCCGCGCCGCCTGGGCCCAGGGGGGGATGTACCAGGGCCACGAGGGCGACTACAAGCGCTACCTCTGCACCGAAAGCGGCGTCTCGCCCCTGCTCCATCCGCCCTCGAGCGAGGTCATCAAGTGGAGCAGCTACGAACACGACGAGGTCGGCATCACCACCGACGAACCCGGCCCGATCGCCGCCATGCACGACAAGCGCCAGCGCAAGCACGAGTCCATCGTTGAACACTTGCGCGGCATCCGTACCGTAAGCGTCTTCGGCGACGGCGGCCCCGTCATCTTCACTTACGGCTCCAGCACCATGAGCGTGCTGGAAGCCCTGCGCACCGGCGGCATCCAGGCCACCGTCGTCCAGCCCATCTACCTGGAGCCCTTCCCCGTGTGGGAGGTGGAGAGGTACCGCGGCAGCAACCCCATTGTGGTGGAGCAGAGCGTCTCCGGCCAGTTCGCCAACCTCATCCGCGAGCAGACCGGCATCACCAGCGACCGGCACATCCGCCGCTACGACGGCCGCCCCTTCGAGCCGTCCGAGTTGGCCCAGCAGATCAAGGACCTGATATAGCCATGAGAGAGTTAGGAACCTACGCCGAGAACCAGTGGTGCCCCGGCTGCGGCAACTTCGCCATCCTCAACGCCTTCAAGGCGGCCGTGCCCAAGCTGGAAGCGGCCGGCGTCCCCCGCGAGAACCTGGTGGTGGTCACCGGCATCGGCCAGCACGGCAAGATGTTCGACTACACCAACCTGAGCGGCTTCTACGGCCTCCACGGCCGCTCCATGTCCAGCGCCCAGGGCATCAAGCTGGCTAACCCCGACCTGCGGGTGATCAACTTCGTGGGCGACGGCGACTCCCTGGGTGAAGGCCTGGAGCACACCATCTTCGCCGCCAAGCGTAATGCCCAGATCGCCATGGTCATGCACGACAACGGCGTCTACGCCCTCACCACCGGCCAGTTCACCCCGGTCAGTGAGCGCGGCTATCGCGGCCCCTCCACCCCCACCGGCACCGTCGAGGACCCGCTCCACCCCCTAACGCTCATGCTCGAAGTGGGCGCCTCCTTCATCGCTCGCGGCTTCTCCGGCGAGCTCGATCACCTGGCCGAACTCATGGTGCAGGCCGTCCTCCACGAGGGCTTCGCCTTCTTGGACGTCCTCCAGCCCTGCGTCACCTTCAACAACACCTGGAAGACCTACAACGACCTGGTGGAAATCGTCGACCAGCCGGCAACCACCCCCGAGGAGGCCCGCGCCCTCTTCACCCGCAGCGACAAGCTGCCCATCGGCGTGCTCTACCGCCGCGAGGACGTGCCCTTCCACCAGCGCCTCTACGGCGACGCCAACCCGATCCGAGACAAGGCCCCCCGCGAGGCACGCCAGGCTCAAGTAGCCACCTATCTCGCTTAGGGGAGGAGAATCAACCGCAGAGAACGCAGAGTACGCAGAGAGACAAATAGGAGAGACTACCGGCACTGATCCGGTTCCCCCTTCCTTCTTAGGGAAGGGGGACAGGGGGTTAGGTTCTCCCTCCCTCCCGTTGTCTTCTCCGCGTTCTCTGCGTACTCTGCGGCAAGTCTCTCTCCCATCCGCCGCCAAAGGAGCGACCGACCCTATGCCCGCTGACCCCAACCGCGTCCTCTACCTCTCCCGCGCCGACGTCATCCGCGCCGGCCTCACCATGCCCGACATCATCGCCGCCCTCGAGGCCGCCTTCATCGAGAAAGGCCACAGCCGCGTAGAGATGCCCCCCAAGCCCGGCATCCACCCCGGCTCCGGCGACAACTTCATCCACGCCATGCCCGCCTACATCCCCGCCCTGGGCGCCGCCGGCGTCAAGTGGGTGAGCGGCTACCCGGGCAACCAGGAGCGCGGCCTCCCCTACATCAACGGCCTCCTCATCCTCAACGACCCCGAGACCGGCCTCCCTCTCGCCGTCATGGACTGCGTCTGGATCACCGCCGCCCGCACCGGCGCCGCCACCGCCCTCGCCGCCCGCTACCTGGCCCGCCGCGACTCGGCAGTGGCCGGCATCCTCGGCTGCGGCGTCCAGGGGCGCAGCAACCTGGAGGCCCTGGCAGTGGAGTTCCGGCTAGAGAGCGCCCGCGCCTATGACACCGTGCCCGGCGTCGCTGCGCGCTTTGCCGAGGAGATGGCGGCGAAGCTCGGGTTTCCGGTGCAGCCCGTCGCCCACCCGCGCGACGCCGTCACCGGCGCCGACGTGGTGGTCACTGCCGGGCCCATCCTCAAGAAGCCCCACGCCACCATCAAGGCGGGCTGGCTGCAGCCGGGCGCCTTCGCCTCTCTGGTGGACTACGATACCTACTGGGACCGCGCCGCCCTCGCCGAGCTTGACCTCTTCTGCACCGACGACGTGCCCCAACTGCGGCACTACCAGGAGATGGGCTACTTCCAGGACATCCCGCCCATCCACGCCGATCTCGGCGAGTTGGCGGTGGGGAGCAAACTGGGGAGGACAGCCGACAGCCAGCGCACCGCTACCGCCAACCTCGGGCTGGCGCTGGACGACATGGCGGTGGCGCCGCTGGTCTATCGCCGCGCCCGGGAGCAGGGCCTCGGCGTCTGGCTGCCGCTCTAGGCAGCCGGGGCGCCCGCCAGCCGCTCATGGGCCGCCAATGCCGCGCCCACGATGCCGGCCTCGTTGAACAGGCCCGCCGGCACGATGCGGGCCTGCGTCTTCAGCAGGGGCAGGAACTTCTCGTGCTGCTTACTCACCCCGCCGCCGACGATGAACAGGTCCGGCGAGAAGAGGAACTCCAGCAGGTCCAGGTACTCCTGCACCCGTTCCGCCCACTGCTTCCACTTCAGGTTGTCTTTCTTCCGGGCTCGGTCCGAGGCCCAGGTCTCGCCGTCGGCCTCGCGCATGGGCAGGTGACCGAGCTCGGTGTTGGGCAGGAGCACTCCGTCCACGAAGATGGCGCTGCCGATGCCGGTGCCGAAGGTCAGCACCATGACCACGCCCTTCTCGCCCTGGCCGGCGCCAAAGCGCATCTCGGCAATGCCGGCCGCGTCGGCATCGTTCAGGAGCAGCACCGGCTGACCCGACGCCTCCGAGAGCAGTGCCTCGCCATCGGTACCGATCCAGCGTTTGTCCACGTTGGCCGCCGTCTGAACGACGCCGTGGCGGATTACCGAGGGGAAGGTGCATCCGACTGGGCCCCGATACTGGAAATGCCGGACCACCTCGGCCACCACCGCCGCCACCGCCTCCGGGCGAGACGGGTCAGGCGTGCGCACGCGATAGCGCTCCCCCAGCAACTGGCCTCCCTCCACCTCCACCAGTCCGCCCTTAATGCCGGTGCCGCCGATGTCGATGCCCAGTATCTCCATCGCGTCCTCCTCCCCAGCAACCGTCCTGGTTCGCCTGCGTCCGTTGGCGCCAATTGTATAGGGGCGGGCAGCGGTTGAGAAGGGGCCCCATCCGGCAGCCAGTCGGCCTGCCTCCCGACTCCCTCCTCGCTACAGACAAGAGAGCCAGGCTCTAGACCTGGCTCATCGTTGGTTCTGGGAGAATCCAGTGGAGTTGTACCGCCTCAACGCCTAGCAGCCCGCTCCTGCATCCGGACCCCGGCCCCCTTCCTCTCCAGGGGAGGCGACAGCAAGCCCCTCTCCCCGCGGGAGAGGGGCTTGCAGAGAGGTTCGCTCACCCTCTAGGGGCGCATCCGGTACTCGATCCCCAAGTAGGCCCGACCCGATCCGTCCGGGTTGCTGCCCAGCTGAAGCTGGACCGTCTGCAGTGCCCGCGTCCGGCGGCTCCACCAATCGAAGGAAACCATGTCTCCCGGCTTCTTCTCCGCCAGCGCCTGCTGCAGGTCGTAGTTGCTGCCCAGCGCGCGCCGGTCCACCGCGATGATGACATCGCCCGGTTCCCAGCCTACACCGTCCGCCGGACTGCCTGGCTGGATGGTCAGGACTTGCGCCCCTGACTGCATCCGGAACTCGGGCTCTTCCTGCTGCGGCACCGGCGCCTCCTCCGGTACCGGCACCACTCGCTCCGGCATGGGGACGGCTTGGTGATAGGTGGTCGTGCTGCTGCTGACGTTGAAGAAGGCGGCCGCGCCGGCCACCGCCAGACATGCCGTGCACAAACACAGACCCAGCAGGATCACCAGCACCAGTCCAACCACCCACCAGATCCGGCTGTCGGACTTCCGCTCTTCGGTCATGACTCCTCCCTCAGTCCGGCCCCAGGGCCGGCTCTGTCGTTCGCTCGGTAGCGGCAGCACGCCTATTATACGTCATCCTCAGCGCGCGTGGGACCGGGGGAGCGACATGAAGGTCAGGGGAGCGGTGGCGCTGGTCACCGGCGGTTCGAGTGGGATCGGCCTGGCAACCGCTCGTCATCTGGCGGCCGCCGGCGCGCACGTCTGGCTGGTGGCCCGCGACGAAGGTCGCCTGCAGGCCGCCCAGGCCCAAGTCGAGGCCGCCCGCCCGGACGCCGACCAGCGCGTCGGCTACTCCGTCGCCGACGTCGCCGACGCCGAGGCCGCCTCCGCCGCCGTCGCCCAGGCCGCCGAGCAGATCGGGCCGCCTACCCTCCTGGTCAACTGCGCCGGCGTCGCTCACCCCGGCTACTTCCAGGAACTGGACCTCGCCATCTTCCGCTGGATGATGGACGTCAACTACTTCGGCACGGTTTACATGGCGAAGGCTGTCGTCCCCGGCATGATCGCCCGCCGCTCCGGCCACATCGTCAACCTCTCCTCGGCAGCGGGCTTCCTCGGCGTCTTCGGCTACACCGCTTACGGCGCCTCCAAGTACGCCGTCCGCGGCTTCTCCGAAGTGCTCCGCGCCGAGATGAAGCCCCACGGCATCGGCGTCTCCGTCGTCTTCCCGCCCGATGTGGACACGCCGCAACTGGCCTACGAGAACCAGTTCAAGCCGCCTGAGACGAGAGCCATCGCCGGGGCCGGCTCCGTGCTCAGCCCCGACCAGGTCGCCGCCGCCATCGTGTCCGGTGTCGAGCGCAACCGTTTCGCCATCCTCCCCGGCCTGGAAGCCAAGCTCACCTATCGCTTGGCCGGCATCCTCGGCGGCTGGGTACACCCCCTGCTCGACTACCTGGTGGCTCGCGCCCGGCCTCAAACCGACCCCTCCTCGGGGAGGCAGTCGCCATGATCCGCTCCCTGTTCCTCGCCGCGGACAAATCCGCTACCTGGGACCTGGACCCGGCCACGCTGGCGCAGACCCTCCGGGACGGCTCCGGCACCGTCTGGCTTGACTGCCAGGGCGAGCCGCCCGAAGCCTGCCAGCCGCTCCTCGAGGGCGTCTTCGGCTTCCACCCCCTCGCCGTGGATGACGCCCTGCGCGAGACCCACGTCCCCAAGATAGACGACTGGGACCGCTACCTCTACATCGTCGTGCACGCGCTGGACTTCGATAGTGCCAATAGCGAGGTGGACACCCTCGAGTTGGACCTCTTCCTCGGGCCCGGCTACCTCGTCACCCACCACGATCAACCTCTTCTCGCCGTCGAGCACCTCTGGTCCGCCCTGCGGCGCGACCCGCAGCGCCTTGGCGGCGGCGCCGTCCGCCTCACCTACCGCCTCCTCGACGACCTCGTCGCCGGGTACCTTCCCGCCATGGAAGAGATCGAGGACGCCATCGAGGCCCTGGAGGACGAGATCATCGGCGCCCCCGGGCCGCACCTGCTTGAGCGCGTTTTCACCCTCAAGCGCTCCCTTCTCCAGCTCCGCCGCATCCTCGCTCCTCAGCGCGAGGTGCTCAGCCGTATGGCGCGCGACGACTACGCCGTCATTGACGCCGGGCACCGCGTCTTCTTCCGCGACATCTACGATCACCTCGTGCGCTTGTACGACATCGGCGAGGGCCTGCGCGATGTCGTCAACGGCGCCATGGAGATCTACCTCTCCGTGGTCAACAACCGCATGAACGAGGTCATGAAGACGCTCACCATCATCACCACCCTCTTCATGCCCCTCTCCTTCGTCACCGGCTTCTTCGGCATGAACTTCTTCCAGTCCGTCCTCCCCCTCGACGCCTGGACGGGCTGGGCTGCCTTTGGCCTCACTCTGGCCGTTCTCGGCCTCACCCCGGTGATCATGTACCTCTGGATGCGCCGCCGCGCCTGGATGTAGGACCTCCGCGCGCGGGCGCTCCCTGAGACACCCTTCGGGCCGGCGGCCCGAAGGATCTCCCTCCTCGCCGCTGTCACGCCGAGAGGCTTCGCTGCGCTCAGTATGACGCAGTTGGCTCAGCCTGACGCAATGGGCCGGGCATGACGCGGCTGGCCCAGCATGACGCGCTACTGCCCCAACCCCACTCTCCAATCGTCGCCCAGCCCGGCTCTCCTCTCGTCCCCCAGCCCGCCGCCGGGCGGGCTTCGCTCCAACGTAGCCCCGCGGCTTCAGCCCGGGGCGACCTCCCTCCGAGACCATCCCTACCGAAACCGGGGCGACCCCCTCCGAGACCGGCCCCGCCCTCTTGCCTTGCCCCCACTCCGTCCCTGACCTACCATGCTCCCATTCGCGCGGGACGCCATCCCCGCTCCGGAGGCCCATGGCCGCCAGCAAGCACACCCCCTACTTCGAGTCCCTCGAGGCGCTCCAGGCCGGAGACTGCCCCGTCTGCGTGACCAGCAAGCGCAGCGTGGACCGCTACCTCGATACGCTCCTCTATGAGGCCGCCAACGACCCCGGCGTCCGTGCCCGCACTCGCGCCGCTCACGGTTTCTGCCGCCTGCACGCCTGGCAGATGCGCCGGCATGGCGGCTCCCTGGAGATGGCTATCATCTACCGCGACGTCGTCCGAGACGCCGCGGCGGCCCTGGAGGGAGCCACCTATGTCCGGGGCACGCGGCTGTCCCCCCGCGCCCTCGCCGAGGCCGTAGATCGAGACCGGCCCAACAACGCCACCGCTCCCCTGGTGGAGGCCCTCAGCCCCCAGGGTGAATGCCCGGCCTGCCGCATCCAGCTCAAAGCCGAGGCCATGAACGTGGACGTCCTGCTGGAGCATTTGGCCGACGAGAAGATCGCCGCCGCCATGGACCAGGGCGGCAGCCTCTGCCTGCCCCACCTGCGCCTGGCCCTCCAGCGCGTCCGCGGCCGTGAGGCCCACGACCTCCTCCTCGAGCGCGCCCGCCGCAGTTACTCCGCGCTTCTCGCCGACCTCGACGAGATGATCCGCCTCAGCGACTACCGCTTCCGGGATCAGCAACTGGGGGACGTCGGCGATACCTGGATTACCGCCATCGCTCGCGTCGCGGGCGAGGACGGCCTGGCCTGATCTCCCGCCACCACTATGCACTGGAGGTAACCCGTGTCCCTCATCCTGAGCCCCAACGACCCCCGCCTCACCTGGTCCGGCGCCATCTCGGTGCAACTGACCAACGGCTACGCCATGCCCTGGCGCATCCCCTACCTCGACGGCGTCCTCTATCCGCTGGCCCTGGTGGAGCGCGCCGCCATGCCCGCCGGCGTGCGCCTCTCCTTCCGCACCGACTCCACCACCCTGGCCGGCGATATCCTCTGCTGGCCCTGCGAGGACGACCCTAGCCCTACCCAGGACATCAGCCCGCTGGACCTCTACTGCGACGGCGACCTCCACGGCCACGCCTCTCTCGTCGGGGCGGAGAGCTTCCGCTTCGAGGGGCTGCCCGCCGGCGAGAAGCTGCTCGAGCTCTGGCTGCCCCAGTACGGCCTCTTCCGCCTGCGCGGCCTGCGCCTGGACGACGGCGCCTCCGTCGCTCCCTACGAGGACGATCGGCCCCGTTGGGTCACTTACGGCAGCTCGATCACCCATTGCGCCGGCGCCGAGTCGCCCTCCTTCACCTGGCCCGCCATCGTCGCCCGCGAGCACGGCCTGAACCTGACCTGCCTCGGCTTCGGCGGCCAGTGCCACCTCGACCCGCTCATGGCCCGCGTCATTCGCGACTTGCCCGCCGACTTCATCTCCCTCAAGGTTGGCATCAACATCAAGGGTGCCTCCAGCCTCAGCGAGCGAACCTTCCGCTCCGGCATCACCGGCTTCGTCGAGATCGTGCGCGAGAAGCACCCGGACACGCCCATCGTCCTCATTTCGCCCATCTTGGCCCCGCCGCACGAGGAAGCGGACAACGCCGTCGGGCTCAACCTGGTGAAGATGCGCGACGAAGTGGAACAGGCGGTCACCGCCCTCTGCCGCCACGGTGCCCGCAACGTCCACTATCTGGACGGGCGCGAGCTGCTCGGCCCCGCCGACGTGAGCTTCCTCAATGATGACGGCGTTCACCCCTCGGCCGAGGGCTACAAACTCATGGGCCGCCACTTCCTGGACAAGGTCGCCAAGCGCGTCTTCGTCTAGCCACTGCCGCACCCAACTGGGGCCGGTTCGAGCCGGCCCCAGTGCTCTCGTGGTCGCTACGGCCATCGCCTACAGCCGGAACGCCGCGACAGCGAGCGCCGGCGAGCAGATCAGTCGCACTCGGCCCAGAACGGCGGCCTCGCCATATTGCATCCCTACCTGCCACTGCTATACTTATTCCATCCGTGCTTCACGGACCTCACGAGCATGCGCTCGGTTCGCCGCCCGCACTGCGGCGGGCCAGGAGTGATCCACGAGCCACCGGACTCGCCTCGAGCCCGGGCGTGGTGAGCGCAGGACCCAGGCACTCTCGCTGGGTCCCCAGTCGCCTGCTCGAGCTGTCGGCACCGCCCTGCTCTCCCCCTCCGGTCGGGAGTCTTGGCGCGTCCGAAAGCAGGGAGGTCGGTTAGCGGCCGGAGCATATACCTAGCGGGAGGGTACGAGACCACCCCAAATGCACGAACTAATCGAGAACCCCGTGGAGGAGCCTCCTTCTACTGCCGACGAACCCCCCGGTACTAAGGCCGATGTTCCGGCCTACCTCTGGAACGACTGGCGCTGGCAGATGCGCCACGCCGTCCGTACCGCCGACCAGCTGTCCCGCTACATCAACCTGACGCCTGACGAGCGCGCCGCCCTCGATACCCCTGGGCGCCTGCGCATGCAGATCACGCCCTTCGTCGCCGGTCTCATGGACCGGGACGACCCGCACTGCCCCATCCGCCGGCAACTCGTGCCCACCGTCGCCGAGTTCATGTCCTGCCCGGACACCGTGGCCGACTCCCTGCACGAAGAGGAGCAGTCCCCCGTGCCCGGCCTGGTGCACCGCTACCCGGACCGCGTGCTGCTGCTGGCCACCACGCTCTGCGCCGCCTACTGCCGCCACTGCACCCGCAGCCGCCTGGTGGGCAAGGGCGCCGGCGCCGGCGTGCGCGACTGGGACGCCGCCCTGGAGTACATCGCCGCCCACCCCGAGATCCGGGACGTGCTCGTCTCCGGCGGCGACCCGCTCACCCTGGCCGACCGCGTGCTGGAGCGGTTGCTCTCCGGCTTGCGCGCCATCCCGCACGTGGAGGTGATCCGCATCGGGACGCGCGTGCCGTTCTTCCTGCCCCAGCGCATCACGCCGGAGCTCACCGACCTGCTGCGGCGCTACCATCCCTTGTGGATCAACGTGCACTTCAACCATCCCAAGGAGCTGGCGCCCGAAGTGGAGGCGGCGCTGAACCGCCTGGCCGATGCCGGCATACCACTGGGCAGCCAGTCGGTGCTGCTGGCCGGAATCAACGACTGCCCCGCCGTCATCAAAGCTCTCGGCCAGCGCCTGGTGCGCAACCGCGTCCGCCCCTACTACCTCTACCAGTGCGACCTGGTCGAGGGAGCCGCTCACTTCCGCACGCCGGTGGCCAAGGGCATCGAGATAATGGAGTCCCTGCGCGGGCACACCTCCGGGTTCGCCATCCCGCAGTACGTCATCGACGCGCCCAACGGCGGCGGCAAAGTACCCATACTGCCCAACTACCTCATCAGCATGTCCGACACCCACGTCGTCGTGCGCAACTACGAGGGCATGATCAGCAGCTACGCCCAGCCCACCGACTACCCCGGCCACGACCGCGAGCACTGCGAATACTGCAACGGCAGGCAGGGTGTGTCGGCGCTCCTCTCCGGCCAGAAGGACGCCATCCGCCCGGAAGGCTGGCGGTACAGTCACGTCAAGCACGATGCCTAACCGATGGCGCCCATCCCTGTCGGTACGGAGTGGCACCCGGCGCTTCTGGTGATTACAATGAGATTACCTAGGCGCCGGAGGTAGCGGTCATGGATACGCCCGGAGTACGCACTCGCATCGTGCCTATCGGCAACTCGCGCGGGGTGAGGATCCCCAAGCCCATACTGGAGCAGTCCGGCGTGGGTGAGGAGGTTGAGATCTACGTCGTGGATCGCCAGATAGTCATCCGCGGCGCCTCCCGCCCGCGCCAGGGCTGGGACGAGAGCTTCCGCGCCATGGCCGCCAAGGGGGACGACGCCCTCCTGGACGACGAGGCGGCTGCCGACACCGAGTGGGACCGGGAGGAGTGGGAGTGGTAGAGCCCAGCCCGGTCCGGCGGTTCGATGTCTACCTGATCTGTTTGGACCCAACAGTCGGCAGCGAGATCCGCAAGACAAGACCCTGCCTCGTCATCTCGCCCGACGAGATGAACCAGCACATCTGCACTGTCATCGTGGCCCCGATGACCACGCGCCGGCGCAGTTACCCGACTCGCGTGCCTTGCCTGTTCCAGGATCGCGAGGGCGAGGTCGTCCTCGATCAGATCCGCACCGTGGACAAGGCGCGGTTCGTGCGCCGGCTCGGACGAGTCTCGAATGAGGAACAGGAGGCCGTTCTGGCTTGTCTGGCGGAGATGTTCGCCCCCTGAGCAGGAGCAATCGTCCGCACCATTGCACCGAGAAATCCCCTTCAGGAACCAGACTCATGCGCGTAGCCCTGCTGTTCAACTCGAAACACAGCATCGAGCACCCGGCCGACGCCCCCGTGGACGCCCTCGCGGAGTACGACTCCGAGGAGACCACCCAAGTCCTGGCACGTGCCCTGCGCTCCGCCGGGCACACCGTCTTCCCGCTGGAAGCGGACGTCACCCTGCTCGACACCGTCCGCGCCGTCTCCCCCGACATCTGCTTCAACATCGCTGAGGGCCTGCGCGGGGAGTCGCGCGAGTCGCAGGTGCCCGCCCTCCTGGAAATGCTCGGGATTCCCTACGCCGCTTCCGGCATCCTGGCCAACGCCATCTCGCTGGACAAAGCCGTCTGCAAGCACATCTGGCGCGCCACCGGCCTGCCCACCGCCCCTTTCCAGCTCTTCCGCATCGGCGACGAGCCCCTCAACGACGACCTGGCCTTCCCCCTCTTCGTCAAGCCGGTGGGCGAGGGCACGGGCATGGGCATCAGCCAGGAGTCTGTGGTGCAGGACGAGCCCGAGCTTCGCGAGCGGGCCAACTGGATCATCTGCGCCTACCGCCAGCCCGCCCTGGCGGAGACCTTCCTCCCCGGGCGGGAGTTCACCGTCGGGCTGATCGGCAACGAGCGCAGCGTCTGCACCGTCCCCGCCTCCCCCCTCTACGACGAGCGCGGCTTCCACGTCTTCCCGGTCCTGGAGATTGACGTCAGCCCCATCGAGAACGCCCAGGGCATCTACAGCAGCCACATCAAGAGCGAGCGCCCCATGGACCCGGACTACCTCTGCCCGGCGCCCATTGACGACATCCTAGCCCTAGAGCTGCAGGATCTGGCGGTGCGCGCCTTCACCGCCATCGGAGCCGTTGATGTGGCCCGGGTGGATCTGCGCCTGGACGAGTTCGGCAACCCTCACCTGCTCGAGATCAACACCCTGCCCGGCCTCAACCCCACCTACAGCGACATCGTCATGGCCGCGCGCGGGGAGGGGATCCCCTATGAGGCGCTCGTCAATGAGGTGCTCAGTCTGGCCATCGCCAGGCACGGACTGGCTCGATAGCGCGCCAACGTCACCTGGACGCACAGGGGCCCTGACCGACTGTCAGGGCCCCTTGCCATTGTCAGCCCAACAGGCCGACGCAAGTACCATTGCCCGTTTACCGGAACTGGGCTATTCTACAGATACTTGCTATGGTCTCTTGGCAGCACACCGTTTCGTCCAGGCCGAACTAACGGCCCATTCCTGCTAGAAAGGAGGTGTGCCTTCCGTATGGCCGGCCCAATCCGGCCGGCAACCTGCCGCCTTCGCCAACAGGAGGTAGCGGGTGAAAACTGAATTTCCTCAGCGACTATGGCTTCCTATGCCCTTCAGCGCGCTGGTCTACCCATCCTCGGAGGGAGGTCGAGGGGCCTCAGTGACCGGCCTTGGGCACCTAGCTCTGCTGCTTGAACCGCGCGCGGACTCGCAGCACCTCGCCGTCCGCATCGAGGACATCGCCCTGAAGCTCGATCCCGCCCGCATACCCTTCGACATCGACCGAGACGGCCGCCTGGAGTGCCTGGAACTGGAAGGAATCGCGCTCGGCCCCGAAGACTTCGACCTCGAGAAGAGCGGCGGCCGCTATGACCCCAAGAGCGGCGCCCTGGCCGTCAGCTTCGTCTTCACCCTCCATCCCCGCACGCTCAAGCTTCTGGGAGCAGACCCGGGGCTGTCGCCGCTGCGCTTTGAGGTGCGAGAGCAGGGCTGGCTCGACGTGGAGCGCGGCATCTTCGCCACCCACTCGGCCCAATTGGTCGTGCCCGACGGCCCGCTGGCCGGCCTGACAGTCCTGGGAGGGCAAGGCGAAGGCACCATCAACGGCGGCTGTTCCGCTTCGGTGGCCCTCGGCGTGGCGGTTCTCAGCGCCGGCCCCGCCGCGATCGACATACCTGCCGGCCAGGCTCCCACCGAAGTGTGGATCTGTCCGCGCACTTCGGTCGTCCTGCTGTGGGACTCCTCGAACTGCGACAACGTAGACATCCAGCCCGACCTTGGCGTTAGGCCCACAAGTGGCCACCAGGTCATCCCCGATCCCGCCTCGACCAACGCCGATCTGCGCCGCGCCATCGACCGCAACACCGTGTACACCGCCGACACCGTCGGTGGCGGCTGCTATCCTGCCCATGACCAGGTGAAGATCAACGTGGTGGAGGATGGCGACGAGGTGCCTCAGTCCGCCAGCTACAATCGCGAGTTCAACTACTGGGTCGCCTACCTGCCCGACCACACCTACGACCACAGCATCAAAGTCGATCAGGTGATTGTCGACACCACCAAAGCCGACAGCGTTACGCATCCCAGTTGGCGGCTGGACCACCTCCGTGCCGGGGAGGCGCCGGTAGGAACCACCATCCCGGCCGTCAACGCCTGGGCGAATACGCCGGCGGCCTTCTCCCTACCCGGGGAATACCGCTTCACGCCGCAGCCGCCGGGCGTTGCCGTGCCCAGCGGAGATCAGCAGAAGACGCTCTACTTCCGCCTGAAGCTGCGTTGCAGCCTGTAGAGTCTCTCCACCCCGGCAAACAGAAGGGGGCCCGTCCAACGGGCCCCCGGTCTGTCTGTCGCGACGCCTTACAGGTAGATCACGTCCATGATGTTGTCCGAGCGCAGCCGGATGGTCTGCGAGTCCAGACGCTCCACGTCGGGCCGGCGCACTAACGCGTCCACGCTCTCCGTGTGGAAGAAGCGGATCTCCAGCTCGTAGGGGCCGGGCAGGGTGAAGGGCGGTAGCGGGTTCTCCCGCTGCTTCCGCACTGCCTCCGCTGCCCCCTCGCGGATGCGACGGTGCGCCTCCGCTTGGGACAGCGAGATGGCCGACTGCCGGCTCAGCCCCTTCTTCACCGCCGCCGTTGTGACGCCCGGTATCAGCTCCTCCACCTCCCGGCAGGCGGCCTCGTCGCCGCTGAGGAAGATGAAGGGCAGCCCCAGCGCCCCCTGGTAGAGAGCGAACTGAGCGATCTCGCCGATGGGCTTGCCGTTGAGTCGGTAGTAGTCGACCGCCCTGCTGCTCTGGGTGTGGTTGAGGGTACCGTCCGCCGTCCCCGCCAGGGCGTGCTGGCCGATGATCATGCAGACGTCATATGCGCGCGCCACCGCGTCCCGCACCGAACGCGGTGCCACCGGCCGGCCATGAAGCAGCTTCGCCGCCGGGTGCAGGTCCTCCCAAGACAGGCCTCCCGGCCCGTGGCCGTCGCTCACCAGAACGTCGTCCACGCCCTCGGACACCAGCCCCTCCACCGCCGCATTCACTTCCAGGGTGGCAATCCGCTTCGTCTGCTCGTAGTACTTGGCCTCGCCGTAGCTCTGCGTCTCAAAGCCGACAATCCCGGCGCACCCTTCCACATCCGTTCCCATGTAGACTTTCACGTACCGTCAACTCCTGCCTTCTGTGGGTGTCATTGCATGCACCGAGATCACATCACCACCCCGGCCGCCGGGCATTTTGGTCGCACCCGACACGAATGACAAGGGGCTGTACTCGTTCAGCCCCGGCGGACCTAGGATGCTAGTCGGTCCAGTTCCCCCTTCTCTTCCGCGCTGAGCTCAACCTCTAGCGCACCCAGGTTCTCCTCCAGATGCGAGCGGTTCTTGGACTCCGGGATGGTGATGACCTGCTCCTGAGAGAGAAGCCAGGCGAGGGCAAGCTGCACCGGTGTGCACCCCTTGTCGCCGGCCATGCCCGCCAGTTCGCTGCTGGCGCTCAGCCTCCCCTTCTCGATGGGGGTGTAGGCGGTGAGCAGCACGTCGTGGCCCTGGCAGTACTCCAGCACCCCATTCCGCTCCGGCTCCCGATGCAACAGGCTATAGCGGACCTGGTTGGCGGCCAGGATGGAGTCCGTCAGCCGGAATGACTCCTCCATCTGCGCCACACTGAAGTTGCTCACTCCCAGGTAACGCACCTGGCCCCGAGAGACCAGTTCGTTGAGGGCGCCGAAAGTCTCCTCCAGGGGAATAGTGGCGCTGGGCCAGTGGATGAGATAGAGGTCCACATAGTCGGTCTGGAGGCGGCTGAGGCTGCCTTCCAGGCTGCGAGGGACGTCGGCCGCACCAAGGTGCTCCGGTGCGACCTTGGTGGTGATGAACAGCTTGGATCGGTCGTGGCCCTTGATGGCCTCGCCGATCACGCGTTCGGCTTCGCCGCTGCCGTAGCCCTCCGCCGTGTCTATGTGGGTGTACCCTAGATCGAGGGCGGCCCGGACGGCGTTGAACTCGCGGTTCCGGTCGCGGCCGAAGCTGGCGGTGCCAAGGCCCAGAATCGGTACCGGTCGGCCATCGTGCAGGTTGCGGTAACGCATCACAATACGCCTCCACACTAATGGTGAGTGCCACCCCCGACGGTCGGCGCCGTTTGGCGCCCCAACTGAGGACGTCAGAGGCTATAGCGGCAGTGTACAGCAGTAGGGAGAGGCGTCAAGGAGATGTGTTACTACAGCGAGAGGTGTGTGAATGATGCGAGGAAAGGCAAGGGGGCGGCAGAGAGATCTGCCGCCCCCGTCTCAACGAGCTACGGGCGGAAGGCTACGACTTGCGCTTCCACACCTGGAACGGCCAGTTGAGATGATCGCGCAGTACGCGCCACTCGGAAATGCCGTTCTCCAGGTAGTTCACCATGTCGTTCCGGACGATCATCGGGTCTATGTCAATGCTGCACGTGCCGATGACATAGATCTGCTCGTGGTGCTGGCCCAGGATCTTCTGGCCCAACTCGAGCCGCTTGGCCTCATCCGGCTCCGCCTTCATCTGATCGTACCAGTCAATGATCTGCTTGATCTCGGCAGGCGGCTCCATGCCGCTCTTCCCACCGCTGTTCTGCCACTGAGCGTAGGCCGGTGCCCAGTAGCAGTAGCCGCCGTAGGGCACGAACCACCCCGGATCCACCACCCAGAGCACCTTGGCGATGTCGTATGACGGCATCTCCGACTCGTTGGCGTTGGCGCGCGTCTGCCAGAGCGACCGCTCGATCTCCTTGGCCTGCGCGTCTATACCCACCGCCTGCCAGTAGCCGGCCACCTGCAGGAAGATGTCAATTGCCGGTACACCCATCTCCGAGGGGTAGTTCTCCATCAGCAACTGCAGGCGCTTGCCGGTCTTGTCGAGGCGGAACCCCTCGGCGTCACGCTTGTCCAGCCCGATCGAGTCCAGCAGCCGGTTGGCCTCGTCAACATCGTAGGCCACCGCGTTCTGGCCATACCCCTCCATCCAGTAGGGGTCTCGCGGACTGGCCACCGGGTTGCAGGGCTCGGCCAATCCGAACCAGAACAGTTCGTTCATCTCGTCCCGGTTGAGGGCGTAGGACAGCGCCTGCCGGAACTCCCGCGTCTGGAAGAGTTCCCGCTTGGCGTCGTCCCCATAGCTCTGGTTGACGTAGACGCAGGGGATGGGGCCGCCCTTCCACTCGGTGACCCGGTAGCCGCCCTGCTCCTCGTTCTCCTTAAAGAAGGAGTAGTTGGTGAAGTCCAGGTGGCTCACCTGCAAGTCAATCTCGCCGGCGATCGCCTTCATGATGATGATCTCGGTGCTCTGAGCGGCATCCACCACGAGCCGATCCAGATACGGCAACTGCTTGCCGGCTGTATCTACCCGGTAGTAGTAGGGGTTGCGGGTGCACACAACCGAGTCCGACATGCCCCAGGCGCTCTGCGGCACCCACGGCCACAGGGTAGGTAGCTCAGGGTTCGCGCTCCAGGTGTTCTTGTTCTGGAAGAGCTCATACCAGGTCTCGAAGCCGGCATCCTCAACCTTAGCCGCCAGTTCGTCCGCGTCGGCATAGTTGACGTGGAACTGGGATAGGTAGTGCTTTGGCGCAAACGGCGGGTTGGTGTTGCCGCTGAAGCACATGAAGTCGAGCAGGATGCCGAACGGCACCGCGAACTCAAACTTGACCGTGTAGTCGTCCACGGCGGACACGACCACATGCTCCCCGCCCACCACCAACCAGCTCGGGAATGCCGGCGAGAGCTCGGGGTTAAGGGCGATTTCCTCATACCAGAACATCACGTCCGCCGCGGTGAACGGTTCGCCGTCGGACCAGCGCATGCCCTTGCGAAGATAAAAGGTATAAGTCCTACCGTCCTCGCTCACGTCCCAGCTCTTGGCCACAGCCGGGGTAACCTCGAGGCGGCCGGTGTGATAGTCCCAGCGCGTGAATCCTTCATAGCAGTACATGGCGAGGCCGCCGCTGCTGGTGGCCTGCACTGCTCTGCGAAGATCCCCGCCGTACTCGCCCAGTTCCGAGAACGGTTCCACCACCAATGGCTCGACCGGCAGCCGTTCCTCCACCGGCGGCAGCTCTCCGGCCGCCACCCGGGCGGCCAACTCCGGCGCCTCGCTGTACTTTGAATCGGACGGCGCCGCCGGGCTGGCGGGAGCGGCCGTCGCCTCGGCGACCGGCGCGCTGGTAGCCTCCGCCGGGGCCGATGTCGCCGCCGGTGGCGCCTGGGTGGCAGCACCGCAAGCCGTGGCCGCCGCTACACCAACCGACACTCCCGCCAGCCGTAGGAAGTCCCTTCGGTCCACTCTTACCTCGGTCATCGCTAGCCTCCTGCCCTTGGCCGGACCTACTGCCCGAGCCCTACCTATCGAGTCTCGCGCTGCTCCTACCTGTCGCTCCTTCACCTCCTTCCGTCGACTCAGAGCCAGGTCTGTTACCGAAGAATATGCCATCGCCATTCAGACATCAAGCCAAAGACCGTATGGCGGGCGACCAATCCGGTGCTGCCCGGATATACGAAGTGAGGGCCGAATGCGCATCCGGCCCTCTCCAAGCGGAGTCGGCGAACAGCCCCGCCAGACTTCGCTTACGCCCGCTTCGTCAGCAGATCGAGCAGATCGTCGGACCGCACCACCGTGGTGCGGCCGGACTGCCCGGCCGTCGGCCTGATCACCGTCACCATCTCATAGGGCGGCTCCAGCCAGAAGCGCCCGATCTCGGCCCGGCGCTCGCATCCCCGCCGCGCCGCCTCCTTGATCCGCTCCCGGGCCGTCTCCAGGCTCAGGTGGAAGGCGGCGCCGTTGTGCACCCTGTTCTCCTCGGCGGTGAGCCCCTTGGCCGGCCCGCGCTTCAGCCCTTCCTTCACCGACGCCGTCTCGATGCCCGGAACCAGCGCCTTCGCCTCCTCGCAGACCGCCAGGTCACCAGTCACCGTCACGGTGGGGACGCCGAAGTAAGAGGCGAAGAGGATGTTCTTGCCCAGCTCGCCCACGCTCACGCCGTTGATGGTCAGCTCCTCCACCGCGAATGAGCCGGTGTGGCTGATGTGGCCGCCGTCCGTGTTGGACTTGGCGTGCTGGCTGATGTTCATGGCCACATCGAACTCGCGGGAGCAGCCGAACGGGTAGCCCATCGGGCGACCGCCGAAGTAGCGCGCCGCCGGGTGCAGCCGCCGGATATCGATGGTGCCCGGCCCGTGGCCGTCCACCACCAGAATGTCGGTCGCACCTGCCGCCAGGCAGCCCTCTATTGCCGCGTTCACCTCCAGGGTGACCAGCTCCCGCGCCACCTCGTAGTAGCGGCAGTCGGGCCCGGCGAAGTCGGCGCTGTTGAGCACGCCCGCGGCTCCCTCCTGGTCGGTCATCATGTAGACCTTCATACGCTCATCCCTCCGTGGGTTCTTCTCGCTCGCGTTTGGGTCAAGAAAGCACGACGCGTGACCCGTGACCCGCGAGGAGCGCCAGTTGCGCTGTGCTCGCGCGTCACGCGTCACGCGTCACGCCTCACGTATCAGCCGAAAGTCAGGCTTGCCGGCGCCAGATCTGGAACGGCCAGCTCAGGTCCTCGCGCAGCACACGGTAGTCCGCGATGCCGTTCTTGAGGACGTTCACGATGCCGTTCTTGACCATGACCGGGTTGATGCTCGGAGTCGCCACGCCGATCATGTAGGTCTGCTCATGGTGCTGCTGGCCGATCATCTGGCCCAGTTCGATACGCCGGGCCGCATCCGGCTCTTCCTTCAGCTCCTCGTACCAGTCGATGAGCTGCATGATCTCGGCGTTGGGCTCCTCGCCGCCCGACCCGCCGCTGGTCACCCACTGGGCGAAGGCCGGCGCCCAGTAGCAGTGGCTCGAGGGTACGAACCACCCCGGATCCACCACCCAAAGGAGCGTCGCCGTCACGTAGGAGGGCAGGTCCATCTCGTTGCCGTTGGCCCGCTGCACCCACAGGCTGGACTCGATCTCACGGGACTGGGCGTCGATGCCCAACTCCCGCCAGTAGGAGGCCACCTGCTCGAAGATGTCGATGGCCGGGGCGCTGGCCTCGCTGGTAGGGAAGGTCTCCAGGACGAGCTGCAATCTGTTGCCGTCGGCTCGCAGCCGCCAGCCGTCTCCGTCGCGCTTGTCCAGGCCGATGGCGTCCAGCATGGAGTTGGCCTTGTCCGGATCGTACTCCAGCGCCGTCGTGCCCCAGCCCGCGTCCGGCTTGTAGTAGACGTCGAGCGGGTTCGGGGTCGGGTTCTCCGGCTTGGCCAAGCTGTGCCAGAACAGGTCGTTGGACTCGTCGCGGTTGATGCCGTGGGAGAGCGCATGCCGGAACTCGGCGTTGCGGAAGAGCTCGCGCAGACCGGGGTCCTGCACGCTCTGATTGACGTTGACGCACGGCGGGAGGGCAATCAGCCAGTCGATGATGGTGTAGTCGCCCTGCTCCTCGTTCTCCTTGAGCACGGCGTAGTCGCTGAACTGCATGTAGATCGCCTGGAAGTCGATCTCACCGGCGATGGCCTTCATCAGGGTGAGCTCGCTGTTCTGCGCCGCGGTGACGATGAAGCGCTCGAAGTAGGGCAGCTGCTTGCCCTCGGTGTCCACCTTGAAGTAGTAGGGGTTGCGCACCGCGGTGGTCTGCTCTAGGCCGGCGTCGCTGGTGGGCACCCACGGCCAGATGGTAGGCAGCTCGCCGTTGCTGGCCCAGCTCGACTTGGAGGCGAAGAACTGGTACCAGGTCTCGAAGTTGGCATCTTCGGCCAGCTTCTCAACGTCGGCCAGGTCGGTGTAGTTCGGGTGGAACTGGGTGAGGTAGTGCTTGGGCGCGAAGGTGGGCGACGCGGCGCCGCGGAACGACATCGCCTCCAGGAAGATGCCGTAGGGCGCAGCGAACTTGAAGGTGACGGTGTAATCGTCCACCTTCTCGACCACCACCGGCTCGCCGCCGACAACCAGCCACCCGGGGAAGGCCGGGCTGAGCTCATTGTTCGAGGCGATGTCCTCGTACCAGAACAT
>ENA-UOUL01001081-UOUL01001081.1-bioreactor-metagenome-genome-assembly--contig:-NODE-1081-length-41577-cov-4.636337_pt1 | contig 41577 bp, 35 predicted proteins | sample MGYA00249838_ERZ747220 | MGnify/ENA primary metagenome ERZ747220 (study PRJEB28778, sample SAMN05720191) | bioreactor metagenome | isolation source: Anaerobic biogas reactor | place: USA:Washington... | reverse complement strand
AATGGTTCAAATGTGGGTGCGATGGTAAGAGGCGGCGGTGAATGACGCATGGGTGGCAGCGGTATGGCTGCGACAACTATAGTGAATACAAACAGTTAGACTCGACAGCGGGTGCCGACATTCCGCCTAACGTTGACCGGGCCAAGCGTCCGATAACCAACGATAGCTGGGACGCCGCACCTCTGCGCGGCGACTGCCGGGAAACGGGTGATGACCAATCGGGTGATTCTGCTTGCTCTGGCTGCATCAGCGGCATGGGCCGGACCCGCCGCTGGCGATTCCCATGCGCCAGATGGCGATCAGGCTTTTGATTTTATCATTACAGCTAAAGAAGTCAGGATTGACCTGACCGCCGCGGGAACTTCCGGGGCGAATCGGCTGGAGTGTTACCGGGAAGGTCAGGAAGCACCGGTCTTCGCCCAGCCGCTGGCCAGCGGCGAGCCGGTCCGTCTGGCCTTCGAGGAAACCGGGGTCTACGTCCTGAAGCTGGCCGGTGGGGGGGATCAAGACGCCACAGCCTACCGGTGCCTGGTGGACTGGGAGCCGCCGATCGTGGAACTGCGGGCGGTGGACCTGGTCGAAGGACGGCTGGCGATCGAGTGGGTGGCCTTCGACCGTCACTTCGGCGCCCAGCCGATCAGCCTGTACCTGGTTGACGATTCCGACCAGCGCCTGCTCAGCCGCACCGGCAACGGCGGGTGGATCAGGGCCGACGTCGACCCGCTGCCGGATGGCGCGCGGGTGAAGGTGGTGGCGACGGATTTGGCCGGCAACGCGACGGCTGCGATGTCGGAACCGATCGTCACGCCGCCGCGACAACCGGTCGCCACCGCGCCGGCATCGCAGCCGGTAAGCCAGGTTCAAGCCGAACCAGCCGCCAAAGCGCCCATCGAGATCCCACCCGACGCGCGCCTTCATCACGTCATCGGCTCGCGCTATCGCGCCTCCGGACAGTTCCGCCTCGCCCGCTATCACCTGGACAAGGCGGTGGAGTTTTGTCCGAAATTTGTTGATGCGTATGTCGATCTGTCGGCTGTACTTGGCCTGATGGAACGCTATAATGAGGCGCGGCAAGCCTGCGAGCGGGCCCTGGCGATCGACCCGAATCATCTCGGCGCGCTCGAAGAGCTCGGTACTCTGCACGTTCGGCAGGGACGGCTGGTCGAGGCGATCGACTGTTTCGAGCGACTGACGCAAATCGACGGCAAGCACGTTCGCGGGTGGCTTAGTTTGGGTGATGCCTGCTGGATGGCCGGGCGGTTCGACCGGTCGCGAGAGGCATGGGAAAAGGCCCGGACGCTGGCCGCGGAGGCCAAATCGCCGCTGCTGGCCCAGGTCGAAAAGCGGTGCCGAATGGCGAGCCCGCCGGCAGGCGGCTGACGGAAGGAACGATGGCGAAACAACCAGCGGCAAAATCGATCTACGTGATCGCGGGCAAGGACCGCTACCTCAAGCAGGCCGCCGCCCACGACCTGCAGAACAGCCTGCTGGGCGAAGATGAGGGGATGGGGCTTTCCACCTACGACGGCAAGGCGGTGGACATCGGCACCATGCTGGACGAACTCCACACCGTGCCGTTCCTCGCGCCGCGCCGTGTGGTGATCATCGACGACGCCGACAAGCTGATCAGCGAGGAGCGGGACCTCTTTGAGAAGTACTTCGCCCAGCCGAGCCAGACCGGCGTGCTCGTGCTCATGTGCGAGACCTGGCGGAGCAACACCAAGCTGGCCAAGGCCCTGCCGAAGATCGGTCAACTGATCACCGCCGAACCGAAGAAGGGCCGCGAACTGGCCCAGTGGGTCAGCAGCGAGGCCAAGCGTCTGGGCAAGAACCTGCCCGTCAACGTCGCCCAGAGCCTGGTCGAGGTGGTCGGCTCGGACACCGGACGCATCATCAACGAGCTGGAAAAACTCTCGCTGTTCGTCGGGCAGCGGCCGACCATCACGCTCGAGGACGTCGAGCAGCTCTCCGGCCCCACCGCCGAGCAGAGCATCTTCCTGATCAACGACCTGATGGCCGAGGGCAAGGCGGAAGAGGCCCTGACCACCCTCGACCGTCTGATGCGAAACGACCGCTCAGCCGAGTACACGATGGTGGGCGCGCTGGCGTTCTCCCTTCGGCGGCTGCTCAAGGCCCGCGCATTGGCCGACGCGGGCTACTCGCTGCGGGACATCCCGCGCGAGTGTGGCATCACGTATCCCGGTCTGGCCGACCGGTTCATGGCCCAGGTCAAGCGTTTCACCGCGGCCGAACTGAAACACCTGCTCGCCGAGTTGGCCGAGGCCGACCGGGCGAGCAAAACCGGCGTCGGCGACGCGAAACTGAACTTGGAAAAGTTCATCGTATGCGCGGCAAATCCAAGATGAACAAGTCGGCGGCACGGATGGCGCCCTTGTGGCTGATCGTCGCGACGACGGTCAGCGGCTGTGACGCCGGTGCGATCTTCCACCGGACGCGGGTGCGGACGTTCAATACGCCGTCCAGCGCTCAAAGCCCCTCGCCGTCCCAGACCTCGGAGTACCAGCAGGCGGCCAGGACCGACGAACCCGCGCACTCCGCTGATCCCTCAGCCGCCGATCCGGAGCAGACCAACTCGCAGGTCTCACAGATGCTCGACCGCATGGTCCATGCCCAGCAGAAGTACCGCCAGCGGCAGAGCCCGCCCGTTCAGTCCGGCCAGGCGCCCGGCCGCGAAATCGACTCCGCCAGCATCGCCGCCAAGATCGCCGCCCGCCGGTCCTACACGGTGGAATTGTCAGCCGACGATCCGCCCGCCGACGAGCCGCTGATCCAAGAGCCGGAACCGCCGGCCCCGTCGCAGCCCCCAGCCTTCACCATCGAACCGGCCAGACCGCCCCGCCCGCTGCTGGCGGTCGACGATCCGTCAGCCAAAACCCCCACCACCAAGCCGAGCCTGTCGGAGAAACCCGGCAACGGCCACGCTTCCGCAGCGGACGGTCCCGCCATTCGAATCACCGCGGTGGCCGATCCGGCCAGGTCGCCGGGCTCAAACTCTCCCACCCGGGTCGATCCGCCGGTCGCGACGGTCAGAAGCGACGGCGTTCATCAGGCCAACCAAGCCGCCGCGGTCGACGGATCGCCAGCCGCGGGCGACGCCCAGCTTTCCGAGTTGATCCGCCGACTCGAAAAGAAGATCGACGTGCAGCCGGACGACGTGGGCACGCAATTGAAGCTCAAGCTGCTCTACGCGGTCCTGGGCCACTGGCAGCAGGCCCTCAAGGAGAATCGCAGCGGCCAGGGCGAACCGACCGCCGAAGCGCTGGCGCCTACCGTGGTCAAGCTGATCCAGATCTTTGACGACAGCGCGATCTCATCCGCCGACCAGGCCAACCAGGCCCTGACCCTTGTCGATGAACTGCGGCGGGTTCTCAAGGCCAGCGCCGACCTGAAGGTCTCGGCCCTGCAGCTCTGCTGGCAGGTCCAGAGCTTCGGCTGCTACAAGCCGATGGAGCCGGGCTACTTCCGGCCGAATAAGGACCGCGACGTGATTGTCTACCTCGAGCTCGATAACTTCACGAGCAAGTTCATCGAGGATACGAAGGTCTACCAGACCCTCCTGGCCCTGACCATCGAGCTGATCGACGCCGACGGCAAGGTGGTCCACCGCCAGCACGACGAGCGGATCGAGGACGCCGCCCAGTCCCGCCGGCGCGACTTCTACATCGCCCGGATCATCGGCCTGCCCGCTGTCCCCGCCGGCGAGTACACCCTCAAAGCCACCGTCGAGGACCTGGTCGGCAACAAGGTCTCGCAGTCCAGCCTCAAGCTCACCTACGCCGAAAAGTAGGCCGCCCGCCTACGAGCCCGACGCCGAAACCTCCCTGGCCAGCCCCTGATACCCCAGGTGCATGATCAGATGGTCGAGCAGCACCATGGCGGTGAAGTTCTCAGCCACCGGCCAGATCCGCCCGACGATCGTGGGGTCGCGCCGCGTGATCGCCGACAGCTTGGCGTCCTGGTGCGTGTACTTGTCGATCGTGTGCTGCGGCTTGGCGATGGTCGGAGTCGGTTTGACCGCCACCCGCACGATAATGTCCTGCCCGGTCGCCAGGCCCCCGGTGATGCCGCCCGCGTTGTTCGAGTCGAAGACGACCTTGCCGTTCTCGCTGTGCATCTGGTCGTTGTTCTGGTAACCGGTCATGTCCTTGACGCGGAAGCCCGCGCCGACCTCGACGCCCTTGACCGCCCCGATGCCGAGCATCCGGCCCAGTTCGCCGTCCAGCTTGGCAAACACCGGCTCGCCCAATCCTGTCGGCGCGCCGCGGACCACCACCTTGACCACGCCGCCCGACGAATCGCCGCTCGCGGTGATCCGGTTGCACGCCTCGAGCATGGCCTCCGCCGCGTCCAGATCCGGACAGTTGATCACCGAATGGACGCCGTACTTTTCCTTGATCGCGTCGGCGTCGAAGACGGGCGTGCGGCTGCGGATCGCGTCGATCTCCTTTTCCACCTCAGCCAGCACCGCCATCTTCTGCAACAGCCGCATCTCCGGCTTGATCCGCCCGCGAACGTAGATCTCCTGGTAGAACGGGTCGTGGTCGTGGCGCATCCGCTTGTACTGGTTGGTCAACTCCAGGGCCTTGACCGAGTCGATCTCCGGACACGCCACGCCGGCCGCCTCATCGATGTAGCTGAACACCTCGATGCCGCACCGCTGCAGCACCCGCTTGGCGATCGCCCCGGCCGCCACGATGGTGCAGGTGTACCGGCCGGAGAAGATCCCCGCGCCCACCGCGTCGTCCGACGGGCCGTACTTGGCGAACGTGGCGTAAGATGCATGGCCCGGACGCGGCGTGCGATTGGTGTCCTGGTACTGCTCGACGTGGATGTCGTGCCGGTCGAGGTTCGGGATGAACACGGTCAGCGGCGTGCCGTTGGTCAACCCGCGATTGCCCGCCCCTTTGATCGTGTCGGCGGCGTTGACCCCGGTGCAGATCACGGGCAGGTCCGGCTCCTTCCGCGGCGAGGACAGCTCATCCGCCCCCGGTTTGCGCAGCAGCAAATCGCCGTAAACCTCCTGCTCCGTGACCCGCAGGCCGGGCGGCAGCCCCTGAATGATCGCGGCCAGGCCGTCCTGGTACGAACCGCCGGAAACCGTCACCTGAAAACACCGGCCGATATGGCATCCGAACATAACACAAATCTCCAACCGCAACTGCGTCGTGTCCCGTATTCTACCGAAAACCCCGCTGAATCGCACGGGTTTGCCGGAAGGAGGGGCCAAAAAGCGGCCTGCCGCTTAACGCTGTTTCGCGAAGGTTAATGCGGCTGGGCCGTCATCTGGTGCAGTTGCTTGACCAACTCGGGAAGCATCCGGCTGGCCGGACCGGGCAGAACCACATCGGCCGGTTTGGGCGTGTCGGTCAGATCCGGCGCCACGTTGATGACGGTGGCGCCGGTCGCCTTGGCCTCCAGCAGGAGCGAAGCCACCGGCTGGACCGATCCGCACGTGCCGACGGTCAGAACCAGTTCGCTCCGCTGTGCCGCCTCAAGCCCAGCCTCAAACGCCACGTCGGCGGCCGCTTCGTCGGGCCAGGTCACGCCAGGCCGCAGCCAGTGGCCGCACCGCGGGCATCGGCACTCCGACTGAGAGTCCTCCGGCCCCAGCTCGCGGCCGAACCCGCACCGCGGACAGCGGTCGCGCCAGATGCTGCCGCACAGCTCGAAAACGTTTCGTGACCCAGCCTTCTGCTGAAGACCGTCGATGTTGCACGTGATCACGAAGAACTCCGGCACCTCCCGCTCCAGCTCAGCCAGGGCCTCGTGCCCGGCGTTCGGCTGGGCTCGAGCGATCTGCCGGCGGCGGTCGTCGTACCATCGCCGCACCTTCGCCGGATCGGCCTCAAAACCCCGGACGCTGGCGCATTCCTCGGGCTCAAACTCGTCCCACGTCGCCATGCGTCCTCGAGACGATGGCACGCCGCTCTCCGCTGACAGCCCCGCGCCCGTATAGGCCACCACAAAGTTCGCCTGGCGGATCAATTGCGCCGCGTGGCTCACCGCCCTGCGGGCAACGCCCGGTACCGGTTGGTCTGGCTCCGACATGGCTATTCCACCCCAGAATCGTGCTAACTACTTTGATTCTACCGGCCTACGGCGTTTATGCAACTACCTCGAAGCACAAGCTCCCGGAATTGCTCGACCGGCCCGGGCTCATCGTAAAGGTTTGGCCCAGAACCACTTAAGTGGCCATCGGCGTCGCCGGGCCCGGAAAAGATGGTTCTGACGGGGCCGAATCCCCGATATAAGGCCGTACAAGGCCCGTCATATCCCGTAGTCGGGTTCCCAATATCAACCCTGTGAAAGGGCAGGACGATGGACGGACAACTCTGGTGGATCTGGATGGTGCTGGCTGCGGTGCTGATCGTGGCTGAGATGTTCACCGCCGGTTTCTTCCTCCTGTGGTTCGGCATCGGGGCGGGCGTGGCCGGGGTGATGGCCCTGATCGGGCTGCCGTTTGTCTGGCAGTTGATCGGTTTCATCGTGGTTTCGGGGCTGCTGTTCGCCTTCTCTCGCCAGTTCGCCGAGGAGGTCACCGCCAAGCAGCCGCCGGGCATCGGGGCCGATCGGTTCGTGGGGCAGATGGGCGTGGTCATCGAAGCCGTCGATAACATCCGAAACACCGGCCGCATCCGCGTCGGACAGGACGAGTGGCGGGCCGACAGCGCCACCGGCGAAGGACTGCCCGTCGGTACCGTGGTCAAAGTCGTGGCCATGAGCGGAACCCACGCCGTGGTCCGCCAGGTCGAAGGCGAGGCAGCAGAGCAACAGGCGTAACCGCGGGTCCGGGTTACGACCCTGACGCAACGGCAATAACTCCCGCTCCAAAAGGAGGATTTCACGATGGGCATGCTGATCTTCATCATCATCGTCGGGATCGTGGTCATCATCACCGCGGCCCTGGGTATCCGGATCGTCCGGCCGTACGAGAAGGGGCTGATCGAGCGGCTCGGCCGCTACCAGCGGACCGCCGACAGCGGGTTGACCATCATCATCCCTTACCTCGAAAGCATGGTCAAAGTCGATATGCGCGAGCAGGTCGTCGACGTGCCGCCGCAGGCCGTCATCACCAAGGACAACGTCGCGGTCGAAGTGGACGCGGTGGTCTACTACGAGGTCACCGACCCGGTCAAAGTCACCTACAACGTCTCCGACTTCTACCTCGCCGCCACCAAACTCGCCCAGACCAACCTGAGGAACCTCATCGGCGACCTGGCCCTCGACGAGAGCCTCACCTCGCGCGAGGCGATCAATACCAAACTGCGGCAGGTGCTCGACGACGCCACCGACAAGTGGGGCGCCCGCGTCTCCCGCGTCGAGCTTCAGCGGATCGAACCGCCCCGCGACGTGACCGAGGCCATGCACCGCCAGATGAAGGCCGAACGCGATCGCCGGGCCATGATCCTCGAAGCCGAAGGACGCAAGAAGTCAGCCGTCCTCCAGGCTGAAGGCCAGCGCCAAGCCGCCATCCTGGAGGCGGAAGGCAAGGCCGAGGCCATCCAGAAGATGGCCGACGCCGACAAGTACAAGCGGGTCACCGTCGCCCAGGGCGAAGCCGAGGCCACCGTCAACGTCTACCAGGCCATCCACAAGGGCAACCCCACCGCCGACCTGATCGCGGTCAAATACCTCGAGGCCCTCCAGGCAATCTCCAACGGCCGGGCGTCAAAGGTCTTCCTGCCTTACGAGGCCTCGGGCATCCTCGGCAGCATCGCAGGAATCAGCGAACTGCTCAAGGAAAAGACCGCCGGCGACGGTCACGCCGCACAGACGCCAAAGGCCGGCTAAACGCAGTCCGACATGCGCGTCAAAAGAGGCGTCGCCCGGATGGGGCGACGCCTCTTGTTCTTTGAAGGGACTATCCCGCTTTGACCATCCGCAGCAGACCGCCCGCGCCCAGAATCTTCCGCTGGCGGTCGGAGAGGTCCAGCTTCGCCTGGAACTCGGTCTTCTTCGTGGCGTTCCTGACCGTGACCGTCTCAGCGGCGCTTCGCACCGCGTCCATCAGACCGGGAATTTCAAGCCGGTCGCCCTGGTCGACCGCCTCATAGTCGGCGGGGTCGGCGAACGTCATCGGCACGATTGCGAAGTTGATCAGGTTGGCGAAGTGAATGCGCTCGATGCTCTTGGCGAGTACCGCCTTGACGCCCAGGTACATCGGGCACAACGCTGCGTGCTCGCGCGACGAGCCCTGGCCGTAGCTGTCCGCCGCCACGATCACGCCGTGTCCGCCTTCCCCCTTGAGGGCCAGCGCCCGGTCGGCGAAGCTCGGCTGGCCGTCCTCGTTGAGCGGGTTGAACACGTACTTGGCGTATTCGGGCACGTTGGACCGGTACTTGAGCAGCGCCCCGGCGGGCATGATGATGTCCGTGCTGATCTTGTCGCCCACCTTGATGACGACGCAGCCCTTCAAATCGCTCGGGGGAACCTCGCTCAGCGGCGGCGGCACGATGGTCGGTCCGCGGAACACGTCCGCCGACCCCGCCTCGGCCTCCGGCAGCGGCGGCTGAAGCATGTTGTCGTTGACCGCGAAGCGCTTGGGCCACTCGACTCGCGGATACTCGATCCCGAACTTCTCGCCCAGGTCGCGCGGGTCGGTGAACTCGCCGGTGATCGCCGCCGCGATGCACGTCTCGGGGCTGGCCAGATAGACGCGGTCGCCCTTGGTGCCGCTGCGGCCGGGAAAGTTGCGGTTGAAGCTGCGCACCGACACCGTGCCCTGGGCCGGCGAATAGCCCAGCCCGATGCACGGCCCGCACGCGCTCTCCAGTATCCTCGCGCCGGCCGCGACAAAACTCCGCAGCCCGCCCGCCGCGTCGATCATTTCGAGCACCTGTTTCGAACCGGGGGCCTCCGCGAACTCCACCTGCTCGTGGACCGTCCGGCCCTCAAGTGCCTTCGCGCAGAGCATCAGATCCTGATAGCTGGAGTTGGTGCACGAGCCGACCACCACCTGTCCGACCGGCTGGCCCGCCAGCTCCGAGACCGGCACGATGCTGTCCGGCGAACTGGGCGCGGCGGTCAGCGGCTCGAGCTGCGAGAGGTCGATGTCGATCACTTGGTCGTACGCCGCGTCGCGGTCGGCCGCCATCGCCCGCCAGGCCTCGCCGCGTCCCTGCGCCTCGAGGAACTGCCGGGTCGTCTCGTCGCTGGGAAAGATGCTGCACGTCACGCCCAGTTCGGCGCCCATGTTGGTGCACGTCGCCCGCGCCGGCACCGACAGCGACTCGGCGCCCTCGCCGAAGTACTCGACCACCGCGCCGACGTTGCCGCGGGTGGTCAGGATCGAGAGCAGCTTGAGGATGATGTCCTTGGCTGAGACCCACGGCCGAAGTTCGCCGGTCAGGTTCACGCCGATCACCTTGGGGCAGGTCAGGTAGAACGCGCCGCCCGCCATGGCCACCGCCACGTCGAGTCCGCCCGCTCCGATGGCGATCATGCCGACGCCGCCGCCGGTGGGCGTGTGGCTGTCGGATCCGATCATGGTCGCGCCCGGACGGCTGAAGCGTTCGAGGTTCACCTGGTGGCAGATGCCGTTGCCCGGCCGCGAGTGCCACGCCCCGATCTTCCGCGCGATCGACTGAAGGTAGAGATGGTCGTTATGGTTCTCCGGGCCGAATTGGGCCATGTTGTGATCGACGTAGCTGACCGCCAGCGGCACGCGGACGCGGTCCAGGCCGATCGACTCGAAGAGCAGATAGCACGTGGTCCCGGTGGCGTCCTGGGTCAGGGTCTGGTCGATCCGGATGCCGATCTCGCGGCCGGTCTCGAGCCGCCCGTCCACCAGGTGCTCCTTGAGGATTTTGTGCGTCAGTGAAAGTCCCATGGGTTCTCCTTGATCTTCCATCAGAGGCCAGACCATAAAGGCTATGATGGCCGCCCCGCGCAGTCAAGGAGTATTGCGGATTCGCTTCGCTTAAGGACCAGCAGGAGCACGCGGACCTGTCCCTCCGCCGCCCTCGGCGGAGTCTTCCTCTCTACCCGCCCAACGCGTAGATCCGGTTGGTCGCGGGCAGGCTGACGATCTTGGAGTAGTGGTGCACCCGGCAGGTGCAGGCGGCGGTGCCGATCGTGGTTGGGGCCTCGATCACGAAGTCGGTGAAATCGGGCGCGTTGAACGCGAGGAATGCCAGATGGATGCACTCGGCCAGGCGTTCCGAACGCTCCGAGAGGTCCGCGAAGGCCACCGGGCCGATATCGACCTGGTAGATGCTTCGCTGCTCCTCGATGTTCATCGTCTTGACCGGGCACTCGATGATCGCCCGCAGGCCGGTCTGCTCGTTGTGAATCTCGGTCTGGCTGACCATGGGCAAGCCGTCGTGCGTGGCCTGGCGGATCTCGTCGAAGCTCGTCAGCTCGCGCACCGAGGCCGGCTCGACGATCCGGTACTTCGGCGTGCCCCAGAGCCGGTCGTACGGCGTAATGTTGCGGTAGTTGTCGCTCACGGACGCCCGCCGACGGAAAATGACGCCGACCTCGGCCCCGAAGACCGGCGTGAAATCATAGTTGTCCGCGATGAACAGGTCCCGCTCAGCGAAGGTGTTTTCGCTCTTGCACGCCCCGCACTGGATGAAGTCTTCCTGGACCCCGTTTGGCTCGTCGATGATCCGCGTGCGGGACTCGACCCACAGGCGCAAGCGGTTGGCGGGCGAGGTCCCGTGAACAAACGACCGGCCGTAGTCGATGACGTTCATGGCAAACTCCTATGGTATGGCAACTGGGCGGGATACTACAGCGATCATCGCCCGACCGCAAGCATGCTCCGATGTTTTTGTGCACCCTTCGGCCGCAGCCGGTGCCTTTTCTACGGAGGGACGGAGAGTTTTGCCGTACGGCTGGATCGGCGCCTTTGGCGAAGGATGGCAGGCTGCTTTGGCTGGAGGTGATCCATGCGCTTCTTCTTCAAGGTCCAGGACGGCAGGCTGGTCAAGATCGACATGGAAACGGGGTTGTCGGTGGCGGTCCGGTCGCCAATCGAGACGCGGGTGGTCGAGATCGCCGCCGTGGGTGAGCGCTTGATCGTCCGCGAGGACGCCGCCGGGCATCCGCCCGACCGGTCCAATCTGTACGCCTTGAATCACGATTTTGAACCGCTCTGGACCGCCCAGCCGTCGGCGCTCGGCGACCCCTACGTCGCGCTGCTGCGCGTTCGCGAGGAGGGCGTCTACGCCGCGTCGCGCGAGGGACGCGTCTGTGTGCTCGACGCCGCCTCCGGCCGGGTCGTTGAGACGATCCGCAGCCCGCAGAGCTGCTCGGACTCCGGATTCGACCCCTCCTGCCCGATGAAGTCATGGAAGGGGTTCTTCAGCCTCACCGGCGGGAGCATCCTCTACTGCCTCAGCGCGATGTTCCTGCTCTACGGCTTCTTCGCGCTGCTGGGTCCGATCCTGGCCCGAAGCCACGCTCTCGCTGAAACGCTGCCGTGCATCGGCGTGCTGAACGTCTACGAACTGGCGCTGCTGGGCGTGCTGCTGCTGATCGTGCTGTGGAAAAACGTGACCGACGACGCGATCTCGCTGGTGGTCCTGATCGCCCTGTTCCTGATCGCCAACGGCTCAGCCCTGGACACCGTGGCGACCGAGGCGCCGGAAGCGGTGTTGTACCTGGGCGTCGGCGCGATGGTGCTGGCGGTGGGCAAATTGTACGTCCTGCGACGCTTCATCATCCCTCACTTGAGCGGCTTGTACCTGGGCGGGCTGGCGATCATCCTGCTGTGGAACTTTCTGTGCGGCCCGCTTCTGGCCCAGGTCAACCGCGGCGTGGCGACGTCGGACACCGTGCCGCCGGGACCGTGGCAGGCGGCGTGGATGGCCGTCCTGGCCGCCGGCGTCTTGTTCCTGATCCAGGCGCTGCGAACCCCGGACCCGCAGCGGGATCGGACCGATCCGCTGCCGTTCCTGCGCACCGCGGCCATGCCCGCTCTGTTCGCCCTGGTTGTCCTGACCGCGTCTGGTCTGCACCAGTTGGGCTTGGCCCACGCGATCAACTTCTCGCACCGGTTCCTGGATTTCGTTCCCGTCCTGGCCCTGGCGGCGCTGCTGCTGGTGGAGGTCCTGCGGGTGGCGGGTGTGCGGTCGCGGATATGGACGGTGGCGATCGCAGCCGCTCCGCTGGCGATCACGCTGTATGCGATCTGGGGTCGGCCGGTCGCTTCGGCGGCGCCTTGGCTGGAGGTCCTGTGGCATCCGCCGGTCATCCTGACCGCCACGGGCGCGGGCGTGCTGGCGTTGTACCTGGCCCATCCGCGGCGCGGCTTGCTCCACGTGGCCGTCGCGTACGGTCTGGCGGTTCTCCTGACGTGGGGCGCGACCGGTTTTGGCGATCCAGCCCGGTTGAATTGGACGCAGGTGGGGGTCGTTCTGGTGACGCTGCTGCTGGTGCTGGGGATCTGGCGCCGCAATCCGGAGCTCTGCTTCGGCGGGGCGGTGGTGGCGGCGTTCGGGTTGGGCTTCTGGGATGGTCTCCAGCACATGGCTCTCGCATGGGGTCTGACCGTACCCGGTGCGGTGCTGGGCGTGGCCGGCTTGGCGACGCTGGCGATCTACGTGATCTTCGGCGACCGGTTCTCTCGCAACCTGGCGGCGCTGGGGGCCTTGGCGTTCATGGTGTTTGTCCTCGACCTGTTCCCGCAGCAGGTGGCCTGGGCCGATCTGGCGGTGGTTGTGATGGTGGGTGTGGTCGGCACGCCGCTGTGGATGCGGACGCGGGACTACGTGCCGATCGTGCTGCTGTGCCTTCCGCTGGCCCTGCGGCTGTGGGCGGTCGGCGTGGCGATGGGTCCGTGGCGGTACGTGGCGATCAGCTTCGCGCTCCTGGCGGCGGGAACATGGCTGAGCCTGCGAAAGGCGGCGTCGGAAGCGCCGGCGGCGCTGCCGGAGGTTCAGAAGTAGCGGACGGTGAACTGCTTGTAGCGGCCGGTGGGCTCGACGTCCTGGGTCTGGACGTTCTCGACGTACGGCCCCATCTCCTGCCGGATCTCATCGACGAAGCGGTCGATCTCGTTCGGCGGGCCCTCCACGTGAATCTCCACCCGCCCGTCCGGCAGGTTGGCCACGTATCCGGTCACGTCGTATCTTCTGGCGACGCTGCGGGCGGTGTAGCGAAACCCGACGCCCTGGACGTCGCCCTCGAAGTGAACCAGCCTGGCGGTCATCGGATCCCCCTTGTGTTCCTGCCTGCCCTCAAGCCCAGCGGCTACCGCCGGCGAATCAAGCCCGCGACGGCCCCGGCCACAAGCAGCAGCAGCGTCGCCGGTTCTGGAGCGGCCGCCGCGGCACTGGACGCCGCCGTCGAGAACAGATCCTGGGTCATCATCACCAACTCGGTCGGCACGGTGCCGAACGCGGCGCCGCCGCCCAAGCCGCCGGGAATCGCCATGTCGAGCGTGATCTCGGCTTCCAGGTCGAACGTCTCGCCGACGCTGGCCAAATAATCGAAGGGGATATCCGCGTCGTCGAACTCCAACAGGTAGACGGTGGCCAGATCGCCCATCGCGATCGGCGAGACCTCAAAGTCGTTGGCGTGGAAGCTGCCCGAGGTCGCCGTGGTCACCGAGCCGTCGGCTGCCCCGACCAGGCTGACCGTGCCGGACCACAGGTCGGTCCCGTTCTTGGCGAGGTTCAAGCCGAAGACCATCTCCAGCCCCGCGGCGCTGCCCGCCGTGTTCGGAATGACCGCAGCCAGACCGCCGTCCAGCAGGAAACTCGACTGGAGGTTCAGCGGACTGCCGGTTGGGAAGGTGGGAAACTCAGACTCCAGGACGTTGATCGTGCGGGTCTGACTGGCCGTCGAGGAGAGGGCCAGGCTGACCTCCGGATCGGCCGAGCCCGCCGCCGTCTCGAGCACAAAATCGGTCGGCACCGCGCTGTTGTACTGCGGATCGTTCGAGAGCACCCGGTTGTAGGCCGACCACAGGGTCGCGCCCGCGTCCGACTGTGACATCTCCGTCAAGGCCTCGACCGGCGTCTGGGTCTGGGTGGCTGGGTACTGCCGGGCGAGTTGCTCGGTCTGCACGACCTCGCCGCTGCGCGACTGGGTGATCTGGCTTCGGGCCACCACCTGGAAATCGGCGACGTCGGCACAAATCCGGCAGGCCCAAACGCCCACGATCAGGGCGGCGATTGCGATGGTACGGGTCATCTTGGTCTCCTTGACTGCCAAACGTTGGGGCCTGGTGAAAGGGAATGCCGTTTCACCTGCCCAATTTAACATCGACCGGTTGGGCGGGCAAGGAAAAGCCCGCTGGCAACGATAGCGCCGAACGCACCATGGCCCTTGCCGACGCGGGTGCGTCCGCCTATAATATCGGCAATACGGTAGTTGCGTCTTGGGTCTTTCTAACCTCATACAGGGGGTGGACTTTGGTCAAACGGGCTGATTTCCTTGATCGTTTTGACAGCGTCGAGCGGGCGCGGTGGTATCGTGACCGCTTCAAACACGGACGGCGGGCCCGGACCGATCAGCGCGAGCGAACCGCCCTGCGTGAGGTGCTGCAGCCGCTGGGACGCCTCGGCGCGGTCCTTGACCTTCCCAGCGGGACGGGCCGCCTGTCGCCGGTGCTGGCCGAAAACGCCGACCGGACGATCCTGGCCGACGGGGCGCCCGCCATGCTGGAAGTGGCGCGGGAAGACCTGGGCACGCAGGGGATGGATTACCTGGTCACCGACGCCCGGGCGATCAGCCTGCCGGACCAGGACGTGGACCTGATCTTCTGCCACCGGTTCATCCAGCACATTCACCACCTCGACGACCGCCGCAAAGTACTCCTGGAGTTTGCCCGCGTTTCGCGAAAGTACGTGCTGATCTCGTTCTACCCTCCGGGCTTCGGCAGCTACTTCAAGTGGTTTCGGCATCTGATCCTGAGGCGACCGGACAATCCCAAGCCGGTCTCCTTGAGCGAGTTCATCGCCGATGCGGAACGGGCGGGCCTGCGGCTCAAGCACGCCCACCTGTTGCGGCGATTCCCCAAACCGGGTAGCTTCTATCTCTTCGAACGGACCAACGGCCAAGCGGCAGCCGCCAGCCCGCTGGGCGGCGCCTCCGGTTAGTAATCTGAGCCTGCGTTTCCATCTCACGCCTTTGCGTCTGGTTGGGCTATTTCAAAATCTGATTTTGAAACAGCCCGGACATCTGATCTATAAGATTTATAGTTATTCTTTATTAGCGCTGGTGATTGTAGGCCAGTCTGCAGCGGACTACGTCCGCTTGAACTTCTTCTTCAGCTCGTCGAGGGTCATCCGCAGGGCGGTGGGCCGGCCGTGCGGACAGGTGGAGATCATGTCGATCTTGCGGCGGTACTCGAGCAGGGACTGGATTTCCTCGGGGCTCAGCGGGTCGCCCGCTTTGACCGCCGCCTTGCACGCCAGCGACTCGATGACGTGTTCGATCGGGTCGGTGGATGCCGGTCCGACCTGATCCTCAAGCCGTTGGAGCAAATCCTCAAGCAGTTGCGAGGCGTCCACGTGGTCCGTGAGCATGGGCAGGCTGTGCACCGCCACCGACCGGGGGCCGAACGGCTGAACCTCGATGCCGGCGTCTTCAAGGCTCCCGCGGATCGCCTCGATCTGGGCCATCTGCCGGGCGGTCAGGTTGACCACATGCGGCACGAGCAGCCGCTGGCGGGGGATCGGCCCAGCCTGCAGATGCTCCTTGAGCTGCTGGTAGAGCACCCGTTCGTGGAGGGCGTGCTGATCGATAATCATGAAGCCCTCCGGAGTCTCGGCCACCAGGTACGCGTTGTGGATCTGCAGGGCCGGTTGGACCTGCGGAGCGTCGTTGGGCTGACGCGCGGCTGGGCAGGGGGGTTCGGGCGGCGCGGTCGGTTGCGTGGGGCCGGGCCGCAACGCCGCCGGTCGAGGAGTGGGCATGCTCCTGGCGACGGCCCGAGGCACCTCGAAATTCAGCGACGGCTGAGCGACGGAGGCAGTTCGCAAGTAGTCAGCCAAAGCCCGGGTCACCGACTGCTTGAGCTCCTCGCGCTTCGGATCAGCGTTCGCGGTTGGCGTCTCTTCGGACTCTGCCTCGGTCTCGGGCTTCTCGTCGGTCAGCCGGGCGGACAGGTCGGCCGAGAGAAACCGGTCGCGGATCGTCCCGAGGATCAGGCTGTGAATCTGACCCGAATCGGAGAACCGCACCTCGCTCTTGGTCGGATGGACGTTGACGTCCACGAAGGCCGGGTCAATATCGAGAAAGATAAACGCGACCGGCTGACGGTCGCCGGTCAGCAGGCCGCGATAGGCCTCGCGCAGGGCGTGGGCGATGTAGCGGTCGCGGATCGGACGGCGGTTGACGAAGAAGTATTGCCAGCGGTTCGACGGCTTGGAGTTCTCCGGCCGGCAGACGTACGCCTGCAGCGTGAACGTATTGTCCTGATGGAATACCTGTAGCAGGCCGTCGGCGATTTCCGGCCCGAACACGTCGCGGATGCGGTCGCGAGGATCCTCGGCCGCCGGCAGTTCCAGCACGTTCCTGCCGTTGTGGTCGAGCCGAACGGCGACCCGCGGAAAGGTCAAAGCCGTGCGGATCACCTGCTCCTGGACGTGGCCGAACTCGGTGGCCGACGTCTTGAGGAACTTGCGCCGCGCGGGCGTGTTGTGGAACAGGTTCTGGATCTCGATGACCGTACCGGGCGACCCAGCGTACGGGCGGACCGCCGACGGCTGGCCCTCGATCACCTCGACCTCGCCGCCGCTGACCGCGCCGGGCGTGACCGAGGCGATCCTGACCAGACTGACCGAGGCGATCGACGCCAGCGCCTCGCCGCGAAAGCCCATCGTTCCAATCGCGTAGAGGTCGTTCTCATCCGTGATCTTGCTGGTGGCGTGCGGCTGGACGGCCATCGGAATCTGCTCGGGCTCGATCCCGCCGCCGTTGTCGACGATCCGGATCAGCTTCGTCCCGCCCTGCTCGACCCCCACCTCGATCCGATCGGCCCCGGCGTCCAGGGAGTTCTCGACCAGCTCCTTGACCACGCTGGCCGGACGCTCGATGCACTCGCCGGCGGCGATCTTGTTGACCAGTTGGGTTGGCAGTATCCTGATGGCGGCCACGGTCGGTCCCGGTTCTCCAAAGCCTTTTCCGCATTATAGCCGCCGGCCAGGCCGGTGGAAAGCCGCAGACCAGAATGGCCGCTGAAACGCCGCGACGGCCAAAGCCTACTCGCGAGCGCGGGTGTTCTCCTCGATCCGGAAAATCACCAGGATCACCTCGAGCCAGATCCGCACCACCAGGACGTAGAGCAGGAATACGATCGGCGAGACGATCAGTAGAACGATGCCGTTACTGACCCCCTGGGCGAATCCCGACAGGATGATGCCGATCATGCCCAACGCCACGACGACGATGGCGATGATGTAGAGCACGCGAATGACCCGGGTTGTGACGAACTCCGAAAACGACAGGTCGAATAGCGCGGCGAAGAACCCTCTTTCGCGGTCCATCACTGGCTCCTCCAAGAAAGACAGAAACCCCACGACAATGGTGCCACGACGGAACAGCCGTCCTGGATCGCATTGTAACGCCCGCCGACGGCGGTGCAACAGGGAATCGTCAGCCGGCGGCCTCAGCGACGCCAAATCGACGCGCCGCGAGGCGCCGGCAGGGAGTCGAACAAAGCCGTAAAGTCGTCAGTCATCTTCTCGACCGTGAAACGCCGCCGGACCAGGTCGCGCGCGTGGCCGGCGACCTCGCGGCGAAGATCGCCGTCGCCGATCACCTCGAGCAGCCGCTGACGCAGAGCGGCGGCTGAGAGCTGGTAGAAAAAGAACCCCGTCTGGTTGTTGACGATCGCCTCGTCCATCGATCCGATGAAGTACGAAACCGCCGGCACGCCCGCCGCCATCGCCTGCAAAACCGACAGGCTCAAACACTCGTGGTACTCGCTGGTCAGGCACACCAGGTCCAGGCCCGGCAGCAACTGCGAAACGTCCTCACGCTGACCGAGCACCGAAAGGTACTGGCCCAGCAGCCCGCTCTGCCGCGCCCACTGATGGACCGCCGCCCGGTTGGGTCCGTCGCCGATCACGAAAAAATGCACGTCGCGCCGGTGCCGGACGATCTGCCTGGCCGCCGCGATGAAGATGTCGTGGCGCTTGTCCGCCCGAAGGTTCGCGATCATCGCGATCGCCGTCACGTTCTCGTCGGCCAACCCGAGAATCGACCGGGCCCGGTCTCGCCACTCCGGATGGTCGAACCGCTCGACGTCCACGCCGTTGTTGATGACCGCGATCTTGCCCAGCGGCACCTTGTCCAGAGACGCCATGCTCCGCCTGTGCCGTCGGCCCAGGGCCACGAACCGACGGACCAGCGGATAGAGCAGCCGGTTGACCGACTCGAAGTTTAGATGGCCCGGCTGCGAGTAGATATGCGCCCACACCGCCACCGGCACGCCCGCCGCCCGCGCCGCGATCGTCCCCCAGAACATCCGGTCGCCCCCGCTGCCCACCGCCGTCAGTGCCCGAATGCCCTCGCCGCGAATAATCCGCATCAAACGCGGCGCCGCGTGGTAGTCGTACCGGTCAGCCAGAAGCTTCTCGTGGACGGCAATGCCCGCCTCTTCGAGCGGCGCCGCCAGCGGCCCGCGGTCCTTGAGGCACGCGATGACCGGCCGGTACCGCCCGCGCCGCTGAAGCTCGCGGACCAGGTCGAGCAGCACGTGCTCCGCCCCGCCGGTCTCAAGCCGGTTGATGACAAACAGGATGCCGTTCGCTTGTGCCGTCGTCATCGGCCTCGCACCCAATCCCACAGCCCGATCGCCATCCCTCGCAACTGCCCGCGATGGAACGCCCGATCGCCGGCCATCGCGAAGGCCAGCTCGATCGCGAACAGCCCGCCGACCGTCCAGGCCAGCATCAACGCCTCGCCGACGCCGATCGGAAACGCCCGGATATTTATACGCAGATAATTATAAACGGTTTCCCGCCCGGACTGAACCGCGTTCTCGCGGCCGCCCGGATGCGAAAAATGATGAACCGGACACGCGGTGATCCGGACCAGCCGCCCGCGACGATAGAGCCGCGCCGATATCTCCTTGTCTTCGCCCATCCCGTGGCCCGGCAACCGCTCGTCGAACCCGCCGACCTCGCGCAACGTCCGCACCCGGGCGGCCAACGCGCCGCCCTGAAGGTCGGGCGTCTGCTCCAGAAACGAAAGCCGACCGAGCTTCCCGCCAAGCGGCCCAGGACGGTGGTAACGACGCAAAACCGACCAGAGCCCAGCGTACCGGTAAAGCTGCTCGATCACCTGCCGGCCGATCTTCTGACGGGCGGCTTCGACGATCGGAAAGTCGGCGCCGGCGATCTGCCGATCGACGTCGAGGTTGAACACCAGTTCCAGGTACGCCAGCGCGTCCCGATGGAGCTGCGCGTCGTCGTCGAGAAAGAAAATCACCGGCGACTCCGCCAACTCCAGGGCGAGATTCCGAGAGCGGGTCAGGCCGCGACGCTCGGGCGGTTTGCGATGGTGCAGCAAACGGACGCTCTGCGCCTCAGCCCGTCGACGCCAGTTGGCCAGCAGATGGTCGTCAAGCCGGCCGTCGTCGATGACCAGAATCTCGTCCGGCGGCCGCGCCTGATCGAAGCACGACGCCAGCGCCGCCAGGAGGGCTTCCGGTCGGTTGGCGGTGCAGATGGCGACGGCGATCTTCATGGCTTGTATTATGGACGCCGAAACGCCGATTGCAAGACCGGCGGGGTTGCGGACCGCGCCGCCGGGTGTAGAATGGAAACCTGACAACGGCGCCGCCTGCTCCGCGACGACGCCTCGGAAGCCACGGCAGGAGCCGATGATGGACTACGCAGTGGGAATCGTTCAGCCGAAGTACCCGGCGTCGGGATCGCCCGACGACGCCCTTTCGGCGATGGCGGATATGCTCCGCTGGATCGAGGAATACGAAGGACGCACCGACCTGATCGTGCTGCCGGAATACGCCAACTGCCCGGGTCTCGAAGGGCGGGCGGCGGTGCGGACCTTCGTGGCGGAGCAGTCCGATGCGTTCCTCAGCCAACTGAGCGAGCTGGCGGCTCGACGCAAGACGAACATCGCGGTTAACGGGGTGCTGCGGCGCGGCGAGTGCTGCTTCAACACCACCCGGTGGATCGGGCGCGACGGCCGCCGCAAGGCTGAATACGACAAGACGCACCTGACCGCCGCCGAACGCGACGAACTGGGCCTGACCGCCGGCGCCACGCCGGTCGTCTTCGAGCACGAGGGGCTCCGGATCGGCTTCGTCACGTGTTTCGAGATATACTTCGCTGAGTACCTCGAACGGATCGCCTCCCTGAGACCGGACCTGCTGGTCTTTCCGACCTATCAGCGGTCCGAGCAGTCCGAGGTGATCCGCCGCCAGGCCGCCGGCCGGGCTTTGGACGTGGAGGCCTTTGTCCTCCGCAGTTCCTATGCGAAGGGCCAGGGCTCGCCGACCGGAGGCTGTTCGCTGATCGCCGATCCGTCGGGCAGCCTCCTGCTGGATGCGGGACAGGAGGCTGGGCTCTTGGTGGCGACGATCGATCCGACCCAAAAGCGCGAACGCCCAGCCGCCCATAGCCGCCAGGCGATGCGGTCGCGACAGGTCGTGCAAGACAACCGCCGGCCCGAGTTGTATCGCCCGGCCGGGCCGACCGTGGACCGAAAAAACCGCGCCGCGCTCCCGCACGTCGTGGCCCACCGCGGCCTCAGCGGCGTCTGCCCGGAAAACACGCTGCCGTCCTTTGGCGCCGCCGTCGCCCTCGGTGTCGAGGAGATCGAGTTCGATGTCTGGGACTCAATCGACGGCGTCTGCGTGATTTGCCACGATCCCACCGTCGATCGGACCTCGGACGGCGCGGGCCGGATCGACGAGCTGAACTGGGAACAGATCCGTCGCCTCGACGCCGGCGCCTGGAAAGGCGAGCAGTGGCGGGGCCTGCGGTTCCCGCGCCTCGAAGAAGTCTTCGAACGCTTCGCCGGACGCGTCATGATGAACATCCACGCCAAGACTCCCGGCCGCGACGGCTGCATCGTCCGCCGAATCCGCGACCTGGCCGAGTATCACGGCGTCACGGAGCAGATCTACATCGCCGGTGAAGGCGACGTGCTGAAGGCGGCGAGAGAAATCGCCCCCGCCGTCAGCCGCTGCTGCCTCGAAGGCCATCACGACGGCAGAATTGTCGACGCAGCGGTGGAATACGGATGCCGCCGGCTGCAGTTCCATCGAAAGCACTACGACCAGACGATGGCCGCGGCGGCCAGACACCGGGGAATCGTGTGCAACCTCTTCTGGGCCGATACGCCGCAGGACGCGGCGGCGGCCCTGGCCAACGGAATCGACGCGGTGCTGACCAACCGCGCCCATAGCGTGCTGCCCGCGGTCCGAAGCGGCAGATAGTGCGAAGCGGTCTTTTTTCGGGAGCGGTTCGATGACGGTTTTGACGGTTCTTACGGTGGCGGCGGTGGTGCTGTTCGGTGCGGGCCGGGCCTACTCGCGATATCTGGCCCGGCAGTTGGGCGAGGATCCCTCGCGGCAGACTCCCGCGGTGGCCCACGAAGACGGCCGCGACTTTGTCCCGACGCCCACGCCCGTCGTCTTCGCCCACCATTTCGCCTCGATCGCCGGAGCCGGTCCGATCGTCGGGCCCGTGCTGGCCATCATCTACGGCTGGCTGCCCGCCCTCGTCTGGGTGCTGGCCGGCGGCGTGCTGATCGGCGCCGTGCATGACTACCTGGCCACCTACATGGCCACTCGCGAAGGCGGCCAGTCGATGGCCACCGTGGCCCGGCGGATGCTCGGCAAGGACGCCTTCGTGGCCATGACCATCTTCCTGATCGTCATGCTCGCCCTGGTCTGCGCGACCTTCCTGAACCTCTCCGCGGTGGCCCTCACCAGCATGCTGCCCTTCGAACGCCTGGAGCTGCCGCCCGACCAGACGCTCTTCCGCGTCGTCGGCGACCGCGTCGTGATCGGCGGGATCGCCTCGATGAGCGTGATCGTCATCACCGCTGTCGCTCCGCTGCTGGGCTGGCTCTACCTCAAGAAGAAGGTCGCGGTCTGGAAATGCTCGCTGCTGGCCGTCGCGATCTGCGCGGTCAGTATCGCCATCGGCGTCTATCGGCCGGTTGTTTTCGGCCAGACCGAGTTTCTCGGCTGGACGTTCTCCGGACAGGAAATCTGGATGCTGCTCCTCTCAGCCTACGTGCTCGTGGCCGCCGGCGTGCCAGTCTGGATCTTCCTCCAGAGCCGCGACTTCGTCAACGTCCACATCCTCTACGTCGGCATGGGCGCCCTGCTCGTCACGCTGCTGGTCGCCGGCCTCCGCGGTGACGGCGGCTCTGCCGAATCGATCCCAGCCATCAACATCGCCGAAGGAACCGAGGCGATGGGCATGTTCTGGCCCGGCATGTTCATCGTCATCGCCTGTGGCGCGGTCAGCGGCTTCCACAGCCTCTGCGCCGGCGGCACCACCTGCAAGCAGCTCAACTCTGAACGCGCGGCCCGACAGATCGGCTACAACGGCATGCTCCTCGAAAGCTTCCTCGCCGCCTGCGTGATCGCCGTGCTCATGATCGGTGCCGTCAAAGGCAACTACATCCGCGACGTTCACCCGCGTCTGCTGGGCCCGGTCGGCAGTTCCAACGCCGTCCTCGGCTTCGCCATGGCCGTCGGCAACGCGGGCAAGATCGCCTTCGGCATCCCCATCGCGGTAGGGGCCCTGGCCGGCATGGTCCTGCTCGAAGGATTCCTCGTCACCACCCTCGATACCGCCATCCGCCTGACCCGCTACCTGATCGAAGAGGTCTGGCGGACGTTCTTCGGCCAGTACGACGTGTTCGCGCTGCCCGTCGGCATGGACACCGCCAGGTCGTGGGGAACGGGTGATACGCCGGTCGGCGCCGACGGCATTCCGCCCGTCCCCGACCAGACCGCTGAGGAGCCCGCCCCCTTCGCCCCCAAAATCACTTCTGGGGCGTTCCGATGGACGCTGCTCCTGCTGCGAAAGTACTGGTTCAACAGCGGCCTTGCCGTCCTGATCACCCTCGTTTTCGCCTTCTCCGGCGGGGCCAAGGCCCTCTGGGGAATCTTCGCCACCTCCAATCAGCTTCTGGCTGCGCTGGTCCTGTCGCTCGGCGCCCTGTGGCTCCTGCGCCAGGGCCGGCGGGTCTGGTTCGCCCTCCTGCCCGGCCTGTTCATGCTGGTCACCACCCTGACTAACCTGGTGCTGTTGTTCGAGCACTACCGGCACGACCTCGGCACAAACGGCGTGCTGTTCCTGGCCGACATCGTGCTGCTGCTGATCACCGTGTACCTGCTGGCCGGCGGTGTCCGGGCGGCCTGGGCCTGGCGGAGGGAACGGCCGATCGCCGTCACGGGCGCGACGGGCAGGGCCGGATAGGGGATTGTTATGCGCGGCTGGATGATCGTGCTGATTGTCTCTGGAACGGCGCTCGTGGCGACCGTCGCCACGTGGTCCTTCTCAAAAACGCGGGATGCGACGGTGGAAATCACCGCCCATCGCGGCAGTTCAGCCACCGCCCCGGAAAACACGATCCGCGCCGTCGAGCAGGCCATCGCCGACGGGGCCGACTACGCCGAGATCGACGTGCAGCAGACCGCCGACGGCGTGATCGTCCTCCTCCACGATGACGACCTGGCCCGGGTGGCCGGAGTATCCACCAACATCGGCGAGATGACCTACGACCAGATCAAGGGCCTGGACGCGGGAAGCTGGTTCTCACCGCGGTTCGCCGGTGAACGCATCCCCACCCTCGCCGAGGTCATCGAGACCGCCCGCAGCCGCATCCGGCTCAACATCGAACTGAAGTCTCCGGGCCGGCACCCCGGTCTGGTCGAAGGCGTCGTCGATCTGGTGCGACGCGAGGCATTCCAATCGCAGTGCGTGATTACCTCTTTCGATCACGCAGCGCTGGCGACCGTCAAGACGCGGGCCCCCGAACTGGTCACCGGCGCGATCGTAGGCGGACAGATCGATGCGGCCTTGAATTACCAAACCGACTTCCTGAGCCTCGAACAAAAACTGGTCACCGCCGATCTGCTGGCCGCCGCCCGCCGCCGAGGCTTGCTCGTCCACGTCTGGACGGTCGACGACCCGAACGACATGGCCCGCCTCATCGACCTGGGCGTCGACAACATCATCACCAACCGCCCAGCCGTCCTGGCCGATCTCCGAACGAGCAGACCGCGCGACCGCTGATTCGAAGCTCACACCGATGCCCAAATGCCGACTACCGTTTCTTGCCGGACTTGCCGCCCGCCGGACGCTTGCCCTGCTTCTGCACCGCCGACTGCACCCGCATCGGCAGCCCGAACAGCCGGATAAACCCGATCGCGTCCGTCGGATTGTACTCCGCCCCCATCGTAAAACTCGCCAGCTTCTCCGAGTACAGCGAATACGGGCTCTTCGCCCCAGCCGTCTCGCACGTCCCCTTAAACAGCTTCACCCGCACCGAACCCGTCATGTACCGCCCCGTCCGGTCGAAGAACGCGTCCAGCGACTCCCGCAGCGGCGTGAACCACTGACCGTAATAAATCATCTCCGCGTACTTCAGCGAAAGCTGCTGCTTGTAGTGCATCGTCTCGCGGTCCAGCGTCAACGCCTCCAAGCCGCGGAACGCCTCCACCAAAATCGCTCCGCCCGGCGTCTCATACGCCCCGCGCGACTTCATCCCCACCAGCCGGTTCTCCACCAGGTGCGTCTGCCCCACCGCGTGCTGGCCGCCCAGGCGATTGAGCGTCTCGACGATCTTCACCGGCTCCATCGCCTTGCCGTTCAAACCGACCGGCACGCCTTCCTTGAAATCCACCACCACGTACGCCGGCTTGGCCGGAGCCTTCGACTTCGCCACGCTCATCACCCACAGGTTGTCCTGCGGCTCGTTCCACGGGTTCTCCAGGTCCGCCCCCTCGTGGCTGATGTGCCACAGATTCCGGTCCCGCGAATAAATGCTCTTGCGGCTGGCGGTCACCGGGATGTTGCGCTTCTGGGCGTACTCCAGCGCCGCCTCGCGGCTGGTCAGCTCGAACCGCGGATCCTTCCACGGCGCGATAATCGTCAGCTTCGGGTCCAACGCCATGAACGTCAGCTCGAAACGCACCTGGTCGTTGCCCTTGCCCGTCGCGCCGTGGGCCACCGCGTCAGCCCCCGTCTCGTGCGCCACCCGCACCTGCTCCGCCGCGATCAGCGGCCGCGCAATCGACGTGCCCAGCAGATACTTGTGCTCGTACACCGCCCCGCCCTTGAGCATCGGCCACAGGTAATCGGTGACGAACGTCTCCTGCAGATTCCGAATCACCACCTCGTCGGCGCCCGACCGTTTGGCCTTGCCAACGATGCCCTTGAGCTCATCCTTGCCCTGCCCGATGTCCGCCACAAACGCCACCATCCGGCAGCCGTAGTGCTCCTTGATCCACGGAAGAATAACCGACGTATCCAGCCCGCCGCTGTACGCCAGGACCACCTTCTTGACATTGTCAGCCATGACTCTTGCTCCACCAAGGGTTCCATTTCAAACCGCATAGAATATCAGAGCCGGTGATGCGACGCAACGCCAATGCCGCCCGACAATAACAACCTTTTCCTTGCCCCGGTAAAGCCATCCTGGCAAAATGTAAGAGTTGACGGCTCTGCGTCAGCCAGAGTTCCTGTTCCATAAGGTTGCTTGACAAAGGAGGCTGCGTTCATGAAAAAGTCCAAAGTCCTGCGAATCTCGCTCATCGTCCTGATCGTCCTGGTCGTGCTCGTCGCCGCGGTCTGGCTCGCCATCGACTCGATCGCCAAGACCGGCGTCGAACGCGGAGCCCAATACGCCCTCCAGACGCCCACCGAACTCGACTCCATGAATGTCAGCCTGCTCCGCGGACAGGTCGTCATGAACGGCCTGACCATCCGCAATCCCGAAGGCTTCAAGAGCGACCACCTCATGCAGTCCGGAACCTTCGACGTCGAAGTCGCCCCCGGAAGCCTCCTCTCCGACACCATCGAGGTCAAACACTTCGAACTCGACGGCCTCGACCTGATCATCGAACGGCAACTGACCGGCACCAACGTCTCGAAAATTCTCGACAACCTCAAGCGCTTCGGCAAGGAAGATCAGCCGGACGAACCGGCTGAGGATGAGCCAGCCGAAGGCAAACAAATCCGCGTCGACCGCATCGTCGTTCGCAACGTCGCCGCCCATTTCGTCCTCACCGCCACCGCCGACAAGGCCCCGCCGGTCACCGTCAAAGTCCCCGAACTGGTCATCGAGGACATCGGCAGCGGCGATTCCGGCGCCGTCACCGTGGCCGAACTGGTGGCCAAGGTCGTCCCCGCCATCCTCGCCGGCGTCCTCAAGGAGGCCAAGGGCGTCGTCCCCGATGACATGCTCGGAAACCTCGACACCCAGGTCGCCGAAACCGCCAAAGCCGTCCAGGGTGCTGCCGGTGCCCTGATCGAAAAGGGCGGCGAAGGCGTCGGCAAAGCCGTCGAAAAGGTCGGCGAACTCCTCGGCGGCGACAAAAAGAAAGAAGAATAAACCCGCCGACCGCCCGGCATGCGCCGTCGCCAACGTCTGACCGATTGCTTTTCAACCGCCAATGCGGTATTGATATAGGGCCGCGCGCGGCTAGAATTCAGGTGATTTTCTCCTGACAGGGCAGATGGCGACATAATCGTTATACTATACTATAATAAATATTAATGTTTGAAGCACTGACCGACAAACTGAACAACGTCTTCCGCTCCATCTCCGGGCGGGGACGAATCACCGAAGAAAACGTCCAGGACGCCATGCGGCAGGTCCGTCGGGCCCTCCTCGAAGCCGACGTCAACCTCGACGTGGCCCGCAAGTTCTGCGACCGCTGCGTGGAAAAGGCGCTGGGACAAGAGGTTATAAAAAGCCTCCACCCCGGCCAGCTCATGATCAAAATCTGCCACGATGAGCTGGTCCAGCTCATGGGCCCGGTCGATACCCGCATCTACTACGTCAGCCCAGGCCCGACCGTCATCCTGATGGCCGGCCTCCAGGGCTCCGGTAAAACCACAAGCTGCGCCAAGCTGGCCAAATTCGTGACCTCCCAGGGCAAACGCCCCGCGATGGTCGCCTGCGACCTCCAGCGGCCAGCCGCCATCGAGCAGCTTCGCGTCCTCGGCGAGCAGATCAACGTCCCGGTCTACCTCGATCAGAACAACAAGAACCCCGTCGCCGTGGCCCGCGCCGGCGTCAATTTCGCCACCAGGGAAAACCGCGACGTCGTCATCATCGACACCGCCGGCCGCCTGCACATCGACCAGGAAATGATGCAGCAGGTCGCCGACATCGCCCAGGCGACCAGCCCCCACCAGATCTACCTGGTCTGCGACGCCATGACCGGCCAGGACGCCGTCAACTCAGCCAAGGCCTTCAACGAACGCCTCGAACTCGACGGCGTCATCCTCACCAAATTCGACTCCGACGCCCGCGGCGGCGCCGCCCTCTCCGTCAAGGAGGTCACCGGCAAGCCCATCAAGTTCATCGGCGTCGGCGAAAAACTCGACCGCCTCGAGGAATTCCACCCCGACCGCATGGCCAACCGAATCCTCGGCATGGGCGACGTGGTCGGACTCGTCGAAAAGGCCCAGAAAGAGTTCGACGGACAGGAAATGGCCAAAATGCAGGAGAAAATGGCCAAAGGGGCCTTCTCCCTCGACGATTTCCTGGTCCAGCTCCGCGGCATGAAGCGGATGGGCTCCATGAAAGACGTCCTCAAGATGATCCCCGGCCTCGGTTCCCAGATCCCCAACATGGACGTCGACGACGGCGAACTGGTCCGGATGGAGGCCATCATCCAGTCCATGACCCCCAAAGAGCGCAAAAAGCCCGAAACCATCGATTTTACCCGCCGCCGCCGCATCGCCAACGGCTCCGGAACCGCCCCGGAAGACGTCTCCGGCCTCGTCAAGAGCTTCGTCCAGATGCGGGGAATGCTAAAACAGATGTCCGGTATGGGCTTCATGGACCGCATGCGGATGGGCTCCCAGATCACCCAGGCCGGACTTATGACTGGAAAAATACCCAAGCTGAAGGTACAATCACCCAAATCGTCGGCTCAGCTCAAGGCTGAGAAACGTAAGAAACGAAAGCGGCGATAACGATCCGACGGTGGGCGACCACCGGCAAAAAAAGAAGGTTTGGAGGATATCCGTGTCGGTAAAGTTGAGACTCAAGCGATTTGGACGCCGGAATCGGCCGTCGTACCGGATCAACGCAATGGACATCCGCTCGGCCCGCGACGGCCGGGTGATCGAGGAATTGGGCTTCTATGACCCGCTCGCCAAGGGCGAACAGCCGCAGTTCAACGTGAACCGCGACCGCGTCGAATATTGGCTCAGCGTCGGCGCCCAGCCCAGCGAGACGGTCAAAGGCCTCCTCGAAAAGGCCGGCATCAACGCCAAGGCCGGGGCCCAGCCGAGCGCCAAGAGCGAATAGCCAAAGGGCAGCGGTGGCGTCCTTTCCGATTTTGTTCGTGGGGCTTCCATGCGCATCGACGTCTTGACGCTGTTTCCCCAGCAGGTCGACGATTTCCTCAACTACAGCATTATCGGACGTGCCCGGCAACGCGGCCTCGTCGAAATCGTCTGCACCGACATCCGGACCTACAGCGGAGACAAGCACGGCAAGGTCGATGACAAACCCTTCGGCGGCGGACCCGGAATGGTCCTCCGCCCCCAACCCGTCGTCGAAGCCGTCGAAGCCGTCGAAGCCGCCGACCAACGCCGCGGACCGCGAATCCTCATGACCCCGCAAGGCCGGCGACTCGATCAGCCGCTCGTCCGCGACCTCGCCGCCCACGACCGCCTGATCGTCGTGGCCGGCCACTACGAAGGTTTCGACGAACGAGTCCGCCTGATCCTCGCCCCGACCGAAATCTCCATCGGCGACTACGTCCTCTCCGGCGGTGAACCCGCAGCCGTCGTCCTGATCGACGCCGTCGTCCGACTCCTCGAAGGCGTCGTCGGCGATGAAGAATCCCTGGCTGAGGAATCCTTCACTCACAGCCGCCTCGAATACCCGCAATACACCCGCCCGCGCGAATACCGCGGCCACCAGGTCCCCGAAGTCCTCATCTCCGGCCACCACGCCGAAATCGAAAAATGGCGAACCGACCAAGCCCAAAAACGAACCGCCGACCGCCGCCCCGACCTGATCCAATGACCGCCTCCCAAATGTGGGTCCGCCGCCCTCGGCGGACTCTTCTCCCCTTCGACGCTGCAACGCCCACCTCACCCCCCACGCATCGACACAACCGCTAATATATGTCATTCCAGCGCAGGCGGGAATCCAGAAAATGCAGGGTGCGTCGTCCCGACGCACCAGCTTTCGCTCCCTGCCCGTAATCTCATGAAAGGCTGCCTCCATCGGTTACACTCTTGTGAGTCGTTGGAGGAAACCAGAAGAGCCTTCGAAGGAGACAGCCTTGAACAAGAGGTATGAGAGTGTAGCGTGTGCGGGCGTGGACGTCCACTACCAGTTCAGCACGGTGGCGTTTCGGGACCACCGGGCGAAACTGGGTGTGTTTTCGCCCGCGAAAACACACCTTCCTGTCGCACCTGCGCTCATTTGCCCATCGTGGCGGGCATCGGGCCGATCGGGACGGGGCTTCTTGGCAATTGCGACAGCCCTTCCCTCGCCTTCGCCCACACTTCATCGGGTAGCACGATGGCCCACGCGTTCTGACCGTTGGGTAATGCCTCAAATCGCGGCGAAGATTCCTGCTTGTAGGAACAACTGGCGATCTGTCGAGGGCTGACCTGGGCAGTGTTGGCCTCGGTCGAGAGAACCGTGGCCGCTACCAGACAATACGACCCGGCAGGAGCCGACCATGTCTCTTCCGGCTCTCGGCGAGATCCCCGGACAGGGAAGTTGTGACGCTGGCCTCGATAGATGTGTCCTTCGGGAGAAACGAGAAGGTTGAACTCATGGTGCGTCCACAGGCACTCTCCCATCTTGAACTCCGGTGGCCGAAACCGGCATTCGGCCCATAGCTCACGACCGCGAAGGTCCTCGGGCGCCTGCAGCTTCATCGACACCTCCACCTTCTCGGGTTCATCTCTGATCTCCGGCGGGCAGAGGATGGTTTCTTCGCGTACGATTCCACCGTACAGCAGAATTTCCCTGAAACACACATACCGGGATGCGGTTGCCACGACGACGTTGTAGCGGCCGGGTCGAATGGGCCCAAAACCGGCGATGCCCTCGGCATCCGTCTGCTCCTCAAGGGTTTCCTCTTGCTCAGTAAACGGCTTGCCCTCCAGTTTGACCGTCCAGCCAACCACCGGCTTCCCATCCGGCGTCTCCTCCACCAACCGAACCTTCAGCCGAACAAGATCGGTGCCCGGCGCAGCCGACGCTGCGGGAGGCTGCCCCATCGCCTCCAGCCGCGCCAGAAACGCCTCGTTCTGCCGCTGCATCTGCTGAAAGCCCAGATACCCCAACACCAATCCGCCCAGCACCGCCACCGTCAATACCGCCATCAACACGATCATCATCCGCTGACCCATGACCTGCTCCTTCATCGCCTCGAACCACAATTTTCTCGCCACCGCCGCCGGGTCGCCGAACTTCGCCAAGACCGCCCGCCGCGCCGCCGCCTCATCCCGCGTCCGCAACAGCTCCCGCCGATATGCGCACTCCAGATGATCCGCCAACTCGTCAGCGATATCCCGCCGAAGCCCCGGCGGCTCCTCGCCGTACCCATCCGGAAACGCCCCGGCTATCCGCTCAACCCATGACATGGTCGGCTCCGCGAAGGATGCCGTTGACCCCAGCCGAAAATCGCGACCACTCCCGCCGACGCTCCGAAAGCTCACCCTGTCCCGCCGGCGTCAGCCGATAAAACTTCCGCCGCCGGCCCTCCCGCGTCTCCTCCCAGAACGCCGTCAATAACCCCTGACGCTCCAACCGGTGCAAAGCCGGGTACAAACTCCCCTCCTTCAAATCGAAATACCCGCCCGACTCCGCCACGATCGTCTGCGCGATCTGATACCCATAATTCGCCCCCCGCGAAAGCACCTCCAAGATCAACGTCTCCAACGTCCCCCACAAATTCTTCGCCACCATGTGTCCACTCCTTTGCCTAGCGCCTCTATGTACTAGCATAGACCGACTAGGTATTGATGTCAAGATGATTTTTCCGCAATCCACGCAGCCAACCGATCCCCACCCCCCGCGCGCCATCAGCCCCAACGGGGCGCAAGAATGTAGCCAGGAGGCGTACGCCCCTGGGTATCAAACGCCCCCGCGCGCCAATCAGCCCCAGCGGGGCGCAAGAATGTAGCCAGGGGCGCGAGCCCCTGGACCTGAAGGGGCGCGAGCCCCTGGACCTGAAGGGGCGCAAGGATGTAGCCAAGGACGCAAACCCCTGGTATAAAAGCCCCCATGCCGTTCAGCCCCAAAGGGGCGTAAGGGTGTAGCCAGGGGCGCGAGCCCCTGGACCCAAAGGGGCGACACAAAGGAGCCGCGATCATGGGCCAAACCCTGACCTGCCTCCATTACCATCTGGTCTTCAGCACCAAAAACCGCCTGCCCCAGATCACCACCGACCTTCGCGACCCCCTCTACGCCTACCTCGGCGGAATCATCCGAGCCCAGCGCGGCCTGCTCCTCCAAGCCGGCGGCATCGAAGACCACGTCCACCTGCTGGTATCGCTGCCCGCCCAACCCTCCATCGCCGACCTGCTACGTCTGATCAAGACCAACTCCTCCAAGTGGGTCCACGAGACCTTTCCCCACCATCGCGCATTCGCATGGCAAAGCGGCTACGGCGCCTTCTCGGTCAGCCCCTCGAACGACGACGATGTCCGACGCTACATCGCATCCCAGCCGGAGCATCACCGACAAACGACCTTCCAGGAGGAATTCCTCGAATTCCTCCGACGCCACCAGATACCCTTCGACGAGCGGTACATCTGGGAGTAGACCATCCCGTTATCCGCCCGCATCAATCGCCCCGCCGGAACTCGCCAGCCGTGCGACACGCACTCCAGGCCCGCGACCCAGCCCCGAAGGGGCGCAAGCATATAGCCAGGGGCGCAAGCCCCTGGGTATCAAACACCCCCGCGTCGATTAGCCCCAACGGGGCGCAAGCATATAGCCAGGGGCGCAAGCCCCTGGACTGGAGTTTGGCACTTATTGGCGTCGGGCGGGCTTGGGTTTGCCGCCGGATTCTGGTTGTTTTTATCCGGCGGGGGCGTAGAGGACGGCCTGGGCCAACGGCAGATGGATTTCCGGGCACTTCGTGACCGACGGGTAGTCGGATGCGAAGTGGTCGGAATGTTCCTGGAGGCGTTGGAGGGCCTGTCCCCAGAGGTCATGGCGGAGTTGCCGGATCAGGTCCTCGGTGGTGGGACGGGGCTTGGTTTGCTTCGCCCGCCACTTGGGGACGGGTTGGTTCACCTCCTTTCCGGGTAAACCATAGATTTGGATGGATGCCAGCAGGAGGGCGGCGTAGGCGGCGACGGCGAAGGCGGGGTCGCGGGAGACCGCCAGGGGCGAACGCACCTGGGCCTCGCCGACGCCGATCACTTGCTTTTCATCGCGATGATTGACCTCAATGTCCCAGCGCCAGAGGTACCATTGGACCACGTTCGCCACGGGCAAGTCGGGGTCGGTGCAGATCAGGTAGGCGGGCAGGCGATAGAGGAGTTTGCTTCCCTTGCGGAGGCGGTATCCGACGGGAGCGATCACCACCAGCCGCAGGGGCCGTTGCGACCCGGCCTTGGGCCATAGAACCGGTCCAATGGTCTTGACGCGGAAGGCATGAAGCGTGCCGGCGGCGAACGCCCGCACCTCCTGCCAGGCGACGGTCTCGTCCTGCCGCAACGGTTCGGGGGCGGGGGCCGGTTGTCCGTAATGGCGGGGGGCGCCGCGGGGTTGCTGGTCGGCGGCGGTGGGCGGGTGGAAGAGTTCGGCGTCCTTGCGGATTCGTCCGATCAGGACCGTCCGCGGGGGCAGTCCTTTGAGCACGGTCTTGTTGGTGTAACTCCCATCGGTCCCGACCACCAGAACCCGGTCCTTGCCGAAGGGTTCCCGATCCAGGATCCGGCGGGTCTGCGCAATGGCCGTCACCGCGGCGGTCGAGAGGTTCTCTTCCCGGCAGCGCCGGCGATACGCTTTCCATGCCTCCGGCGGAGCCGCGTGTTTGGGCTTGGGCACGGGTGGGACGTGGTCGTAGCGGAGGGGAATGGCCCGGGCCGGACCGGGACGCGACTGGCCGGGAACCAGTGCCGAGATCTGCAGGAACCGCTGGGCGCGAATGAAGTTGGTGTGGAAGGCGGGGCTCAGGGGATCCCGCCGGTACCCTACCCCGGGGATCGTCGATCCCGTCTTGCGAAGATGGGTGTCGTCCAGAGCGGTCACCAGCGGCTCCGAGGGACCGGACAACGCCAGAACGCCCCGAAGGATCGGACCGAACAGTTCCGTCGCCTCCCAGCGGTCCCGCGAGAAGACCCGGTAGTCGGCGGACCAGTCCACATCCACCCGCCCCGCCGTGCACAGCCGACCGGTCCCCGTGTGACGGCCCAGGCAGGCCAACTGGCTGACCGCCAGCCGGACGCTGCGCCGCCAAATCCGCCGCTGGGTGAACACCGCCATCTGCTGCTCCCACAGACCTAGAAAATGATCCAGCAGGCTATCGTTTTTTTTTACCCGTGCCGGCCGCTCGCGGCGGCCGACGCAGCAGCAGCGTCCGCTCGTCCTGGATCACCCACTCCACGGTCTCGCCCTTGGCGAACTCCATGGCCTGGGCGATCGCGGCCGGAAAGTTGATGTACCACTGCTGACTGTCCTGCCGCTGAATCAACTGCACCTTCGTCGGATAGCCCATGACAGACTCCTTTCGTACTTATCTAGTTATATTACTAGATACCACGGCAGCAAAAGTCAACCAAATCCCGCATAAACACAGTAGAAACTGCCCCATCCCGCCTCGTCAGTCACGGCAATGAAAATCCCCCCTCAAACCGCCAAACTCCAGGCGTCGCCTCCGGCGACGTTTGACAACTCCATACCGCCCAGCCGACCGATCAGGCCACGCCCACTCCCCCGATAAGCCACAAGGGCCTCGGCAAATCGTACCATTTGTACAGAACCCGCCCAGACCCATTCTGCATTCAGTGTTCTGATTTCTGCACTTTGCACTTTGCATTTTGCATCCGCCCTGGGCCCTCCCTCCCACGAGGCCGCGCAAATCTGACAATTTGTACGAAACCCGCGCAACCCACGCACCGGCAACGCCCTGCAACCGCGCCCCCCGAAATCCCGGACTTGTACCGATCGTACGTTTTGTACAAAACGTACGCCCCCTCTTGCCCGATCTACCTGCTCTCTGATCCCCGGTCTTCTCCACCTGGTCCGCGTGCTCCGCGCTACTCCTGCCCGATCCGCCGATGTCCTCCATTCGGGGAAAGACTCCGCCGAGGCGGCCGAGTCACAGCGAAATCCCTTGCAACCGCTTCCCGCCCCCACTAGATTGATTCTTCTTTTCTTTCAGGAGTTTACGCAGGAGTCTACGATGGATTGGAAGGCCGACTGGATCTGGCTGCCCGGCGACGGGCTTGAAATCAATACCCGCGTCCTCTTCCGTAAGACGTTCGAAGTCAAATCCTTCGACCGCGCCGAGCTTTCGGTCACCGCCGACAGCCGCTACCGCCTCTGCGTCAACGGCCGGTGGGTCTCCGACGGACCGGTCCGCAGCTTCCCCTGGCAATACGCCTACGACCGCATCGACGTGACCGGCCACCTCCAGCCGGGCCGAAACGTCATCGCCGTCGTGGTCGTCCACCACGGCGAAGGCACCTTCCATCACCTGGTGACCCGCGGCGGACTGCTCGCCCAACTCGAAATCCGCAGCGGCAAACGCACGCAGACCGTCGTTTCCGACCAAACCTGGAAACTCGCCGTCGATCCCGGTTACAACCGCCGCAGCCCGCGAATCAGTTGCCAGATGCCCCACGAGGAGCAGCTCGACGCCCGCCTCACCCCCGCCGAATGGGAGACGCCGGACTTCGACGACCGCAAATGGAAATCCGCCGTCCAGGTCGCCCCCGCTGCGAAAGGCCCCTGGGAGAACCTGACCCCGCGCGGCATCCCGCTCTTCGAGTACGAGCACGTCCGTCCGGTCCGCCTGCTCGACGCCCGCTTCGTCCACGCCCCCGGCCATGTCGAGGGCATCAACCTCAAGCGGGTCCTCTGGCCCGGCCGCACCGACTCGAACCATCGGGACTACCGCGGCGTCCTGGCCACCACGATCGTCAGCGCCGCCGCCCAGACCGTCCGCCTCTTTGCCCCGCCCGCCGGCATCGCTGAGTGGTGCCGCAACACCGATTGCACCTCGGCGTACCTCAACGGCCGCCTTCTGAACTTCAGCGACCGCGACCACGTGGACGTGCGGCTCCGCAAGGGCCCCAACTCCCTGCTCGCCGTCATCGATCGCCGCCATCACGAGGACGAGTGCATCTTCATCGCCGACGGTCCCAAGCCGATCGAACTGGCCAATCCCTTCGGTCCCGGCCGATGGGCCGCCGCCGGGCCGTTCCAACCGGACGACCCGCTCTGGGCCAAACTCAAAAAGCTCCGCTCGACCGACAAGGCGGGCGAGCTGGCCGACTGCTTCAAAGCGGCGACCGATCGCGACCTGGTCAGCGCCGATGTCCTGGCCCAGACGGTCCGCCGCGACGTCCTGCCCGGCCGCCCGCAGATCGTCGATCCGGACAACATGCTCGCCGACAACGAGGAACTCACCGTCATCCGCGGCGGCAAGAATGACATCGAACTCCTGCTCGACTTCGGCGCCGAACTCAACGCCCACGTCGGCTTCGAAATCGACGCGCCCGCCGGCGTGACCCTCGACGCCAATGTCTTCGAGGCCTTCTTCGAGGGCCAGCCGCAGTGGACCTGGCAGAACCACTCCAGCTTCCGATACGTCACCCGCCAGGGCCCCCAGCGATACCTGAGCTTCCGCCACTTCGGCGGCCGGTATCTCGCCCTGACCATCCGCAACCTCCGCGGCGAGCTGCGCATCCGCCGCCTCCACGCCCTCTTCGTCCACAACCAGGTCCAGCACCGCGGTCGCTTCGAGTGCAGCGACGACCGCCTCAACCGCGCCTGGCAGGTCAGCAAGCAGACCCTCCTGTGCTGCATGGAGGACACCTTCACCGACTGCCCGACCTATGAGCAGACCTACTGGGTCGGCGACGCCCGCAACGAGGCCCTCATCTGCCAGGCCGTCTTCGGCGAAGACCGCATCGTCCGCCGCTGCTGCGAACTGCCCGCCCTCTCGCTGCGGCAACAGCCGCTGACCGTCTGCCAGGTCCCTTCCGCCTGGACCGACATCCTGACCGCCTGGAGTTTCATGTGGGTCTTCATGGTCGCCGAGTACTTCCACTACTCCGCCGACCGCCGCACCCTCGGGCGGACGCTCTACCCCGCCATCCGCACGATGTTCAACAACATCCGCAGGAAGTTCATCGATCCCGATACCGGCCTGGTCCGCATCGACACCTGGAACATGTTCGACTGGGCCAACACCGACACCAACCATCCCATCACCCTCCACAACAGCATGTTCATGGTCCACGCCCTGCGGCTCTCCGCCGATCTGGCCAAGGCCCTCGGCAAGACCGCTGAGGCCCGCGAGTGGAGCCGGTGGGCCGACGAACTGGCCAAAAACATCAACGCCCACGCCTGGTCCGCCGACCGCCAGGCCTACGTCGACAGCATCCACGCCGACGGCCGGCCCAGCACCACCGTCTCGCGACAGACCAACACGCTCGCCCTCCTCTACGACATCGCCCCTCGCGACCGGGCCAGAAAGATCGAGCCGATCGTCCTGAACCCCGCCGGCAGGAACGTCGTCGAATACGGCAGCCCCTTCGCCATGTTCTACCTGCTCGAATGCTTCGCCAAGGCCAAACGGTTCGACCTGATCCGCAAGGACTTCGCCCGGATCTGGGGCGAAATGCTCGACGCCGGGTCCACCACCTTCTGGGAACACTGGCACAGCCCCTCCAGCGGCAAGTACCCCGCCCGCAGCTACTGTCACGCCTGGTCGGCTGGGCCCGCCTGGTTCCTCTCCCGCTACGTCCTGGGCGTCACGACCCTTACACCCGGCGGCGGCAAGGTGCTCATTCAGCCGGAGCTCTTCGGCCTGCGGTTCGCCCGCGGAACCATGCCCACCTTCGCCGGCGATATCCACATCGAGTGGACGCGAAGCGGCTCGGACCTGCTCGTCGAACTCGAGATTCCCGAAGGCATCCAGGCCCAGTTCGCCGTGCCCGACGGCTTCGACGCCAAGGCCATCGAGATCAACGGCAAGAGGCACGCCGGATCGCCGGCCAAGCCCATCCGGCTGCCCAGGACCCGCGCGGTCAGCCTCCGCCTGACCGGCCGCAAGCCAAAACGCTGATGAACGCCGAAAGGATTGCAACAATCCTGCAGATCGCCCTGATCGCCGGCAGCGTGGCGATCTGGGCCGCCGTCATTCGCGCTTGCGTCCGGCGACGCTGCCCGCTGCGGCTCGATCCCGGCCCTTCGCCCGAAGCCGTCCAACTCTCCCTCGGCCACGTCCTGGCCGTGGTTCTCATCCTGTGGATCGTCTCGTCGCTCGGCTACGGTGCGTTCGATCAGTTCGCCCCGCTGGTCGCCGATCCCGGAATCGACGAGATGGTTCGCGACACCGTTGTGCTCGTCCTCGGCGAGTGCGCCGCCGTCGCCTTCATGTTGCTGTACCTTGGCCTCGCCAAGCCCCTGGCCGGCCTCTTTCCTTCCGACCCCGCCAGCCGCGCCCTGCAAATCCCGCTTCGAGCCGCCCTTGCCTACGTGGCGGTCTTTCCCCTGGTCAACTACCTGCTGCTCTACCTGGGCATATTCCTGTCCGAAAAGGTCCTGCACCAGGAGGTTATACCGATTCACCCGGCCATGCAGCTTATCGATTCGCCTCAGGCCACCCCCGCGGTCAAAGCCCTGGTCATCCTCTCCGCTGTCGTCCTGGCCCCCCTGGCTGAGGAGCTTTTCTTCCGCGGCATGGTCCAGAACTATCTGCTGGCCGTGGTCCGCCGCCCCTGGCTGGCCATCGCCCTGTCCGCCGGCCTCTTCACCGCCGTCCACTCGCCGCTGTACCACACCTTCCCCGCCCTGTTCCTCCTTGGCGGTTCGTTCGGCTGGATATACTACCGCTACCGCAGCCTGGCCTACCCCATCGCCTTCCACACCCTCTTCAACGCCGGCACCTTCCTCTTCTATTTCCTGACCGGCGAACTGCAGTAGCCCAGCCTTCCGAGCACGCGCACCGCCGCCGGAAACGCCCAACGCTATCCGCGCCGCCTTCGCCTAACTCAGGGTCAGGAAGTCCAGCAATGCGAAGGCGAGTTCCACCAGCGCCACCGGCAACCCGAGGGCGAATTGATCCCAGAACCCCTGCGGATTCTGGCATCCTCCGCCCAGCACCGCCAGACCGCCCAGAACCACCGCCGCACCCGACCATCGCAACGTCGCCCGTTTCATCCTCAGCACTCCTGAAAGATGCGTTCCGCAAACCACGAGCCTTCCGGTACGAAGGTCAGGATACCCGCCGCCGGCGGACGATGCAACCGTTTTGGCCGCCATCCGCGGGTCCGCGGACTTGCGGCGCGGGCGGCTGCACCGGATTCATCCCTTTCGCATTTCCGGATTGCGTTGGTCGCGATATTTTTGTGTCAAAGCGGCCGGAGTCGCCGATATAATAATCCAAAAGTCAGAAACATTAGGGAGATGTTCCATGAAGCGACTGGCGGTCCTGTTGATGGGTTTGTCACTGACGTTGGCTTTGTCCTCCTGCGCCCTGTTCGAAAAGAAGAAGATGACGTCCGACACCGAGACGGACCAGATGGAAGACATCAGCCCGTCCGAAGGCGACCTGGACGCCCCTCAGCCCGGCTCCGACATCCAGACGATCACGCCGGATGACCCGGCCGGCGGTTACGGCACGCCGCCGACCACCCACGTGGTCCAGAAGGGCGACACGCTGTACAAGCTCGCCCGGCAGTACTACAACAACCAGAGCATGTGGAAGAAGATCTGGGAAGCCAACCGCGACGTGGTGCCCAATCCCAACCAGCTCAACGTCGGCACGACCCTGCAGATCCCGTAGGCGTCCGATGACCAACGCCACCGGGCTCGATACCCCTGTCCGCTACCTCAAGGGGGTGGGCCCCAAACGGGCCGATCTCCTGAACGATCTGGGGATCGGGACGGTTCGCGACGTGCTGGAGCACTTCCCCCGCCGCTACCGGTTCTTCGATCCGGTCGGCTCGATATCCGAACTACAGGTCGGACAGGAAGTTACAATCGTCGGCGAGATCACCCGGGTGGACTACCGGCGGTTTCCCCGTCCGCCGCGGATCACCTGCGTGGTGGCCGACCGCTCGGGGGAATGTCTGGTCAAATGGTTCAACTGCGGGTACCTGGCCGAGCGGCTCAAGGAAGGCCACTGGATCAAGATCCGCGGCAAGGTCTCCGAGTGGCGCGACCGGCTGATCTTCACCAACCCGCAATTCGAGCTGTTCGACGGCGATCCCGGGGCAATCGAGGACCAGGTTTCCCAGCCGATCTACCCTCACCAGGAGCAACTCGGCAAGGCCCTGATCCCGAGCCTGGTCCGCACCGCACTGGCCCAGTACGCTTCGTATCTGCAGGACTGGATGCCGCCCGAGCAGCGGGCGGCGAGCGGCCTCGTGGACCTGCCCCGTGCTTACCGCAGCATCCACGAGCCGGAGAGCGATGAGGACTGGCAGATCGCCCGCAAACGGCTGGCCTACGACGAGCTGTTCTTCATGCAGCTTGGCCTGACGATCACGCATCGCAACCGCCGCGCCGCATCGGTCCGCAAGCTCCACTGCACCGAAGCGGTCGACCAGCGGATCCGCAGCCGCTTTCCCTTCCAACTGACCGCCGCCCAGGACCGGGTGATCGAGGAGATTGTCACCGACCTGGCCTCGGAGCACCCGATGAGCCGGCTGATCCAGGGCGACGTGGGAGCGGGCAAGACGGTGGTGGCGCTGTACGCTGCGCTGGTCGCAGCGGCGAACCGGGCGCAGGTGGCGATCATGGCCCCGACGGAAATCCTGGCTGAGCAGCACTTCCGCAAGATCAACCAGTACATGGAGGGCGCCCGCGTCAGGACCGCCCTGCTGGTCGGAAATCTTCCTAAGAGCCGCCGGGCGGAGGTCCTGCGTCAGACGGCTGAGGGCGAGGTGGATATCCTGATCGGCACGCACGCGCTGCTGGAGAGCGACATCCAGTTCGCCGATCTGGCCCTGGTGGTGATCGACGAGCAGCACAAGTTCGGCGTCCACCAGCGGTTCACCATCCGCTCGAAGGGCGCGTATCCGCACTACCTGGTGATGACGGCCACGCCGATCCCGCGGAGTCTGGCGCTGACCGTCTTCGGCGACCTGGACCTGTCGGTGATCGACGAGCCGCCGCCCGGCAAGCTGCCGACGGTCACGCAGGTGCACAACTACAAGAGCGAGGAGAAGGTTTGGGAGTTTCTCAGCGGGCGGCTGGCGGCGGGCGATCAGGCGTACGTGGTCTATCCGCTGCTGGAGGATTCGGAGAAACTGGAGCTCAAGTCCGCGACGAGTTCAGCGGAGCATCTGACCGGGCGGCTGGCGCCGCACCGGGTGGGCTTGATCCACGGCCGGATGAAGGGCGAGGAAAAGCAGCACGTGATGGACCTGTTCCATCGCCGCGAGATCGACGTGCTGGTGGCGACGGTGGTGATCGAGGTGGGCATCGACGTGCCGGACGCCAACGTGCTGGTGGTCGAGCACGCCGAGCGGTTCGGCCTGGCCCAGCTTCATCAGCTTCGCGGGCGGATCGGACGCGCGGGCGGACAGGGATACTGCCTGCTGCTCTCGGATTCGCGCGGGCAGAACGCCCGCCAGCGCCTTGGCATCCTGGCGGAGACCGCCGACGGCTTTAAGATTGCTGAGGAGGACCTGCGCATCCGGGGGCCGGGCGAGTTTTTCGGAACGGCCCAACACGGTCTGCCCGAACTGAAGCTGGCCGACCTGGTCGAGGACTACGCGCTGCTGCTGGCGGCCAAGCAGGACGCCCAACGCCTGCTCCGTCAGGACCCGGACCTGAACTGGACTCGTCATCGCGAAATCCGCAGCGAACTCGTCCGCCGTCTGGGCCACCGCCTCAAACTCATCGAAGCGGCGTGAGCTGGCGAGCGTTAGTACCTGCGAAAACGTAGCATAAACGGCATGGAAAAGCTTGAATCGAGGGCAAAGCCCACTTATGCTGTCGCTTTGCTACTTAATATGGCGCAATTTTCCCTATAGATGATGACACTAGATATCCTGAAGTCACTTTCGAGTCCTTAAGGGTCTTGCGCACGATCCTGTTTCCGAAGTAGTCAGATGCCTCACGAATCGAACCAGTGACAGCAGCGATGTAGGCAACTCCGCGTAGCTACGAGAGCAATCGCATAGCATAATTATGAATAATTACTCAGTTCAATTTCACCAAAGAACAGGCCGATGAAGTACAATACGGATGATTCCGTCA
>ENA-UOUL01001079-UOUL01001079.1-bioreactor-metagenome-genome-assembly--contig:-NODE-1079-length-41590-cov-9.009684_pt1 | contig 41590 bp, 30 predicted proteins | sample MGYA00249838_ERZ747220 | MGnify/ENA primary metagenome ERZ747220 (study PRJEB28778, sample SAMN05720191) | bioreactor metagenome | isolation source: Anaerobic biogas reactor | place: USA:Washington... | reverse complement strand
TGGGTGTTGCGGCGGGCGTGGGCGCACTGCTGTGCGCCCCTACGGGTGAGGCGGGCAGGTGGGTGTTGCGGCGGGCGTGGGCGCACTGCTGTGCGCCCCTACGGGTGAGGCGGGCAGGTGGGTGTTGCGGCGGGCGCGGGCGCACTGCTGTGCGCCCCTACGGGTGAGGCGGGCAGGTGGGTGTTGCGGCGGGCGTGGGCGCACTGCAGTGCGCCCCTACGGGTGAGGCAGGGAGAGTGGCGGACGGTAGTGAAGGGCGGCGGCGGCGAAGCGTCCGCCTACGCGGATATGACTATGCGGGTTGCGGAGCCTACTTCCTTACCCTGTGTTCGCTGAACCGTGAGGGTGTCTTTGGATGCGTTCACGACGGAGCGGTCCGGCTGAGCCCTGTCGGCCGCATCGTAGTGGAGGAGTGGCTCCGCACACCGGCCGTGCGTCCCGGAGTCCGCCTCGACGCCTACGTGCTGATGCCCAACCATCTTCACGCCGTCGTGTGGATGCCGCCTACGATCGGCAGTATCGTAGGGGCGCACAGCGTAGGGGCGCACAGCAGTGCGCCCTCCCTGGGGCCCGACCCTTGCGGAAGCGTACGAGCCGCCAACACCCGCCCGCCGCGGTCCTTGGGCTCTCTCGTCGCCGGGTTCAAGGCGATGAGCACCAAGCGAGCCAACGAGGTGCTGGACAGCCCGGGGGCTCGTCTGTGGCAGCGCAACTACCACGAGCACATCGTCCGCGATGAGGCGGATCTGGCGCGGATCCGCAGGTACATCGAGGACAATCCCGCTCACTGGGACCTGGACATGGAGAACCCCGAACCCTATCCCTTGTAGGGGCGCATAATCTGTCACCGGAGGTACCCATGACTGACAAGCTCGCCATCCACGGCGGCCCCAAGGCCGTCACCGCCGACACTGCCGAGCAGTGGCAGCCGCCCGTCGAGGAGCAGAAGCGGGCCATCTGCGACCTCATCGACCAGCAGTACCTCTCCGGCGCCGGCGCCGGCGTGGGCAAGGAGTTCGAGGATCGCTTCGGCGCTTACGTGGGCGCGAAGTACTGCCTGAGCACCGACCACGGCTCCAACGCCATCATGGCCGGGCTGTTCGCCGTGGGCGTGGGACCGGGCGACGAGGTGATCGTGCCCGACCTGGGCTACATCGGCTCCTACACCGGCGTCATCCACCTGGGCGCGCGCCCCGTCTTCTGCGATGTCGACCCGCGAACGGGCCTGACCGACCCGGCCGACGTGGAGAAGCGCATCACCGCCAAGACGAAGGCGATCCTGCCCATCCACCTCAACGGCTACGTCTGCGACATGGACGGGCTGTTCCGCCTGCGGGAGAAGTACGGCCTCGCCATCGTCCACGACGCGGCCCACGCGCATCCCGCCGGCTGGGACGGCGTAAAGGTGGGGGCGCTGGCGGACGTGGCCTGCTTCAGCATGCAAGGGGCGGATCCGTTCGGGAAGCCGGTTCCCGCGGGCGAGGGCGGCATCAACACCACCAACAACCGCGAGTACTACGAGCGCATCCTCATCTTCTGCCACCTGCACCGCACCGGCATCGCCGAGGAACTGACCAACCCGCAGTACCGCATGCTGGGCAACCAGGGACTGGGCCTGAAGTGGCGCGCTCACCCGTTTACCATGGCGCTGGGCCTCATCTCCATGGACAGCGTGGAGTACCGCAACGAGCGGCGCCTGCATTACCGCGAGCAGTTGTACGATGCTCTGCGCGATGTGCCCGGCGTGCGCCTTCCCGAGTCCTACCCCAAGGCGCAGGACGGCGGCTTCTACGGTGGGCTGCGCATGTTCTACGCTGCGGAGCAATTGGGCGGGCTGTCATCGGACAAGTACATGAAGGCGCTGCAGGCCGAGGGCGTACCCGTGACACGTTACCGCGACCAGCCCGAGCACATGCGGCCCCTGATCCAGCGCGGGTTCGACCTGTACGGAGGCGGCCGGGGGCCCATCCTGCCGGGGACGTACAGCTACAAGAAGGGCGACTTCCCGGTGACCGAGGCGCTGGTGGGCGGTCAGCTGATGCGCCTGCCCGCCTACGTCGAGCCGGCCGACGGCGTCATCGAGCAGATCGTCGCCGGCTACAAGAAGGTGGCCGAGGGCTACGAGAGCCTGCTCTAGCGCTAGTTGGGAGGGAGCGCTTCCGGCTCCCTCCCGTCTTCCTGGCCTGAAGTTGGGCCCATGGTCGCCTCGCAGCCGGCCGAGCCCGGCTCGAGTTCCGAGCCGACCTCTAGAAGAAGACCTTGGCGAAGCGGAGCAGTCCCTGAGCCCAGGGAGCGCGGTGGGTGATCCCGCTGGCGCGCGAAAGCTGATCGTAGTTGTCCAGATACCACTGGTAGTTGCGGATCAGTGCGGCGCGGTTGGAGTACGCCGGGGCGAAGCCTAGGCGCTTCTCGGCTTTCTCGATGGAGACGAACGACTCCTTGCCGATGGTCTCGTAGATCCACTTGTAGAGGGGCGAGAGCTTGAGCGTCTCCAGAATTCGCAGCGCCAGGATGGCCGGCTTCTCCGGCAGCGGCACGACGTGCGCTCCGTGCCCGGCATAGTCGAGCACGGCCTGGAAGTCGCTGCGCGGCGTGCCGAACTCCTTAGCCCCGATGTTGAAGGTGTCGTTGGCTACATCGGGCGGTAAAGTGGCCGCCAGCCAGATCGCCTGACACAAGTCCTCTACATCTAGGTACTGATAGGGGTTGTCGCCCCGCCCGAGAATGGGGAAGTTCTTCCCTTCCTTCGCCCACTCGAAGAGCAGGGCGAAGACGCCCAGCCGTTCGGGCCCGACCATCGACTTCGGGCGCAAGATGGGCAAGCACATGCCCGACTCACGGAACTCCTCGCAGACCCCCTCCGCCAGTATCTTGGCTTCGCCGTAATTGCCGACCCCGAATAGGCGGTCGGTCTCCAGCAGGGGATGGTGGTCGGGCACGCCGTAGACTGCCGTGGACGAGACGTGTACTACCCGCGAGACGCCGGCCTCCTGTGCCGCCGTGAGGACGCAACGCGTACCCTCGACCTCGGTGGAGAAGATATCGGCCGGCTTGTAGAGCGGCAGCGCGGCGGCCGTGTGCACCACCACGTCGATGCCTGCCATGGCGCCGCGGACGGCGTCAAGGTCGCGGACGTCGCCCTTGAGGGCACGCACGCGATCAACGACATCGGCGAAGTCGAAGTCCGATATGTCAAGGATTGTGACGTCGCATCCCTTCGCCAGCAGGTAGCGGACCAAATTGATGCCGACGAATCCCGCCCCGCCAGTGATCAAGTATCTATCTGCCATTTGGCCCCACTTCTTCCCTAAGTGTGTTGCCCGTACGCCTCGCCCGAGGCCGGCAACACCGGATGATGTCGTCTCAGGTGCGCGGGTCTGTGCCGGCACCGATGGACGGGCCGCAAGTGCGTGAGAGGATAGGACGCACTGCGGATGTTCGCAACAAGGCGCCTAGGTTTGTCGCTGACGTCTTCGACGTCCGGCCAGGGGACGCCACCTCCGGCTAGGCCCTCGCCGTGTCCTCGGCGGATCGCGCCTGGTCGAGCAGCCCTTCCTCGTAGATCCGCCGCACCGTCGCCTCGATCTGCGGCTCCCGCACGGAGAGATCGGCGAGGCGGTAGCGGGCGGCGAGGCGCGCGATGAGGTCGGAGGCGCTCGCCTCGGCCGGGTAGAAGGCGAGCGTCACGCGTGCTCCCTCCTGCGACACTACCCGCGCCCCCTCCACGATGACCTGGTCGCCGGGCTCGGCCAGATCCACCACCAGCTCGCGCTCTCCGCCGAACCGGGCCAGCAACTCCTGCAGTTGCCCGTCGTAGATGAGGCGGCCGTGATCAATCATCATTACGCGGCGACAGAGCCGCTCCACGTCGGAGAGGTCGTGGGTGGTGAGGATGACGGTGACGCCGCGCTCCTGGTTCACCCGCCGGATGAAGCAGCGGATGCGCTCCTTGGCCACTACGTCCAGCCCGATGGTAGGTTCGTCCAGAAAGACGATGTCGGGGTCGTGGAGGAAGGCGGCGGCCAAGTTGGCGCGCATCATCTGACCCAGCGAGAGCGAGCGCACCGGCGTGTGCAGGAACTCGCCTAGGCCCAGGATCTCCTCGAACTGCGCCCGGTTGGAGCGGTAGCGGTCGGCGGGGATGCGGTAGATGTGCCGCAGCAGGTCGAACGACTCCACCACCGGCAGGTCCCACCAGAGCGCGTTGCGCTGGCCGAAGACGACGCCGATGCGGGACACGTGGGCGCGGCGCTCCCGCCAAGGCACCCGGCCGTTGACCACCACCTCGCCGGAGGTGGGGACGAGGATACCGGTGAGCATCTTGATGGTGGTGGACTTGCCGGCGCCGTTGGGCCCCAGGTAACCCACCAGTTCGCCCCGGACGATGCTGAAGTCGATTCCGTCCACCGCCCGCACCAGCCGATACTCGCGGCTGAACAGGTTGCGCACCGCTCCCAGGGCGCCTTCGCGGTGGCGCATCACGCGGAACTCTTTGCGCAAGTCTTGGACTTCTATCAAGTCGCCCTCCAGTGATAGCTACAGAGACACGAAGTCACAGAGAATGGTCCTGATTCTTCTCTTCTCCGAGTCTCTGTGCCTCTGTGGCGCTCTTGTTTCACGTTCCCGTGCTCTGATAATGCCGGACGCCGAAGCGCCAGAAGGCGAAGGACAGCGCCAGGCACCCGAAGCCGGTGAAGGGCGCCAGGAAGGACATGAAGCCCGGCATGCCGGTGAGGTCGGGTTTGCCCAGGAAGTAGAGCGCCGGGTAGTAGACCTGGATGGCGGCCGGCACCACAAAGGTGAAGAAGCGGGTCAGCCAGGGGTGGTAGATGTGCATGGGATAGGAGAGCATCTCCGCCCCGCCGTAGGTGAGCAGGTTGAAGACCTCCAGCCGCTCGATGGTCCAGAAGCAGACGGTGGAGCCGACGACGTAGAGGGCGGCGAAGAAGGCCATTGAACTGGCGATGACCACGGGCAGGTAGAGCAGCTTGGCCGCCGTCCAGTCCACCCCGGACAGATGAGCGCTGAGGGCGAAGATCGCCAGTCCCTGAGCGATACGCCCCAGCCGCCTGAGCGCGAACTCGGAGGTGAGGATCTGTAGGGGCAGAGGGAGCGGACGGAGCAGCATTTGGTCGAACTCGCCGCTACGGATGCGGGGGGAGAAGAAGTCGTAGTCGTAGCCGCCCCAGACTAGGTCCATCAGGCCGAAGGAAGTCTCGGCCAGGCCGTAGAGGAAGGCGACCTCCCAGAGCGTCCAGCCGCCGATGCCGCCGAAGCGGGAGATGACGGCCGCCAAGGCGAGGAAGTAGGTCAGGGTGCCCAGCATCGTGCCCAGTAGGTCCAGGAGGAAGGAGCCGCGGTACTGCATCTGGGAGCGCAGCCGTGCGCCAAGGAGTACCGAGTAGAGCCGCAGCGTGTTCATCTCTCAGCCCCCCTGGACCACGAGACGGCGCACGCCCGCCGCCAGCACGACGCGGGAGAGCAGCACCAGCACCACGGCCCAGAGCGCCTGCAGCAGCAGGGTCAGCACCAGGGCCGGCCCCTGCACCACACCCAGGTACACCTCCACCGGGGCGTTCACCATGGAGGCGAAGGGCAGGAAGCGCAACCCCGCCTGGGCCCAATCGGGGAAGAAGGCCAGCGGCATGATGAAGCCGGAGAGGAACAGCACCAGGTTGGAGGCTACCCGGCCGATCCCCATGGCGTCCACCGTCCAGAAGGCGGTCAGGTTGACCAGGAAACGCCAGGCGAAGCTGATCAGCAGGCCGAGGGCGAGAGACAGGGGCAAGGCGAGCCAGTGCAACGGCGTCGGCGGCACGGCGATGCGGTAGGCGAGGGCGTAGAGGGCGATCAACGGCAAACCGCGCAGCAGCAGTTGGGCCAGGGCGCGGCCGAAGTCCTGGGCGGCGTGGTACCAGAAGAAGTCCACCGGTCGCGACAGGTCGGTGGCCACCTGACCGGTGCGCACCGAGCGGATGATCTCCCACCAGCCGAAGGCGGCCAGGAAGGAGAGCATCGCTTGAGTGATGCCGGTGTAAGTGACGGCGGCGCGCACGTCGTAGCCGGCCACCGCCTCGCGCGCGCCGAAAAGGGCGATGAGCACGTAGGCGCGCAGGGCCCCGAAGAAAAGGTTGGTGACCAAGCCGGCCACATTGGCGGTGCGGTAGGCCAGTTGGCGCTGGAAGGAGAGGCGGGCCAGAGCCCAGTACATGACGGTCTCCTTCGTCAGTGAGCGGCTACGGCAAAGACGGGCAGAGTGCCACGGTAGGACGCGTCGCGCAAGCCGACCAGTTGTCATTCCGAGCGCAGCGAGGAATCTACCCCCCCCCCGCACGGCAGGTTTCTCGGCCCAGGCGAGTGCTCCAATCACCCAGCGCACCTCGGAGTGACACGGGACGGGGGGGTTCGAGGACCGTGGTGGGTGTCGCAGGTGGGGTTGGCACGGTAGCACCGAGGGGACGGGCATCTCCCCGGCGCAGTCGCCCCGGGCTGAAGCCGCGGGGCTATGCGTTAGCAAAGCCGGCCTGCGCCGGCTGCCTTAGCCCGCGAAGGCGGGCTTGGCTCACTCGTAGCCCCGGCCATTCATGGCGGGGCGACGTTAGCCACAGAGGCACAGAGACACAGAGTCAGACCATACGAGAGAGCCCTCCGCGCCTCCGTGCCTCTGTGGCTATCCCCTTTGCGCCGCGCCACCCCCAGCCGCCACAATGACGCCATGGTGACGGAGCGGCGCGTGATCGTTATAGGAGCGGGGGCGGCGGGCCTGATGGCGGCCGGCCGGGCGGCCGAGCTGGGCGCGCGCGTCCTGCTGCTGGAGAAGACCGACGGGCCGGGCAAGAAGATCCTCATATCCGGCAAGACGCGGTGCAACCTCACCAACACCCGGCCGCTGGACCAGTTCATCGCCATGTTCGGAGCCAACGGCCGCTTCCTGCACGGGCCCTTCCGCCGCTTCTTCCGCGAGGAGACCATCGCCTTCTTCCGCTGCCACGGTGTGGAGACGAAGGAGGAGCGCGGCGGACGCGTGTTCCCCGCTTCCGACGACGCCCACGATGTGGTGCACGCTCTGTGGCGCCACTGCGAGGATGGCGGCGTGCGGCTGATTACCGGGGCGCGCGTCACCGCCATCGAGGCGGCACAGGGTCGCGTCCTCGGCGTGCGCGAGGGGGGCACGCTGCACCGGGCCGAGGCCGTGGTCCTGGCCGCCGGCGGCGCTTCCTGGCCGGGCACCGGCTCCACCGGCGACGGCTACAAGATGGCGGCTGCCCTGGGTCACACCATCGTGCCCCTCCGCCCGGCCCTGGTGCCCCTGGCTGTGTATGAGGTGGACCGGGCCAAGAGCATGCAGGGCGTCAGCCTGCGCAATGTGCGCCTGACGGCCCTCTCGCTGCCGGTGGAGGCGGTGGAGCGGCGCCTGCTGCCCGACCGCGACGTGGGCGGGCGGGGCGAGGGCGGCAAACGTCCCCGTCCGCCGGTGATCGAGAGTCGCCTGGGCGAGATGCTGATCACCCACTTCGGCATCGGCGGGCCGATCACCTTGCTGATGAGCCTGGCCGTCGCCGAGGCCCGGGAGCGGGGACCGGTGAGCGTCGCCATTGACCTGAAGCCGGGCCTCACGGAGGAGCAGCTGCGGCAGCGCCTCCTGCGCGATATGGCGGAGCACGGCAAGCGCTCCTACCGCGCCCTCCTGCGGGATTTGCTCCCGCAGAAGATGATCGAGCCGCTCGCCGCCCTTACTGAGGTGCCGCTGGACAAGCCGCTCCACCAGGTCACCGCGGCGGAGCGCGAACGCCTGCTGGACTGCCTCAAGTGCCTGCGCTTCGGCATCGAGCGCCCACTTCCCCTTTCCCGCGCCATCGTCACCGCCGGGGGCGTCGCCTTGGGAGAGATAGACCCGCGCGACCTGTCCTCGCGGCTGGTGGCCGGGCTGCACTTCGCCGGCGAGGTGATGGACCTGGACGCCGACACGGGCGGCTACAACCTCCAGGCCGCCTTCACCACCGGCTACCTGGCGGGCGAGGCGGCGGCGCGGGGCTAGTCGCGGCCCCGTCTGGCACGAGTCCTGCTACACATAGGTGGCATGGACGCCAGAAAGACCCGCACGCATACCGCTCTGTCCCTGGTGCTCGCCGTGGCCGTACTGGTGGGCGGGCTCCTGCCTGCCGTCGCCCTGGCCGCCGAGCCCGCCAGCCCCTACACGCCGGAGGAGTTCGCCGTCATCACCGGCGGCGCCACCACCCCAGGCAGTATCGACATCTACGGCGACTGGGTAGCCTATCAGCCCTACGACTTCGGTGGCGGCAAGGCCTATCGGGTGCGCAATGTCAGGAGTGGCGCCGAGATCACCTTCGAGGGCACCTACTTCAGCGGTCAGCGCTCGCTTGCCTTATGGGAGGACACCGTCGCCTGGATCATCGGCTACGGACCCAGCCAGGTGGAGCTCTACAACGTCAACACGGGCGACCGCCGCACCGTGGTCGACAGCGAGAACCAGATCACCGTGGTTGACTTGCGGGCCGGGACCCTGGTCTGGATGGAATACGTGACCGCCGCTTCTCGCATCGAGATCCGCGCCCTGGACCTGGAGTCGGACCAAGTGCACGAGGTGGCTGTCGGCCCGGAATACAAGCTCAACCCGCGCGTCTGGGGAGACCTGGTCGTGTGGGAGCAGGCGCAAGAGGCGGGGCAGCAGCGCGACATCTACGGCTACCGCCTCAGCGAGGGCGAGGTCTTTCCCGTCTCCGCCAACCCCTGGGTGGAGTACAACCCGGTGCTCTACGAGGAGACGGTGGTCTGGGTCGACACTCGGGCTACGGCCACCTCGGGTACCGACATCTATGCTCTCAACCTGGACACCGGTGAAGAGACGGCCGTGTGCACCGAAGCGGCCGACCAAGACTCGCCCGCCATCTGGGGAGACCTGGTGGTGTGGGCGGACGGGCGCAACCTGGACGGGCTCTCCGGCGTCGATATCTACGCCTATGACCTGAAAAGGCAGGTGGAGTTTGCCGTCACCCGGCACATCGGGCTGCAGCGCGAGCCGGCCGTCTTTGAAGACCTGGTTCTGTGGCAGGACTGGCGGCACGCGCCGCAAGTGAAGTACGCCACCGGCGAGATGTACGGTGCCCGCCTGCTGGACAAGCCTCTGGCCGAGCCCCTTGCCGTCACCGGCGCGCCGGAAGCGTTCGACGGGCTGATCGAGGTGGTGTGGCCGCATTCGGGCCAGCCCGGGACGGACACCGACATGGTTAACATCGGCGCCTACCTCTTCACCCCGCCGGGCACCAAGCGTGCGGTACCCTGCCGCTTCGATCCGCCGCTAGAGCTCTGGGTGGCAGAGAACAACCGGCCCGCCGAGATGGTGGCACGCATCACGCAGCGAAGCTACAACTGGTCGCCCTCCACGTGGCACTTCAACGACGTTGATACTCGTTGGGCCCGCAATCCCAACAACCAGCTGTACTTCTTCCTAGGGACGGAAGAGGGACTGGACTTCCGTAGCAACGTCTGGGCCCATGCCGCCGACGCGCGCACCTTCCGGCCGCAACAGACGCCGGTGCGGAGCGCGCAGGGGCAAGTCCCGACCGAGGTCGACGCCGTGATTCAGATCGTCTGGCCGCACGGCAACTTGCCGGTGGTGGAGGCCACCAAGGTCAACATCAGCGCCAACCTGTTCGCTCCGGGCACCGACATCTCCGTGCCGGCGAGCTGGGAGCCCGAGGTGATGCTGTACCGCTCACTCAACAACGGCGTGAGCGAGGCGGTAACCACCGGCGTCAAGCGTCTGGTTACCGAGGGCAGTCTCGTCTATCCCGTGTGGGACTTCAACGACGTGGACGTGAGCGAGGCGCGCGATCCGCAGAACAAGTACTACTTCCGCCTCGAGGTGGACGGAGTGGTCACCCACTCCACCGTCTGGTCCCACGGGGCCGATGCCAGAACCTACTTCCCGGAAGTGGACGTCCCAGAATGCCAATGTGATCAGTGTCCCTAGACACCCTCCGGAAGCACCCACTTCCTCTCGCATCGAGGGGTGCGTACTGACCGCGCACCCCTCGGACTTTGCCCGCCCCCGGCTCTGCCAAGACTCCTAAGCCCGATCATTGCCCCGAGTGCTCAGGTATCATACTATCCTAGCGTATTGCTCTGCCCTCGCCGGCGCGGCGACCGCTTGCCGCCATGACCGCGAATGAGGCCCCGGCAGCGCTGCCGATGCCGCGAGCCGGCCCTTTGCCTGTCCCCGAGCGCTTCCAGCATGCCAGGAGGACCACTTGCAGTCACAGACCGTGGGACCGATGCGCGAACGTCCCGATATGGGGACGCTCAGGCGAGGCCTGCGCTACTTGGGGCATTACCCGCGCCTGGCGGTGCTGGCCTATTTGGCCCTCTTTGCCGCTACGGGCGCCCAACTCATGGTGCCGCAGTTGGTACAAAACATCATCGACGCCTTCACCAACGGTGCCACGGCACGACAACTGGTCGCCTTGCCGGAGGCGCTGCAGGCCCAGGCCCTGGCGGTGATGCGGTGGTCGCCGGAGCAGTTCACGGCTCACCTTGAGGGAGCGGAGACGGCGCTGCTGTGGGCGGGGGCGCTGATTGTGGCCTTCGCCGCCATGCGCGGCCTGTTCGCCTTCTCGCAGAGCTACCTCGCCGAGAGCGTCTCCCAGAGCATCGCCTTCGACTTCCGCAACGACCTCTACGCCAAGATCCAGGGCCTGTCCTTCAGCTACCACGATCGCACCCAGACCGGTCAGTTGATGATTCGGGCCACGGACGACGTGGAGAAGGTGCGCATGTTCATCGGCCAGGGGCTGCTGATGACGGTACAGGCGGTTGTGCTCCTGGTGGGGAGTCTGGTGGTACTTCTCCTCACCAATGCCCGCCTGACGCTGGTGGTTCTGCCGATTCTGCCTCTAGCCTTCATCATGTTCGCGGTGTTCGGGCGCATCAGCCAGCCCCTCTTCACCGAGGTGCAGCGGCGGCTGTCGCGGCTCAATACCATTCTCCAGGAGAGCCTGGCCGGCATCCGGGTGATCAAGGCCTTCGTGCGGGAGCCGCAACAGCAGGCCAAGTTCGACGTTGCCGCCGAGGACCTGATGCGGCAGCAGCTCAAGATCTCCACCATCTTCTCCGTGCTGTTTCCGCTCACCTTCCTGATCGCCAACCTGGGGCAGGCAGCGGTGATGTACTTCGGCGGGCGACAGATCATCGGCGGCACGCTCACGCTGGGCGAGTGGCAGAAGTTCAGCCTCTACCTCATGTACGTCTTCTTCCCCATGGGCATGCTGGGCATGATCATCACCCAGTTGGCGCAGGCGTCGGCCTCGGCGAGCCGTATCTTCGAGATTCTGGACGCCAAGAGCGACGTGGAGGACCGGGCCGGCGCCGTCGAGTTGCCGCCGGTGGAGGGTCGCGTCGAGTTCGATCACGTCTCGCTGCGCTACTTCGGCGGCGGCGAACCGGTGCTGCGCGACATCAGCTTCGTGGCTGAGCCGGGCCAGACGGTCGCCCTGCTGGGGGCCACGGGGAGCGGCAAGAGCTCCGTCATCAACCTGGTTCCCCGCTTCTACGATGTCACCGACGGGCGCGTGCTCGTCGACGGACGCGACGTGCGAGACGTCACCCTCGACTCGCTGCGGGCCCAGATCGGTATCGTCCTGCAGGACACCACCCTCTTTGGCGGCACCATCCGGGACAACATCGCCTACGGCAAGCCGGGCGCGACCCAGGAAGAGGTGGAAGCGGCGGCCGAGGCGGCGGCAGCGCACGACTTCATCATGGCCTTCCCGCAGGGCTACGATACGCCGGTGGGCGAGCGCGGTACCACTCTCAGCGGGGGCCAGAAGCAGCGCGTCGCCATCGCCCGCGCCCTGCTCATGGACCCGCGCGTCCTCATTTTGGACGACTCCACCAGCAGCGTGGACGTCATCACCGAGCACCGCATCCAGCAGGCGCTGGACCGGCTCATGCTGGGGCGGACTAGCTTCGTCATCGCTCAGCGCATCAGCACGGTCCGCAACGCCGACCTGATCCTGGTTCTGGAGGAAGGCCGGATCGCGGCGCAGGGGCGGCACGAGGACCTGATGGAGACCAGCCCGGTCTATGCCGAGATCTACCACTCCCAGTTGGTGGAAGACGCCACCGTCGGTGGTGAGAATGATGAGTAGGCGGCCGGGCGCAAGCACATTCGGTCACGCGGAGGCGACCACCGGTCGGCTCTGCGGGCAGCAGGAGTAGGCCATGTTCGGAGGACCGCACCACGGCATGGGGCGCGAGGTCCACAAGCCGCGCGAGGTAGGCGCGACGCTGACCCGTCTGTTCGGTTACCTCAAGGGGTATTGGCTCATCCTGTTGGCCGTCGTCGCTTTCATCGTTATCGGGACATGGGCGCAAGTGCAGTCGCCCGTGCTGATCGGCCAAGCGGTCGACTGTTACCTGGCCCCAGCCGTCAGCGGCAGTTACGGCGGTTCCAGTGAGGTGAGCGGCAACTGCACCTACGCCGTGGTGGCGTCGGACGCGACGACGTCCGACCTATTGGCCGGGTTCGGCCGCATCATCCTGGTCATCACCGGTCTGTACGTGCTCGGCGCGCTGAGCGGCGCGCTGCAGTTCTACCTGATGCGCTGGGCGGGCGTGCGGGTACTGATGCGGCTGCGCATCGAGCTCTTCCAGCACCTCAACCGGCTGCCGCTGGGTTTCTACTCCAAGCATGAGGCCGGCGACCTCATGAGCCGCATCACCAACGACATGGAGACTATCCAGCAGGCCATCAGCTTCGCCCTGGTGGATGTGGCCAGCGGGGCCCTGCTCATGGTGTGGATCGCCTACAACATGCTCCGCCTGAGTGCGCCCTACGCCCTGCTCAGCATGACCGTCATTCCCTTCATGGTGGTGGCGACGCTCTGGTTCTCGGGGCAGGCGCGCAAGGCCTTCCGCCGCTCGCGAGTGGAGATCGGGCGCGTCAACGCCGACCTGCAGGAGACCATCTCCGGTGTCCGCGAGGTGCAGGCGTTCGGCCGCGAAGACGAGAACTTCGAGCAGTTCCGGCAGACGAACGCCGCCAACCGGGACGCGAATATCAAGGCCGTCTCCTTTACCGCGGCGCTGTCTCCGGTGCTGGAGGCCCTCGGCTACGTGGCGGTGGCCATCGTGGCGGTGGTGGGTGGCCTGGCACTTCTGCGCGGGCAGCCTCTCTTCGGGGCCGTCGTCTCCTTGGGTCTGATCATCACCTTCATCAACTACGTGCAGCGCTTCAACGGGCCCATCCAACGCATCGCCAGCCTGTGGGCCAACATCCAGAGCGCCGTCGCCGGTGCGGAGCGCATCTTCGGGCTGATGGACGAGGATGTTAACATAACGGACAAGCCCGACGCCCGGCCCATGCCTGAGATCGTGGGAGAGGTGGAGTTCGACGAGGTCAGCGCCGCCTATGTCCCCGGCGAACTGGTGCTGCAGGACGTGTCCTTCCGCGCCGCGCCCGGGCAGACGGTGGCCATCGTCGGGCCCACCGGGGCGGGCAAGACCACCATTCTCAACCTGATTCCCCGCTTCTACGACGTGACGGCCGGGGTGGTGCGCATTGACGGGCACGACGTGCGCGACGTCGAAATGGCCGGCCTACGGCGGCAGATCGGCATCGTCCTCCAGGACACCTTCCTCTTCAGCGACACGGTGATGAACAACATCCGCTTCGGCCGACTGGAAGCGACGGACGAGGAAGTGTCGGCGGCGGCCCGATTGGCCCACGCGCACGACTTCATCGAGCGGCTGCCGCAAGGCTATGAGACGGTGCTGGGGGAGCGGGGCGCCGGCCTCAGCCAGGGACAGCGGCAACTGCTCGCCATCGCCCGCGCCGCCCTGGCCGACCCGCGCATTCTCATACTGGACGAAGCCACCTCCAGTGTGGACACGCGCACGGAGCGACTGATTCAGAAGGCCCTAGAGGAGTTGCTCCGTGGCCGCACCAGTTTCGTGGTGGCGCACCGGCTGAGCACCATCCGCAACGCTGACTTGCTGCTGGTGCTGGTGGACGGACGCATCGTGGAGCGGGGCACGCACAAGGAGTTGCTGGCGGCGGGCGGTGCCTACTACGACCTCTACATGAGCCAGTTCGTGCGCGAGGAGAGCGAGGCCCTGACCAGCGAGTAGAGCCGAAGCGGCGCGCCTGAGTCTCCCCGCCCCGCTCGGGGCCGGCCGAGCCGGAGAAGATGGATCGTAGCTGGCGGCCTACACCGGCGCGAGCAGGCGTGCTATCCTGCGGGGCAAGCACTCCCTGGGGGGATCGACCATGCCCGCAGACGTTCCGCTCCCGCCCCTGAGCTTCGATCACTTCTTCACCTACGCCGAAGTTACCGAGTTCGTGGAGACCCTGGCGGCCGCCCGGCCCGACCTCTGCCGCCTCTCTTCCCTGGGCACATCCCGTGACGGCCGCCAACTGCACCTGCTCACCATCACCGACTTCTCCACCGGCGCGCCCGAGGACAAGCCCGCCTACCTGATCCACGGCAACATCCACGCTACGGAGCTGGCCGGCACCCACACGGCGTTGTACACCGCGCGTCGCCTCTTGCTCGACTACCCCGCCTCCGATCTGCTTCGCCGAGTGGCCTTCTACATCGTGCCCCGGATCAACCCGGACGGGGCCGAGTTCGCCGTCAGCACCGGCGGACAGATCCGCAGCCGTACCGACCGCTCCGAGCGGCGGGCCAACACCCTCTACCAGGAGGACGTGAACGGGGACGGTCGCCTGCTCACCATGCGCCAGCAGCACCCGGACGGTCGCTTCGTTGCCGATCCGCTGGACCCGCGCCTGCTGGTGCCCCGCCGCGCCGACAGCCCGGGCCCCTACTATCGCCAGTTCCCCGAGGGCATCATCCACGAGTGGGACGGCGGCGACGACATCCGCATCGAGGGCCGCGGGTTCGACTGGAACCGCAACTGGTCCTATGACTGGCGGCCGGAGCCGGAGCAGTGGGGCGCGGGGGACTTCCCCTTCAGCGAGCCGGAAATGCGCGCCATCGCCGAGTTCATGCACGGGGGCGGCAACCTGTTCGCCGTCCTCGGCTACCACACCGGCCCGGCGGCGGTGTTGCGTCCGCCCTCCACCGGCTCACTGGCGGACATGGACCAGGAGGACGACCAGGTCTGCCAGGACATCGCCCTCATCGGGGCGCGGGAGACGGGCTTCCCGGTGGTACCGGTGATCGAGTACCACGATGGCCGCAGCCGCGACATCAACCTGCGCGGGCACTTTCACAACTTCGGCTACCAGCACCTGGGCCTGTTCGTCTACGAGTTCGAGCTGGGTACCATGCTCAACACGGCCGGACTGAGCACGGAGGAGGTCTTCGCCGCCCGCACCGCCGAGGAGGGCGAGGAGCACATGCGGCGGGTGCTGCGCTGGTGGGACGCCAACGCTCCTGACTACCCGCTATTCGCCCCCTGGCAGCCGTGCGAGCATCCGCAGCTCGGTCCGGTGGAGGTGGGCGGGCTGGTGCGCCCGCTCATGTACAATCCGGGCCTGATGCAGCTACCCCGCATCGCCGAGGCCACCTACCGCTTCACCCTGGAACATGCCGCCCTGCACCCCCGCGTCGTGCTCGAGGACGTGACCGCCGAGTCGGTGGGCGGGCCGGTGTACCGGGTGCGAGCCCGGGTGGCGAACCGGGGCCACTTCCCCACCCACGTGAGCGACCGGGGACGCGGGCTGGCCCGGCTGCGCCCGACGCGGGTGGAGTTCTGCCCCGCCGAGGGGGTACGGCTGCTCTCCGCGCAAGGGCACGTCGAAGTGGGCCACCTGGAGGGCGTGACCGGCAGCCGGACGCTGGAGTGGTTCGTGTCGGCACCTGACGGGGCGGTCGACCTGTGCACCGTCAGGGTGCTGGGTGGCGCGGGCGGCAGCGTAAGTGCGGCGGTGCGGACCGGCGGCTAGAGCCGTCAGTTCTCTCCGCGCTCCACGCAGCGCTCGACGATCAGCAACCCGAGGGTGTCGTACACTTGGCCGCAGTCGCCATCGTTGTTGAGTATGGGCTTGTTGTGGCCGAAGGTGCAGCCGCCACAGGAGTCGTCTAGTACCTGGTTGGTGTAGAGGCGACAGGCCTGGCCGGGCGTCAACACGAACCCGGTGGGGAAGACGAAGAACTGCTCGACGTGACCGGCCTCAATCCGCCAGCCGCTCATGTCCAGCCCCGACTCGCCCGGGTTAGTGAACTCGATGTACTCGTCCGGCTGGGCCTTGCCCGTCCCGTCCAGCCGGATGCTGCTGATCTCGATCAGCGACGCCTTGTCCGCCACTGCCGTAGCTTGGGCGGCCAGCAGCCGCTCCCGGTGGGCGACGTCGAGGCCGTTATCCTCCAGGCGGGCGACTCCGGCGCGGATAAGCTCTTCATTGACCAGGCGGCCGTCGGCGAGCCAAACGTAGAACCGCCGCCTCCCGGAGTCGTCCCGATCGCCGTCGCCCTCCAGGAAGACCCAGTGCCCGGAGAGGAACTCGGCGTTGGCTGCCGCAGCCGCTGCCCCGGGCGAACCGGCTTCCCCTCCCGCCGGCACGACGACGCCCAGGTAGGCAACTTCTTCCGGCTTTCCATCCAGAAGCAGCGTGGCGGCATCGCCACCCGCGGCGGCCAGTGCCTGCACCATGTCCAGGCCCTGCACCGCCGGATCGATGGTGCCCGGAGTGGGAGGGGGCGTCGGCCGCGGTGTCGGCGTGGGGGCCGTAGTTGCCGTCGGCTGGGCCGTGGCGGTGGCGCCCGACTCCGACGGCGTCCCGGAGCCGCAGGCGGCTAGCGAGCCGAGCATAGCGGCGACAACAAGGCAGATCAGACACAATCGACAGTTGGTCTCCACGAGCGCTCCCCGAGAATTCTGTCAAGGCGTGATCCGGTTGTCTCCAGCCTAGCCGCAGGCGCTCCTCGGTCTGACCGGCGGCAGGCGCTGCGCCGGCCCGCTCCGTGCCTCGGTACCTCCCTGGCCAAGCCCTCGCCTATCGGAAGACCGGCCGGCCGATCTCCTCGATGCGATAGCCCAGGCCAACTGCACCATAGGTCTCCGTGCTCACCCGGCCTTTGACCGGCTGGAAGGTGTGCGGGTGGACCTCAGCCTCGGGAGCGTTCCAGGCCGGGCGGAATTGCCGCGAGTTGGCCTCAACGCCCATCATGGTGTTGGAGCGCGCCGCCAGGCCCACGGAGTGGATCAGGCCGAGGCCGGTATTGGTCAGGTCCTGCACCATGTAGGGAGCGCCGGCTGCTTCCGCCTTGGCCACGCACAGAACGGCGTGCGAGTGGCATTTGCAGGTCTTCAGGGCCACCCCGCTCCAGCCCAACTCCAGGGCTAGGTCGAAGTCGGCGATGGTCATGAGGCTCTCGTCAGCGATGACCGGCTTGAGGGCGGCGATCGGGCGCATGTCGAAGCGGTGGGCCGACAGGTCGCGCTCGGTGGGCTGCTCTACATAAAGCAGGGCGTCGTAGGCGGAGGGGCGCCGCTCCCGCAACTTGTGGAGGAACTCCACGATGTAGTCCGGCCCGGGGGCCTGCTCGTTCATGTCGGTGGTAAGGTGCAGCTCGGTGATGCCGAGGCGCGCCTGCGTCTCGCGAGCGACCGCCTCCACCGCCAAAGCTCGGTCCAGGTCCCAGGCCAGGTCGGTGCCGGTGAGCTTGATCTTGATGCAGATCAGGCCGTCCTGCTCGATCCAGTGGTCCAGCGAGTTGGGGACGCCGTCCTGGGGGTCGCTCTCGTCCACCTCACACCGGAGGAGTCTGTCGGCGCCACCCACCAGGTGGAAGACCGGTATCCAGGGGCGGTAGGTGGGGCGGAGGTACTGCGACAGGTACTTGCCGGCGAAAGCCGGACCGAGATAGCGCTCCAGGTCGCCCAGGTGGTCGGGGCCGTAGCCGGCGTAGGTGTCTATGCCGTTGACGACGCCGAAGCCGTCGTGGATGGCCGCGTCCAGGGGCGAGAGGGAGATGAGCGACGCCAGGTAGGGCATGGCTTCGTCGAGGCCGACAGCGGCGCAGGCACGGCGCGAGAGGGCGGCCAGCTCGCTCTCCAGGTCATGGAATACGTCCAGCGGGTGGCCGGCGGGCTGGGTGTCGGTGGCCAGGCGGCAGAACTCCCGCATCAGTTGCACCATGGCGTCAGAGCGGATCTGGTCGGTGGCCTGGCTGAGGGGCCAGCTCCACTGCACGCCAATGGGGATGGCGCCCCAGCCGAAGGCCGACCGGCCGGCGCCGTTCTCCAGCCGTACGCGGACGTGGGGGATGAAGCCGGGCCGCGGTGGAGCGGGCTTGGCCTCGCTCTTGGTGGCGGCGCCGAACTTGAGCGTCGCCCGGGCGGGCGGCATCTCCACCAGGAATAGCCCCGCCTCGCGGATGGTGATGTCAGTCGGTCTCATACTGACTCTCCTCTAGCGTTCGGTGCCGTACTCCAGGACCACGCCCAGCGCCTCGCCCGGCCGCTCCACTATCAGGTCCACCGCCTCCTCGACGCGCTCCACCGGGAATGCGTGCGTCAGCAGCGGCTCGGCGCGCACCCGGCCGGTGGCCTGCAAGTGCAGTAGCGCCTCCAGGTTGTTGTGGGCGTCCCAGCGGACGAAGCGGCGGGGGTAGTCCAGTCCGAGCTTGTTCCAGTCCTCCTCGCGGCTGCCCGGCCCGCGGCCGTACACCCAGCGCAGGTCGATTTCCTTGATGTGAGGGCTGGCGTCGGGGGACGCGTCGGTGAAGTCCACGTTCACCGCGCCGCCGATCATGAGGACGACGCCGCTGTAGCGGACGGTGCGCACGGCCAGGTGGTTGACGGCCTTGTTCCGGCCACCCACGCAGACGGCGACGTAGTCGGCGCCGAGGCCGCCGGTGTGCTCGGCCACCACCGCTGCCAGGTCCTCGCTGTTGCCGTCCACCACCACCTCGGCCCCGTGGACTAGGGCCGTCTGGCGGCGCAAGGGGTAGAGGTCGGTGCCGATAGCGCGGCCGCCGCTGGAGTAGATGAGTTGGGTGAGGATCTGGCCGAGCACGCCCAGCCCGATCACGGCCATGGTCTCGCCCGCCTGCAGACCGGCGCGGCGGAGGCAGTGCAGGGCGGTGAGGCCGACGTTGCAGGTGGCGGCCTCAGCGGCGGTCACGCCCTCGGGCACGCGGGCCATGCCGTTCTTGCCCACGAAGCCGTACTCGGCGTGGTGCCCGAAGCCGCCTCCGGCGCAGGCTACCACGTCGCCGATGGCGTAAGTGCCCTTGAGGTCGTCGGACAGCTCGACGATGCGCCCGGCGGACTGGTAGGACATGGCTCGCTCGCTGAGCGGCTCGGCGGGAGGATGCCCTTCAGCCAGGGCCTGCCGCGCCCGGCGCACGCCGCCCAGCTCCGAGCCCTCTCCGAAGATGGAACAGATGGTCTCGACGATGGCGCCGCTCCCCTGCAGGGTGGGCATGGGCGCGTCCTTGAGGTAGACCTGGCCGCGGTTGTTGACGAACACTGCCTTCATGCGAGTCTCCTGATGTGCCGGTCAGCTGATTCAGGATGCATCGGGCCGATGCCGGCGTCCAGCGGTTGGTCGCCCTCTCAGGCCGACGCGCGCGCCAGCCTCTCCAGCCGGTACCCCGCCGCGAACGCGGCCCCATCGTAGCCCGGATCGTCCAACCGCAGGTCGGATAGGGGAACGTACTGCCCGCCGGTGCGCAGCGACTGCCGGGCTGCCATGGCGGCCAGCTCAGGCTCGATGAGGTCGCGCACTGAAAACGGGGCGGGCGCCTCGCCGGCGTAGTAGGGCAGCAGCGCTTCGAGTAGGTGGCGGTAGCCATCGCCGCCGCCGACGGGAAACTGAGCCAGCGAGCGGCCACTCACCACCAGGGCGCCGCAGGGCAACCACTTCTCCGTGCCGCCGATGGAGAGGACGCCGCGCCGGCCGTCGGCCCAGAGGAGCTCCACTTGCCACTGCCCGCCGGCCGTTCCCAGGGCGCGCACGCCGTGGACGCCGGTGCCCATGATGGCGAGCAGTCCGGCGTAGGCGTGGATGGCGTAGTTGAACTCGTCCACCCCGTTGGCGAGGAAGGCGACGTGCGGCTCACCGCGCGTCTCCACGTCCTGGGCCAGGTAGTCGCGGATCTGGGAGGCGAACCGGGCCGACGATCCGCCGCTAATGCGGGCGCCGCGATGCTCCCACTCCAGCAGGGTGTGGGCATCGCGCAGGTTGCCGACGATGGGCTTGTCTATCAGAACAGCCTTGCCCGCCTGAAGGAAGGGCTCAGCCCGCGGGATGTGCAGGTCCCAGTTGGTGGCGTGCAGGATGGCCAGGTCCACCGTGTCGGCCGCTTCCTCGAGGGTGTGGAAGACGCGGGGCACGGCGAAGCGCTCGGCGAACTGGGCGGCGTAGCCCTCGGGCCAGACGGTACCGCCGTCGAAGACGCCGACCACGTCCTGGCCCAGGTCGCGCAGGATGGGAAGCCAGGCGGCCGGATGGGAGGTATCCAGGTCCACGAGTCCGATCTTGAGTGCTTTCATGCGACTGCTGCCTCCTCGCGCTCACATGCGTGGCCGATCCGGGGCAAAGACCGTGGCCCGGTCGGTTGGCCGGGCCACGGCAAGTTGCGAGTATGGACCGAACCTACGACTGTTTGGCGTTGTAGTCGTCGAGCTCGGCCTGGAACTCCGCCTGGGCCCCGGCCAGAGCTTCCTCAACCGAAGATAGGCCGAGGGCAGCGGCCTGGCGGTAAGGCGCACAGATCACCTTTCCTTCCTGCCAGAAGTGAGTCGCGTCTCCGTTCAGCTCGCCATAGGGCAGATGCAGCTCGCCGAAGGCGCGAATAGTCTCATCAGCCTCCCAGTAGGACATGGCCGCGAGCCGGCCCGGGATGTTGTTAGTAACCGAGCCGTAGAAGCCTTGCGGCTCCGGCCCGATGAGCCACAGCAGCCACTTCGCCACCGGATCGATGGCGGGCCTGTCCTTGAACACGCCCCAGCAGGCGCCGGTCGTCAGGACTACCTGCCGCTTGTGCTGGAGGGTAGGACTAAGGCCGAAGTCGATCTCGGGCGCCTGGGTCTTGGTGTTGGTGGTGATCAGCGCCGTGTCGGCATGGCTCAGCAGTTGCTTGCCGGTGATCCAGTAGTCGGTCGCTGTGGCGCCGCCCGCCTCAGCTTCCGATCCGACGGCTCCCTCCCGGGGTACCCAGTTGTTCTTGAACATGTCGGCTTCGAACGACCATGAGTCGAATGCCGCCTCGGTGTCGAGCTGCACCTTGGTGAAGTCCTCGTTGAACAGACGTCCACCAGCCTGCCAAAGGCTGGAGATCATCTCCGTGTCCCAGGCAATGGTGCTCAGGTTGGTGAGGAAGTACTCCTTGGCGGCGGCAGCGGCGCCATAGGTCCGCATGTCGTCCCAGGTGGCCGGCGGCGCGTCCACATCCAGGCCGCACTCCGCGAAGAGGCCCTTGTTGTAGAGGCGACCATAGAAGTAGATGAAGGCGGGGTACATCAGGCGGTCCCCTTCCCAGGTGAGGCCGTCGGTGAGATTGCCGGACATGTCGTCCCAGACTTCCTGCGGGATCATGTCCTGGAGCGGCATGAGAACGCCGTTGGTGCCGAAGAGGGACATGGTGTCAATGTTGACGTAAGCGATGTCGGGCGCTTCCCCGCCGGCATAGGCGGTGAGCATCGCCTCGCGGCGCCCGCCCCAGGGCAGTATCTCGACGTTGACCGTGATGTCCGGGTTGTCGGCGTTGAACTTCTCCAAGAGCGGAGTCCAGATCTGGGCCATGTCGTCTTCGGTATGGGGGAATTCCCACATGCGGACCTGACCCGTGACCGCTGCGGCAGCGGGCGCCTCGGCGGCGGGGGCGGTGGTGGCTTCCGATTGCGCGGCAGGGGCGGGGGAGGTGGCCCCGGCGCAGGCGGCCAGGGCGGCAGCACCGGCAGTCATGACACCGGCCTGTAACAGTGAGCGGCGGGTCCACAAGATGCGGTTTCGCATCGTCTACCTCCTTGGAATGGTGACGATCGGCCCAGTCGCGGACAAACCCGTTACAGCACCAGTTTACTCAGGGAGGAGCCGGTGTCAATGGGTAGTGGAAGGCGGAGCCGGACAGAGGACGGAGAGGCTCGCGGCGAATCCGAGTCGCCCGACCGGCTCCCGTCGCCGCCCGGGTGCCCCCTATGCGGTCGCTTGCGGGCCGCCAGTCGCTCCTGGGCGGCCATGAGCGAAGAACAGGGCAAAGAGGGCCGCGCCCAGCAGCACTAGGCCGCAGCCGACTAAGAAGAGCGTCCGGTAGCCGGAGGAGACGATGATGCGGCCGCCGAGGAAGGCCATCGCCGCCGAGCCCAGCGTCAGGGCGATGGTGACCACGGCGGACATCGTCGTCCGCCACGGAACCGGGATCACCTCCATCTGCAGGATGTTGATGCCGGGACGGGCCAGCGCCACCAGCGCCTGCGTCGCCAAGTAGGCAGAGGCGGCGACGCCTGAGCGGGCCACCAGGGCCAGAAGCGCTGACGCAGCCGCTATGCCCAGGGAGGCGACCACGTAGGTGCGCGCGCCGCCTAGACGCGCCAGCGCCAAAGGGGCAAGGAGCGAGGCGGGGACAGCGAGGAGGCTGCCCGCCGCCATGATGATGCCTATGGTCGCCGTGGATACCCGCAGGGCGTCATCGAGGTAGACGTTGTAGAAGGTGGTGACGCTGCTGGTGCCCGCCCACATCACCAGCATCACCAGTGCCATCGCCGCGAACCCCCGCATTGGAGGCTTGGCTCTTTGCCCGGCGCCACTCCGCCCGACCACCGCGTTCCCGACGCGACCGCTGGTGCGCGCGAGCAGGACGGTGGCCAGCAGGAAGGCCAGGGGCGCGCCCACCAGTGACAGGGCGAAGGGTGCCGGATCGGTGAGGGGCCGGTGCAGGATCCGGCCGGCAAGCGAGGGCAGGACCCCGCCGGCCGAGGCACCGAGGAAGCTCAGAGCCGCGGTCATGGCGCTGAGCAGCGAGAAGGCGTGGTCCCGCTCCCTGACGGAGGTGGCGTCCATGGTGAAGGGAAGGATGTTGACACCGTACAGCCCCCAGCCGCTGAGGTTGAGGAGGCACATACCGGCCACAAGCCACACCGATTGCCACCCGCCCCGTAGCCAGAAGGAGAGCAGGAGCAGGCACCAGAGGATGGTGTTGGAGGATAAGCCGATCAGGGCGGCGCGACGAGTACCCCAGCGGCGCCCGATCTCGGCGCCGGGGAGCGAGGCCAGCGTGCCGGCGATGAACCCGGCGCCGTTGACGAGTCCGACGAAGTCGGGTCCGTAGCCGAGGCGCAGCAGGTAGAGGTTGAAGAGGACGGCCACGAGCCCGAAGGGGGCAAAGTAGACCATGGCGGAGGAGGCGATGATCAGCCAGGTGTCGCGGTTGAGGAGGCGCACTCTACCGAAGTAGTCGCGGAGCATCGGGGCACCTCGGGCAGGAGCCGGTTGAGGTGATCCTGAGGCACATGCGGGCGGCGCTGTCCGTAGTGGGAGTGTAGGGGCCGGAAGGAGGCTGTCAAGCCGCGGCGGCTGCTGCGAAGGCCAATGCGCCTTGGTCAGAGCGGCGACGGTCCGGGCTCCTGACGCTCCCCAGAAGCGGCATCATGGCCTTCCAGCGCCATCCTGCGGCCCGTCAAGCGACGGGAGCCGCCGCTGGGGCCGAGAAATCCACTGGCTCGCAATGACAGGGGGCGGCCCGGCGACGAACGCCGGGTCCGATGCTCTTTCGGGCTCACTCCATGCTGCGCACCTGCTCTGCTTGACACTGATCGGCTAGATGCTGTCGTTCTGGTCTGCTGCGCTCGTGCCAGTACCGCGCCCAGGCGCCTGCTGTGACATCGATCTTCAAGATGGGCGCATCTGTGCCTTGACGGCAGCCCGGACGGGCGCTATGATAGGCCCACCATAGAAAAGAGTTTAGGTATGCCAGTACACAGCCCAAGTCTACTGCCGACCGGTATCGGCGAATACCTGGAGGCGATCTACAAGCTGGGAGAGCAGGAGGCCCCGGTGCCGGTGCCGGCCCTGGCCGACCGGCTTGAGGTCACGCCCACCTCCGCCAACGAGATGGTACGCCGGCTGGCGGACCGCGGCCTGGCGACCTACGAGCCCTACAAGGGCGTCTCGCTCACCGAGGAGGGTCGGCATCAGGCGCTGGTGGTTATTCGCCGCCACCGGCTCTGGGAGCGCCTCCTCACCGACATACTCCACGTGCCCTGGGACCAGGTGCACGAGGAGGCCTGCCGGCTGGAGCACGCCACCTCTCCCCAACTGGAGGAGCACCTGTCCCGCGCGCTGGAGGGGGCATCCTCCTGCCCGCACGGCAGCCCCATGCCCGACGCCGACGGCACCATCCTAGAGCCGGTCTCGGTGCCGCTGGTGGAGGTCGTGGCGGGCCAGCGGGTTACTGTGCTGCGGGTTCCGGAAGAGGATGCGGCTCTGCTGCGGCATCTGGACGACGTGGAGTTGCGTCCCGGGGCGGAGGTCACCGTTGTGTCTGTGGCTCCCTATCAGGGGCCAATTACCTATATGGCCGAGCGCGGGTCCCACATACTGGGGCACGAGCTGGCTGGGAGGATCATGGTGCGAGTTGGAGATGGCGAAGATGAGTGAGGTCGGGCCGCTTTCGGGGTTGGCCCCGGGACAGAGTGGGACGGTGGCCGGCTGCCGGGCCGGGCACGGGCTCCTGGGCCGCTTGGCTTCCATGGGCTTCACGCCGGGGTCTCGCGTCCTGATGGTCAACAACTACGGCCATGGGCCTTTGCTGGTCATGGTCCACGGCGCCCGCATTGCGCTCGGGCGCGGAGAGGCAGCCCGTATTCTGGTCCGGCGGGTCGAGGACGTCAGCCATGGTTGAGCTCAAGGCGCCGGCCCGCCCGCGGAAGGCAGCTTCGCGCCCGCTGACTTGCTGCGACACGACGCTGGGACAGTTCGGCCTTCCTGAAGGCGGAAACGCCGTGACGGTGGCTCTAGTGGGGCAGCCCAACGTGGGCAAGTCCACCGTGTTCAATCTCCTCACGGGCCTGCATCAGCACGTCGGCAACTGGCCCGGCAAGACGATCGAGCAGAAGGTCGGCCTCTGCCAGGAAGAGGGCGTACCCCTGGTGCTGGTGGATCTGCCGGGCACCTATAGCCTCACCGCCGGCTCCGAGGAAGAGCGCGTCACCCGCGACTTCATCATCCAGCAACAGCCCGATGTTGTTGTTCTGGTGGCGGACGCGTCGAACCTGGAGCGGAACCTGTACCTCCTATCCGAGTTGGTGCTTCTGCCCCCACCCATTGTGCTCGCCCTGAACATGGTGGACGTGGCGGAGCAGAACGGCATCGCTGTGGACGCCGAGGCCCTTTCGCGTGCCTTGGGGCTGTCGGTGGTGGCCATGGTGGCGGCTAAGAATGTCGGCGTGCGCGACCTCCTGGACGTGGTGGAACAGATAGCCTGCGACCAGGAGGTCTACTCACCGGCGCGGCCCGAGCTCCGGCCCGACCACCGCCAGGTGCTTGACACGCTGTTGCAGGTGATCGAGGGCCACGTGCCGCCACCGTACCAGCCCTACTGGGTGGGCGTGAAGCTCCTCGAGGGCGACCGCGAGGTGACCGAGCTGGCGCGGGGATGGTTGCCCGCCGAGCGGTGGGAGAAGGTGCATAACATCCTCTTCCGGCACGAGGACGCCATACTCGACATCGCCGGCGGCCGCTACGAGTGGGTGGCCGCGGTGTTGGAGGGGGCGCAGATTCAGCACGGCCTGGGTCAGGTTACCCTCACCGAGCGGCTCGACCGCTGGACCACCCACCCGATCTGGGGGCTAGGCATCCTCGGGGCGGCGGCAGCGCTGATGTTTTTCTTGGTGTACGCCGTGGGGGCGCCGCTGCAGGGGCTGATGGAGGACTACCTGGTCACGGCGCCAGCGGCCTGGGTGACCGAGGCGCTCCAGGGCGCTCCTGGCTGGGTGGTGAGCCTGCTCACCGACGGGATCATCGGCGGTGCGGGCACCATGCTCACCTTCATCCCGATTCTGGCCATCTTCTTCGCTGCTCTGGGCTTCTTCGAGGACACCGGGTACATGGCGCGAGCCGCCTTCGTCATGGACCGCTTCATGCACCTGATCGGGCTGCACGGGCGCTCATTCCTGCCGCTGTTCCTCGGTTTCGGCTGCAACGTTCCCGCAGTGATGGGAGCGCGCATCGTTGATGCCCCGCGCGCCCGGCTGCTCAGCATTCTCCTGGCACCGCTGGTGCCCTGTACCGCCCGTCTCGGGGTCCTGGCCACCCTGGCGGCGGCCTTCTTCGGGCCCCAGGCCTTCGTTGTCACCCTGACGCTGATCGTCGTCAATCTGGTGGTGCTGGCGCTTCTGGGCGTCCTGCTGCACCGGGTGGTGCTGCGGGGTGAGCAGGTGGCGTTCATAATGGAGCTACCGCTTTATCACCGGCCCAATCTGCAGTCCATCGGGCTGTTCGTTTGGCATCACCTGAAGGCGTTCATCGTTCGCGCCGCCACCATCATCGTAGGTGCCTCCCTGGTGGTATGGGCTCTCTCCAACTTGCCCACCGGCGACATCGGCACCTCTTACCTGGCCGCTTTTGGGCGGGCTCTCGAACCCGTCGGTCGCCTGGCCGGGCTGAACTGGGAACTGATGGTCGCGCTCCTGGCTAGCTTCGTGGCCAAGGAGAACTCGCTGGCGGTGATGGGCGTGCTCTTCGGTGCCGGGCAGTCGGGCCTCGGCCTAACCGACCTGCTGCCCACCTTGATCACGCCGGCATCGGCGCTGGGCTTCCTCGCTATGCAGATGCTATTCATCCCCTGCGTCGCCACCGTGGCCGCCATCAAGAAGGAGACCGGCTCCTGGGCCTGGACGCTGCTCGACTTGGGTCTGCTGCTGGTGGTGTCCTTCGCCGGTGGCATCATCGCCTACCAGGTCGGCCTGCTGCTGGGATGGGGGTAAGCAGACATGCTCCGTGAGGCGCTGACACTGATCGGCGCAGGCCAAGTGACCGGCGTCGACGACCTGGCCACTCGTCTGGGGCTATCGTCCTCTCTGGCGGGCCAGTTGGTTGACGACCTGGTGCGGCTGGGGTACCTGCAAGGCGCCTCCACTTGCACCTCCACCTGCCGATCGTGCCCTCTGTCCGATGGCTGCGCCGGGATGTCCCAGGTGTTCGCCCTGACGGAGCGTGGGCGCCGGGCCGTCACCTCCCCCTGACCAGGGTGGCGGCCCGCCTGTGAATCCGGGTACACGGCCATGCCTCCCGCAGTCTAGTCCCCTCTGGGCGACCCCGGACGCCGAGCGATCACAAGCGCTGGGACAGTTCCCGCGTGCTCGCTGCCGCACGCCTTCGCCTGCCTCCTAGTGATCTCCACACGCCTGTCGGCTCATGCAGCCGGAGGCGGTTGACCGCCTACCAGGAGTAGTGTGCAGTAACGCTAAGGTGTTATGGCGTACGGTAATCCGATCGCTTGGCTGCTTCCTGGCCTTCACCCTATGCCGCCTGGGCGGCACAGGGATCGAGCTAGGAACCACGTGCCCGCGAGTACGCTGAACCGCCGTACGTTTCTCTCCGTGAGCGCCCTGGCCGCCTCGGCGGCTGCGCTCGCCGCCTGCGGTGCGGCCGAGCCCGAGCCCACCGCCACTCCCGTGGCTCCGGCAACTGCCGCACCTGAGCCCACGGCCACGCCAGTTCCTCCAGCAACCGCCGCCCCGGCCGCCACCACCCCACCGGAGGCGACGGCGGCCCCGGAGCCCACTGCCGCCCCGGCCGAGCCCGTCTCCCGGTATAACGAGGCGCCCATGTTGGCGGAGAAGGTGGCCGCGGGCGAGTTGCCGCCGGTGGAGGAGCGACTACCCAAGGAGCCCCTCATCCAGGATGTTGTCGACGAGATCGGCGAGTACGGGGGAACGTGGCATCGCGCTGCGCTCAATGTCGGCGATACCATCCTGTTCGGTCGCCTCAATCCCGATGTCCTGGTTTTCTTCGATATCGAGGGCAACATCGCTCCCGCCGTAGCCAAAGGCTGGGACATCAGCGATGACGGCACCGAGTACACTCTCTATCTGCGCGAGGGTATGAAGTGGTCCGACGGACACCCCTACACCGCCGATGCGGTGATGTGGTGGTACGACCACGTGTACAACAACGCTGAGCTTACGCCCACCAAGCCGTCCTGGATGCGGACCGGAGTGGGCACCGAGTACGGTGTGGTCGAGAAGGTGGACGACTACACCCTGCGCTTCCGGTTTGCCGAGCCTTACGGCACCTTCTTGGAGTATGTCGCTCAGAGCTGGCTCATAGGCGTGCCCGGCCACTACGTGGAGCAGTTCCACATCGACTTCGTGGACCAGTCGGAGTTGGAGGCCATGGCGGCGGAGCGGGGCTTCGAGCAGTGGTACCAGCTCTTCAATGACCGGAACAACCCCAGTCAGAACCGCGAACGCCCGGTGTTGAGTGCCTGGCACTTCATCACCGAGCCCGACGAGACCACCCTCGTCGCCGAGCGTAACCCCTACTACCATCGGGTGGACCCGGAAGGCAACCAGCTTCCCTACATCGACCGCATCCAGTTCGACATCGTTACCGACGTGGAGGTGCTGAACTTCGCCGCCATCGCCGGCGATCTGGACTGTCAGGAGCGGCACATAAACCTGATGAACTACCCTCTCTTCGCGGAGGGACAGGAGCGAGGCGGGTACCGCATGCTGGAGTGGCCCGGAGACGGCGGCGCCGATGCCGGCCTGATGTTCAACCAGAACGCCGGCCAGCAGGAAGGGGCCACCGACCATCAGATGGTCGTAGGTGAAATGCTCCGCTCGGTGGAGTTCCGCCGGGCCCTGTCCAGCGCCATAGACCGGGACGAGATCTGGAACTCGGCCTTCCTCGGCTTCGGCGAGCCGCGACAGATGGCCCCCATGCCGTGGTCCAAGTACTACGAGGAGGGGATGGAGACCCCCTTCATCGAGTACGACGTTGACTTGGCCAACCAGATGCTCGACGACCTCGGCCTCGATCAGCGCGACGGCGACGGCTACCGCCTGGGCCCCGATGGCCAGCCACTCGACTTCATCATCACGGCCGTGGATCAGTTCGGTCCCTGGCCGGACACCGCCCAGTTGGCCAACGACCACTGGAATTCAGTGGGCATCAGGTCGGTTGTCACGGTGGAAGAGCGCTCCCTGCACTACACTCGCTTGGCGGCAGGCGAGCAGCAGGTTGCGGTGTGGAACACCGGCGGCAACGGCACGGTGCTCGTCTATCCCTGGTGGGTGATGCCGTACGGCAGCTCCAGCCGGATCGGCCCTCTGTCAGGAATTTGGTACCAGAGCGGCGGGACCCAAGGCGTCGAGCCCACCGGCGATCTCCGGCGGGTGCAGGAGATCTTTGATGAGGCCACGCGCACCATCAGTGAGGAGGACCGGATCGCCTTAGGGAAGGAGATCTTCTGGATCAACTCCGACAATCTCTGGACTATCGGCACCATCGGCGGCACGCCACTGGAGCAGGGCCTGGTGATTGTCAAGAACAACTTCTTCAACGTGCCCACGAGCACCCCCGAGCGCCACGTTCAGAGCGAAGCGTCGGTTGGCACCCCGGCCAACTGCGTGCCGGCGCAGTACTTCATTCGCCAATCCTAGCCCGCTATCCTTCACGGCTTGTCCTGGGCACCGCCTCGGCGGTGCCCAGGACCCTTTTGCGTCGGGTGGAGTGTCGGCTGCGCTTCCTTTCCCCCTCGTAGGGGCGGCGTCCTGTACACAGAACGGACAGAAGGGTCCACTCTACCTCGGACGCGCCGGCTGATGTTGCCCGGGCCCGTAGCTCGCTGGTCCGGATCGGTACAGTGGCCCAGCCCACGGTGCCGACTCGCCCCATGACTGCTGACTGGCCGCGTCTCCTCCCCGCCAGGGCTCGGACCGCCTCCGCCGCCTGTGGCAGCGGGCTTGGCCGCCGCGAACCGCCACCGGCGACGGGAAATGGATCGCACCCGTTGACGTGGCCCTCTTTTCTGGCTACACTTTGTACTGTCAGCCTGGTATCCGCTTCTCTCGACTCTGTCGGGGACTCGCAGGCGGTTTGATCGATGGTGCGTGATGTCGATCCACCGCGGGCGCAGTTCTGATCTCCAGCCCACCCGGGCACACGTCAGGAGGGACGACATGTCCACGAGCAAGCTGAACCGCCGCACCTTCCTTTCCATTAGCGCGCTGGCCGCGTCCTCAGCCGCTTTGGCCGCCTGCGGCGGGGGAGCGCCCGCCGCCACATCGGCACCCGCCGAGCCGGCGGCGACTACCGCCCCGGCCGAACCGGCCGCTACCACCGCTCCTGCGGCCACCACCGCACCCGCTGCAACCACCGCTCCAGCCGCTCCGGCTGAGGTCGCCTCCAAGTACAAGGAAGCTCCTATGCTGGCGGAGATGGTGGCGGCCGGTACGCTGCCGCCGGTTGACGAGCGCTTGCCGAGTGAGCCTCTAGTGCAGGAAGTGGTGGACGAGATTGGCGAGTACGGCGGAACCTGGCACCGCGCTGCCCTGAACTCCGGCGACACGTCGCTCTGGGGCCGCCTCAACCCCGAGGGGCTGGTCTACTTCGATATCGTCGGCAACCTGGTACCGTCGGTTGCCAAGGGCTGGGACATCAGCGAGGACGGTACCGAGTACACCATCTACCTACGTGAGGGTATGAAGTGGTCCGACGGCACCCCCTATACCGCCGACGCGGTCCTCTGGTGGTACGAGCACGTCATGCTCAACGAGGAACTCACCCCGACCAAGCCGTCCTGGATGCGCACCGGCGTCGGTGGTGAGTACGGCACCGTCGAGAAGGTGGACGACTACACCGTCAAGTTCAAGTTCTCCCAGGCCTACGGCACCTTCCTGGAGTGGTTGGGCACCGGTATGTTCCACGGCGTTCCCGGTCACTACCTGGAGCAGTTCCACGTGGACTTCGTGGACCAGGCTGAACTAGAAGGTATGGCCAAGGAGAGGAGCTTCGAACAGTGGTTCCAGCTCTTCAACGACCGCAACAACATGTACAACAACCCGGAGCGCCCGGTAGTCGGCGCCTGGCAGTTCACCACTCTGCCGGACCAGAACCCTCTGGTCGCCGAGCGCAACCCGTACTACTACCGGGTGGACGCCGAGGGTAACCAGCTCCCTTACATCGACCGCATCCAGTTCGATATCGTCACCAACGCGGAAGTGCTCAACTTCAACGTCATTGCAGGCGACCTGGATTGCCAGGAGCGTCACGTCAACCTGCTCAACTACCCGCTCCTCGTCGAGGGGCAGGAGCAGGGCGGCTACCACCTGTTCGAGTGGCCGGGCGACGGCGGCGCCGATGCCGGGCTTATGGTCAACATGAATGCCGGCCAGCAGGAAGGTGCCGACGACCACCACATAGTGATCGGCGACCTCTTGCGCACCGTTGAGTTCCGGCAGGCGATGTCTACCGCCCTGAACCGCGACGAGATCTGGAACTCAGCCTTCCTTGGCTTCGGTGAGCCGCGGCAGATGGCCCCCATGCAGTGGAACAAGTACTACGAAGAGGGCATGGAGACACCGTTCACCGAGTTCGATGTCGACCTGGCCAATGAGCTGCTTGACGGTCTGGGGTTGGACCAGCGCGATGGCGACGGCTACCGCCTTGCCCCCGACGGCCAGCCGCTGGACATCATCATCTCGGCGGTGGAGCAGTTCGGCCCCTGGGTGGACACGGCCCAGCTCAGCAACGACCACCTGAATGCGGTCGGCATCAGGACGGTGGTCAACATCGAGGAGCGTTCGCTTTACTACACCAGGATGGCGGCCGGCGAGCACCAGATCGCGGTCTGGAACACGGGCGGCAACGGCAAGGTCCTTATCTACCCGTACTGGACTATGCCGTTCAGCAGCAGCAGCCGTGTTGGACCTCTATCTGGCATCTGGTACCAGTCCGGCGGGACGCAGGGCGTGGAACCGGAAGGTGACTTCCGCCGCGTGTTGGAGCTGTTCGACGAGGCCACCGTCACGGTGGACCAGGCGGCTCAGGACGCGTTGGCCAAGGAGATCTTCTGGCTCAACTCCAATAACCTGTGGACCATCGGCACCATCGGTGGTTCGCCGCTGGAGCAGGGCATCGTGGTGGCCAAGAACAACTTCTTCAATGTGCCCACCAGCACGCCCGAGCGTCACGTGCTCAACGAGGACTCGGTCCACACTCCGGCCAACTGTGTGCCGGCGCAGTACTTCATGCGGCAGGCGTAGAGCCTCTACCGCGCCATAGGCAGTCCTGGGCACCGCACCGCGGTGCCCAGGCCCGTTTGGCTCCGGACTGGAGCACTGCTTGGGCAGATGTGGTTCACCTCGACCGACACAGCGCACCTAACAGTCGGCGGTGGTGCTATACCTGCCCCACAGAAGTGCACCACGGCACCGGTCGGAGCCGTTGGCCGCCTAGAGGCACAACCTCGCCTTCAGGGGCCGGTCCCGCGCTGGGAATGCGGGGCGGGGAACCACCAGGGTCGGCTCGGCTCCGGCCGGGTCGGTAAAGGAGAGGAGGATGCTTCGGTTCATCGCTCGCCGTCTGCTGATGATGATTCCCATGCTGCTGGCCATCTCCTTGGTCTCTTACATAGTCATGGAATTGCCGCCCGGGGACTACCTCACCACCTACATCATGCAGTTGCAGGCTGCCGGGCAGGTGGTGCAGGAGGATCAGGCGGCGGCCCTCGCCAAGCAGTACGGGCTCGATCAGCCGGCCTACATTCGCTACCTCCGCTGGATGTGGCGCATGCTTCAAGGAGACTTCGGGGTGTCGCTGCAGTGGCAGCGCCCGGTGGCATCTCTCATCTGGGGACGCTTAGGACTGACGGCGGCGGTGACATTCGCCACCATGATCTTCACCTGGATCATGGCCATTCCCATCGGCATCTACTCCGCCACCCGCCAGTACTCCGCCGGAGACTATGCCGCTACCTTCCTGGGCTTCATCGGGTTGGGCGTGCCCGATTTCCTCATCGCCTTGGTGGCCATATGGGTCGGCTACCAGTACTTTGGCACCAACCTCACCGGCCTCAACTCCCAGGAGTTCCAGACAGCGCCGCTGTCGTTTGCCAAGGTGGTGGACACCATCAAGCATCTGTGGGTGCCCATTGTGGTGCTGGGTCTGAGCGGCACGGCGGGTTTGATCCGTACCATGCGCGCCAACCTGCTCGACGAGCTGCGCAAGCCCTATGTGGTCACGGCACGGGCCAAGGGGCTCAAGGAAGCACGGCTCGTCTGGCGCTACCCAGTGCGGGTGGCATTCAACCCCTTCATCAGCACCATCGGCTGGTCTCTGCCCGGTCTTGTCTCCGGAGCCACCATCGTCTCGGTCGTTCTGAGCATACCCATGAACGGGCCGCTGTTGCTCAGCGCCCTTCAGTCTCAGGACATGTATCTGGCGGGAGCCTTCATCATGTTGCTGAGCGTGCTTACCATCATCGGCACGCTCCTGTCTGATATTCTGCTCGCCTGGGTCGATCCTCGGATCCGGTACGAGATGTAGGGGGACTAGAGATGGCGGACCTGAACCAAACCGAAGCTACTCCTAGTCAACCCGAGGCGATCGGCGCCGATGCCGCCGAGGAGAACATCTTCATCGCGTCGCAGTGGCAACTGATGTGGTGGCGGTTCCGGAAGCACAAGCTGGCGCTGTTCAGCGTTGTGGTGGTCTTCCTCATCTATATGGTGGGCGTTTTCTGCGAGTTCCTCTCCACCTACGGCCCCGAGACGCGCGATCAGGCTTTCGCCTACGCTCCCCCGCAGCGCCTGCGCTTCTGGGACGAGGACGGTTTCAGCCTGCGCCCGTTCGTGTACCAGCTGAAGGGCGAGCGTGACCCGGCGACACGACGCCTGATGTTCGTGGAGGACCCGACAGTCAAGTTACCCGTCAAGTTCAACGTCGATGGCGAGCCGTACAACATGTGGGGGCTCTTCCCGTCAACGAAGCATCTCATGGGAGTGGAGGGCGAGGGTAGCACCCTGTACCTTCTCGGGACCGACCGCCTGGGGCGCGACCAGTACTCGCGGTTGGTGTACGGCACCCGCCTGTCCACCTCCATCGGTCTCATCGGTGTCGCCCTCAGCTTCGTCATCGGCATCGCTCTGGGCGGCATCTCCGGCTACTACGGCGGTGCCATTGATAACATCGTGCAGCGGTCCATTGAGTTCCTGCGCGCTATACCAACCATCCCGTTGTGGATGGGCTTGAGCGCCGCCCTACCGCCGCACTGGTCGCCGGTGAAGATCTACTTCGGCATCACCGTGATCCTCAGCCTGATCGGCTGGACGGGGCTGGCGCGGGTGGTGCGCGGGCGCTTCCTTTCGCTGCGCAACGAGGACTTCATCATGGCGGCGCGGCTGGCGGGAGCGGGAGAGGCCCGTATCATCGGCCGCCACATGGTGCCTTCGTTCCTCAGCCACATCATCGCCTCCCTGACACTGTCCATTCCGAGCATGATCCTCTCGGAGACGTCGCTGTCGTTCCTCGGGCTGGGGCTGCGGCCGCCCGCCATCAGCTGGGGGGTGCTGCTGCAGGAGGCGCAGAACCTGCGCTCGGTGGCTCTGGCGCCCTGGCTGCTGATGCCCGGCCTGGCAGTGGTGGTGACGGTGCTGGCGTTCAACTTCACCGGCGACGGCCTGCGCGACGCGGCCGATCCCTACTCGCGCTAGGGGAGAGGGAATTCGCCACAGAGGTCGCAGAGGACACGGAGAAGAGGAAGGCATTCGGACAGAAGGGCAGGTAGAGGAGAGGCGCACGTGTCGCCTCTCCTCTTGTAACTACTGTTCGCCGGCTCCTTCCTGGTCCTCCACTTCCCCTCTTCTCTGCGCTCTCTGCGACCTCTGTGGTTGATCCCCTCCCTCTCCTTTGCTCGATGGGCGGCGGCCGCTAACATTGGGGAATAGTACCCAGGCGAGAGGGAGGAAGGCATGCCCGGTCCGGGTAGGGAGCTGATCGGCGAAGAGGAACTGCGTGAAGTGCTGGATGTAATGGAGTCCGGACACCTGTACCGCTACGGCCGCGAGGATGCCCCCGACTTCCAGCGCAAGGTGTACCAGCTGGAGCGCGAGGTGGCGGCGCTGGCGGGCGTGCCCTACTCGGTGGCGGTGAACTCCGGCACCAGCGCCCTGCTGACGGCGCTCGCCGCCGTGGGAGTGGGCCCGGGCGACGAGGTGATCGTGCCCGGCTACACCTTCGTGGCCAGCATGTCGGCAGTGGTGTACTCGCGAGCCGTGCCCGTCCTGGCCGAGATTGACGGCACCCTCAACCTGGACCCGGCCGACGTGGAGCGGCGCATCACTCCGCGGACAAAGGCCATTCTGGCGGTGCACATGCTCGGCAACCCGGCCCGCCTCGACGAACTGCAGGCCGTCGTCGACCGGCACGGGCTCATCCTGGTAGAGGACGCGGCTCAGGCCTTCGGGGCGTCGTACAAGGGCCGGATGGTGGGCTCGGTGGGACGGGCGGGCATCTACAGCTTCAACGTCTACAAGACCATCACTGCCGGAGATGGCGGTATGGTGGTCACCAGCGACCTGGACGTGTACCGGCGCGCCTTTGCTTTCCACGACCAGGGCCACAGCCCCAATCGCGTCGGCGTGGAGGTGGGGCACCGTCCCCTCATCGGGCTCGACTTCCGCATGACCGAGCTGAGCGGGGCGGTTCTGCGGGCGCAGTTGCGCCGCCTGCCTGCCATGACGGCCAGCCTGCGCGCCAACAAGAGGCGCTTCAAGGAGCAACTGCTGGATATCCCCGGGCTGGGCTTCCGCGAGGTCACCGACCCGGAGGGCGAGTTGGCCACCATACTCACCCTGCTGCTGCCCACCGAGGCGGTGGCGCGGGCCATCGCCGCCGACCTGGACTCCAAGGTGGTGGCGGAGTCGGGATGGCACGTCTATAACAACATCGAGCAGATCCTGGAGCAGCGCACGGTGACGCCGGAGGGCTGCCCCTTCCAGTGCCCCATCTACCGTGGGCGGGGCGGTCAGGCCGACTATCACAAGAACATGCTCCCGCAGACGGACGACCTGCTGAACCGTGCCATCAACATCAGCATCGGAGTGGTGGACGCGGGTCTGGGGTCGGCTTTCGGTGTGAAGATGGGCGACGGCCCCGACGAGGTAGACCGAAAGGCGGAGCAGCTGCGGGCGGTGCTGAAGAAGCACCTGTAGGGGCGCCTTAGCGGGGCATGATCGGGGCGCGGACCGAACCCGCGCTCCGGTCCCGGTGCCTAGGCCTCCAGTGCGCCTGATTCCGACAGAAGGCGGCGGACATCCTCGCTGAGCCCCGGCAGGTAGGCCTCCAGTATGCCCCACACCAATCGGTCGTCCACGATGTCATAGCCATGCACGAGCAGGTTGCGGAAGGCGATGATCCGACGGGCGTCCCGAACGCGGTCCGCGGTCGCTGGATCCGACCGACGGACTCGATTGAGGGCTTCCCCCAGGATGCCCAGTTGGCGTTCCACGGCCGAACGCAGGAGCGAGTCCTCGAGGTACTGCTCGAACGTCTTGCCCTCGGTGAACTCGGCCAACCGCGAGGCCGCCTGAAGCATGTCGTAGAGGTGCTTCCTGACTTCAGGCTGCATAGAGCGATCGGCGGCTGGCGTTGAGGCTCTTGCGGAAGTAGGGGTTAGTGACCGAGTCGGAGGTGACGAGGTCGACTGACCGCCCCAGTAGAGCTTCGAGTGCTTCCCACAGGCCGAAGTAGCTGTCGGCATAGACAGCAGGGGGCATCTCGTCGAACTGGACCAGCAGGTCAACGTCGCTACTGGCCGGGTCGAAGCCGGGGCCCGCCGCCGAGCCGAAGACGTCAAGGCGTCGCACCCGAAACCGGCGACAAAGCAGAATCAGCTCGTCCAGGCGACTCTCGTCAAGCCAGACGTCCACGCCAACCTCCCTAGCGGCCGCCAGCAGTAGCTCCGTGACCAATACTACCAGACGCCGGCGAGTGCCGCCCACCCACGGCTGCGCCGCTCTCTCCCGAACTGCGCCTCACCCCACGCCCACCACCGGCACAGGCGGTTGCAGCGCCGTGGTTGGGACTACCTCGGCGAGGCCGTCGGGACGCTTCCAGCGCAACTGCACCCGCGTGTGACCGGTCTCGTCCCAGAAGCGCACCTCGACCGGCAGCGGCGCGTCGAGCCCGACCGTGAGGGTGACCGGCACCTCCGGTTCCCCCGTCTCCAGCACGGGTTCGCCGTTGATCCACAACTGCGCTCGGTCCCGGGCCGAGAGGGAGAGCTCGTAGAGGCCCGGCTGCGGCGGCACCAGCCAGCCGTGCCAGCGGACGCGGTAGGGGCGTTCCAGCGGCAGCCGGTGCACGAAAAGGTCCACCCACGGATCAATGCGGCTGAAGACGGGATGGCTCCAGTCGTCGCCGGCGCCGGCCAAGTAGTCGCCCTGGAGGCCGCCGCCTTCGATGGGGGCGCGGTACAGCGCTGCGGCCGGAACGCTCACGAACTCCTCGGCGCCGGGCGGGCGCCACCTGGCCCGCACCGTCCCGGCCGACTCGGGCGCCACCTGGGCCCAGAGCTCATGCCGACCACGCGCCAGGTAGACCGATGCCACGTCCCGATCGCCGGCCGCGGCCACCACCGCGCCGTCGAGGACCAGCTGCCCCTGGCCGGGCGCCTCCAGCCGGAAGCGGTACATGCCCGACGCCGGCGCCACCAGTACGCCGCTCCAGGTCACAGCGACGGGCAGCGGGCGCCCGGCCTCCAGATCGAGGTCGAGCGTGGGGGCGGGCAGCGACTGGCCCGTCTCCCCCGCACCGGCGACGTTCACCAAGAGGCCGCGCGTCGCCTCGATGTCGGCCGGGGCAATCATGAACTCGAACATTGACGCCTGCCCGTCGGCCGGGTTCTGGTGGATGACGATCTCGGCGGCCGGGTACCAGCGGGCGAGCAGCCGCGCCAGGGACTGGTGCTCGTGGCGCACGAACACCTGCACCCCGCGCTCACCGCTCTCGGCCAGGGGCAGCAGCTCCTGGGCCACGAAGGGCTCGGGCTCCTGATAGTCGGGCAGCAGGAAGCGGACGGTAGGCTGGCCGTGCAGGAGGGGGTCAACGTAGACGCGCCGGCCCTCGCCGCGCTCACGGATGGCCAGGGCCATGCGCGTCTCGGCGGTGGAGAAGGCGTTCCAGACGGCGAAGTCGTTGGCCTGCCGGCGGAAGAAGGTGTCGTAGGTGCCGAACAGTAACCAGACGAGAGCAGCGGCCAGGACCGGCACCAGCAGGGGCCAGCGCCGGGTGCCGAAGGTGCTCCGCCAGCGCCGCCACAGGTCAGCCAACGGGAGCGTGGCGATGAGGTAGACGGCAGGCAGGGCGCCGATGCTGCGCAGCGATTGGGGGGCCTCGAAGAGAACGCTGAGGCCGCCCCCGGCCATCATGATCGCGATCCAGGCGAGCAGCACCCACGGCGGCGCCGACCGCAGATGCCCCAGGCAGAGCGCCAGCCCCAGGATGAATAGAACTCCCACCAGCGGATGGAGCATGGGGGCGCCGGGCAGATTGTGCCGCCCGTTGCGGTCTCCGGCGAGGTTGAACATGCCCAGGTGCAGCTTGGCGCTCTCCAGGATGTCATCCCGTGCATCCCAGTAGGTCCGCTCACCGACGAGTGAGAGGCGCTTGGTGCGCTCGGTGAAGGACTCGGGGTCGCTGAGGTAGTGCCGCACCTCGGGGGTGGCGGCGACCAAGGTGGCAAGGCCCAGCAGAGCGAGGCCGATGAGGGCCTCTCGGGCAGGCAGCTTGCCCAGCAGCCAGTAGATGGCCGGCACCGCCAGCAGCAGCAAGGGAGCTAGGCGGAAGGCGGTGTAGGTGAGCAGGCCCAGCCCCAGGCAGAGCCCGGAGAGGACGTAGTCGCCTCGGCCACCGCGGCGGAGCGCCCGCAGCAGGAAGAGCAGCGCCAGCGGAAGCAGCGTGGGCACCATGACGGCGTCGAAGGCGATGCGGCTGAAGTTGGCGTGCCAGCGGCTGCCGGCCAGCAGGAGCACGGCAGCCAGGGCCACGGGCCGGTCGAAGAGCTCGCGGGCGAGCCGGTAGAAGATGGGCAGCGCCAGCAGACCAGGCAGGGCGGCCGTCAGCCGCAGCGTGATCTCGTTGCTGCCGGTCGCGGTGAGAAATGACCCGACCCAGTACTCGTAGAGGGCGCCGAAGCGGCCGTAGTAGCCCAAGTCGCCGGAGAAGTAGGCGGGGAAATGCTGCTGGGCGAGGGCGCGCAGACCCTCCATGGCGTTGACGGCTTCGTCGTAGTAGATACCCGCCGGGAAGGAGTCCAGCCGGTGGAGGCGGAGGAAGGCGCCCCAAACGAGGATTGCCGTGAGGGCGAACCACTCCGCGCCGGTGAGGGGCAGGCGGCGGTGCTTGGGTCGCGGGAAGGTCCAGGCGGCCAGAAGCAGGCAGCCGACGCCGGCCAGATAGAAGGCCCAGGGCAACAGCAGCCCGTCCAGCCGGCCGAACAGGACCAGGGCGAGCAGGGCAGAGGCGGCTGCCAGCCCCATCCAAGCGAGCGGCTCCCGTAGCTGCCGCAGGTCCAGCGCCGGGGCAGCCGCCCGCCGGGCGCGCACCGCCAGCAGCGGGCGGGAGTACAGGTAGGCGGCGGCCGCCAGCAGGAAGAGGGCAACGGCATTACCGCTGCGGCCGGCGCCGGCCTCGCTTTGGGCGACGAGGGCCAGCCCCAGGCCGGCGGCGGCCCAGGCTAGCCCTCCGATGTCGCCACGGACGGGCCGGCTCAGGGCCTCGGGTCGCTGAAGCGTAGCAGCCGGTGATTCGTCGAGTCGGTTACCCAAAGCCGCCCCTCGCGGTCGGTGGCCAGCCCGGTGGGCAGGTTGAGGCCGGCCGCGTCGCTCCCGTAGCGGCCGAAGGTGAGGACGATCTTGCCCTGGCGGTCGAAGACCAGGATGCGGTAGGCCTCCGGGTCGGCGGCGTAGATGTAGTCGCCGCCGACGGCCAGGTAGGGCTTATTCATGAGCGACTCGCCCTCCCAGGACTCCACCGGCCACTCTCCCACCGGCGTCATGTCCGGGCCAAGGTGCACGATGCGCCGGTTCCAGGTGTCGGCCACGTAGAAGCCGCCCTCGCCGTCGGCCGCCAGGCCGACCGGTTCGTTGAGGCCCAGTGTCTCTCCGCCGAGCGCGTAGCTGGTGACGAACTCGCCGTCGGCGCTGAACCGTTGGATGCGCTTATTACCGGTGTCGGTGACGTAGAGGTCGCCCTCCTCGTCCAAAGCGAGGTCGCGCGGGCCCCAGAAGCCGCCTGGATTGGCTTCGGGATCGCCGCCGGTCTCGGTGAAGAAGCCCCACATGCCCTTGAACTCGCCGGTGGCCGAGAACCACTGCACTCGATGGTTCCAGGTGTCGGCGACGTAGACATCGCCGGAGGGCGCCACCACGATGCCCCAGGGCTCGGTGAACTGGCCCGGGCCGGTGCCCGCCTCGCCGAAGGCATAGAGGGCCTCGCCCTGGGCGGTGAGGACCTGCACCCGGTTGTTGCCGCTGTCTACGACGTAGACGTTCCCGTCCGGGCCCACGTCCACGCCGCGGGGCTGGTTGAACTGCCCCAGCGTCGCTCCGGCGGCGCCGATGGTGAGGCCGGCCGGTCGCTCCTGCCACACCTCCAGGTAGGGATCGGCGGGCATCTCCGACGGAATGGCCATGGTGACGCCGAGGTCCCACATCTGGTTGAGGATGTCCTTGCGGATGTAGAGCGAGAAGCGATTCTGGTAGGGCCAGTCCGCGTACGAGGAATTATGGTCGCGGTACATCCAGACGGTGAGCCAGTGGTCGAACCGGGCGCGATCGCGCAGGACTTCCAGGATGCGCGCCGGGGTGAGGCCCTTGTAGGACTCCACCGGCCACCACACCACCCGGTGCTCGAAGCGGTAGTAGCGGTCTCCCAGGAGCGGCTTGGCCTTGCCCTCGTTCTCGCTGTTGACGATGACGACGGCGGCGTCCATGGCTGCCTTGGTGGGCTCGTTGCCGTAGAAGATTCGGTTCGGATAGTCCTTGACGTACCACTCCAGCGGCCAGACGGACTCCTGGTCATAGGAGAAGGCGAGCGCCCGTCCACCGACCGTGCGGCGGGAGATCTCCTCGATCTGGTTCATGACCAGCTTGATGTCGGGCGTGCCGTGGGCGTAGACGAGGAACTCGTTGGCGAGGTCGTAGTTGACGTAGGCGGCCATCCAGGCGAAGCGGACGGTGAACGCCAGCGCGACCAGCAGCAAGAGGGCGCGGGCGGAGTTGAGAAGCCCATCAATGCCCAGGCGTCGCCAGTAGCGGCCGGTGACCCACAGCAGCAGCACCAGGACGATCAGGGCCATCAACCAGCGGCTGGTGGCGCCCAACTGGCTGAGGGAGAAGCCCTGCAGCGGCCGCACTCGTATGAGGACGTAGAGCGAGACGACCATCAGGAAGCCGACGCCGACCATGGCCGGCCCGCCGCGGCGCCACCAGCCGTGCCAGTCTTGGCGCTCGATCCAGCGGCCGATGACCTGGGCGGCCAGGAAGAGCAGCGGCAGCGCTGGGTGTACCACCAGCCAGGGCATCTTCTCGCCCGCCCAGGAGTAGATGGTGAGCGAGGTGAGGGCCCAGTACGCCAGGAAGCCGAGCC
>ENA-UOUL01001072-UOUL01001072.1-bioreactor-metagenome-genome-assembly--contig:-NODE-1072-length-41726-cov-5.849288_pt1 | contig 41726 bp, 33 predicted proteins | sample MGYA00249838_ERZ747220 | MGnify/ENA primary metagenome ERZ747220 (study PRJEB28778, sample SAMN05720191) | bioreactor metagenome | isolation source: Anaerobic biogas reactor | place: USA:Washington... | reverse complement strand
GACGAAGAAAAGTCCAGCGGTCTCACAGAAACGATCCTTGCCTACGACGGCATCGCGATCATCGTAAACCCGAATAACCCGGTATCCGACCTGAGCGTGGAGCAGATCGCCTCCATCTATACCGGCAAGATCACCAACTGGAAAGAAGTCGGCGGAAAAGATGCCGAGATCGTACTGATCGGCCGTGAAGCCGGCAGCGGCACAAGAGACGGATTCGAATCCATCACCGACACCAAAGACGCCTGCAAATATCGCCAGGAGCTGACCAGCACCGGCGACGTCATTACCACGGTCTCCCAGAACCCGGACAGCATCGGCTATGCGTCCCTCGCCTCGGTCAAAGACACCGTCAAGGCGCTTCAAGTGGGCGGCGTAAGCCCCAGCGAGAGCACGGTTAAGGACGGCAGCTACGTAATCCAGCGTCCTTTCGTCCTGGTGACAAAGAGCGGCAAGGCCCTCAGCAAGACTGCACAAAAATTCTTCGATTACATAACCTCTGCAGATGCGGTGAGCATCATCTCAAGCGCAGGAGCTGTCGCAGCGAAATAAAAACGTGCAAAAAGGCGGCTTCAATTAAACACGCAAAAGAGGCGGCTTTTATGCAGCTGCCTCTTTTTCGTAGATGGAGAGGTATGTGTGAAAAGCAAGAAGAAAACATTTGAAACGGTGGTACACGGTATATTCCTGATGCTGGGCTTGGTTACGGTCGGCTGCGTGCTGTTGATCACCGTGTACCTGATTGTCTCCGGCATTCCGGCCATACGCGAGATAGGACTCATCAAATTCTTGTTCGGAACAAAATGGGCTTCCACGGCGGCAGAACCTTCCTACGGAATTCTTCCTTTCATTTTGACAAGCATATACGGCACCGCGGGAGCCATTGTGATCGGCGTTCCGATCGGTTTCATGACGGCGGTGTACTTGGCAAAGATCGCGCCGCCGAACCCGGCAAAGCCCACGCCGATGGCCAGCGCCAGCAGCTTGTAGGTCAGGATGTTGACGCCCATCGCCTCGGCCACGTCCTCATCCTCGCGGATGGCCATCCAGGCGCGCCCCACCCGCGAGTTCTGCAGGCGATAAATGACGAAAGCGGCCAGGACGATGCCCACCAGGATGAAATAGGTGAAAAAGGTCTCGTTGTTCAGGTCGATCCCCAAGAGCTCGGGGCCGCCGACGGAGCGGATGCCGCGCGGCCCGCCGGTAAAGCCGGTCATCACGTCGCTGCGCAAGAGGATGCGGATGATCTCGGCAAAGCCCAGCGTGACGATGGCCAAATAGTCGCCGCGCATGCGCAGCACGGGGATGCCCAGCAGGATCCCGGCGATGGCGGCCACCACCACGGCGATGGGCAGCGCCAGCCAGTAGCTCATGCCGATGTTGTGCGGCTCGGGCGCGGTGAGGATCGCCACCGTATAGGCGCCGATGGCGAAAAAGGCCCCGTAGCCCAGGTTCAGCAGCCCGGCCATGCCCACGATGATGTTGAGCCCCAGGCCCAGGATGACATAGATGCCGATGGTGCCGATGATATAGTTCCAGTACTGCCCCACGCCCAAGGGCAACAGCAAGAGCAGGGCCAGCCCCGCGATGAGCACGATCTGGCGGGCGTTGGGCCGGGCCAGGAATTTCTCGATAGCCGGCACGCTCGTCACCTTGGCGCCGAGGCCCTGCCGACGCGCGGCCCAAGCGGCGCCCCACTGCCCGCGCTCCGAGGCGAAGGAGAGGGCCGCGCCCGCCGCGCCCGCCGCCGTGAGGGCGGCCAGGATCACCAGGGCCGACGCCAGCGGCGGCAGGCCCAGGGTCAGCAATTCCACGTTGGCGGGGGAAAGCTGCGCCAGCCACTGGCGCAGGTCCGTCCCGTTCGCCAGCAGCGAGCCGATGCCCCACATAAGGGCTCCCAACAACAGCCCCGCGGCCGCGCCGGGGACGGCGCCCGCGGCCAGCGCGGCGCCCCAGGACGTCGCCTTGGCTTGCTTATAGGCCCGGCTGCCCGCCCAGCCAGCCATCAGGAGCAGGATCAGCCAGGCCCCCGGGGTGGCCGAGGGAAGCCCGAACCAGCCTCGCACCAATTGGCCGGAGAGTTGCGTGATGCCGATCAGCACCATCAGAATCGCGATCAGGCCGACGGAGAGGCCAGCGCGCAGACTAGATCGCACGGTCATAACTCACCTCTTGTGGACGCAAGATGTCGCTTCCTTCCATGGTCGTTACGCCTTTTTCCGCGCCAGCACCTCACCGAGCAAGCCGGTGGGCCGGAAAATGAGCACCAGGACCAGGATGGAAAAGGCGAGCACGTCCTTGAGCTGGAAGGGGAGGCCCAATACCGCCGGTCCCAGGGCCTCCATCACGCCGAGGGCGATGCCGCCCAGCATGGCCCCCGGGATGTTGCCGATGCCGCCCAGTACCGCGGCGGTGAAGGCCTTGATGCCAGGGAGGAAGCCGACATAGTGGTAAATGATACCCATATGCAGGCCCCACATCACCCCCGCCGCGCCGGCCAGCGCGCCGCTGATGACAAAAGTGCTAGAGATCACCCGGTTCACGTCGATGCCCATCAACGCGGCGGCTTGCTTGTCCTCGGCGACGGCGCGCATGGCCTTGCCGATCTTGGTGCGTTGCACCAGCACGTAGAGGCCGACCATCAACAGGATGGACATGACAAAGGTCAACACGCCGGTATAGCTGACCAGGACCGGCTTGCCCGAGATCATCACTTGCCAGCCCGCGTTGCGATCCAGGATGGCGGGGTTGGCATAGGTGTGGCGGGCCGCGCCGAACATCAGCTGGGCCGCGTTCTGCAAAACGAGCGAGGCGCCGATGGCGCTGATCAGCGGCACCAGCCGGGGCGCCGTGCGCAGCGGCCGATAGGCGATCCTCTCCAGGTTGACGGCGATCAAGCTCGCGGAGCCCATGCCCACCGCAAAGGCGGCGACCACGGCCAGGATCCCGCTAAACAAGCTGGCGTCCAAAACGCCCGTGCTCTTGAAGGCCTCCAAAGTGAAATAGCCAGCAAAGGCGCCCAACATCATCACGTCGCCATGGGCGAAATTGATCATGAACAGGATGCCATAGACCAGGGTATAGCCCAGGGCGATGACGGCATAGACGCCGCCCAGGATCAGGCCCGAGATGGCGAAACGGACCCACGTATCCCCGCCATAGGCCTTTTGCACCATGACCACGTCCCACAAACGCCAGAGTACGAAGGCGGCCACCAGCACCGCCAAGGCGGGACGGACCAGGCGTTCCAGGTTGATGAAACGCTTTGCCGGAACTTGAGCATCACTCGCCATAAGGACAACCTCTTTAAGAGAATCGGTAGCGGCCCGCGCAGTGGCGAGCCGCTACCTATGCAATGCTAGTACGATGTCAGGTCAGGTTTCGGCCGCTTACTGGCCAGGACCCTCAACCCACTTGCCGTCCTGGACCACCATGAACACGACCGAGGGCGCGGCGCACTCGCCAGTGCTGCTGCAGGTTAGGGTGCCGGTCAGGCCCTGGAACCCCTTGGTGGCGCGCACTTCGGCAGCCAGCGCCTTGCGCGGGATGACGAGGGTGCCGCCCTGGACCTTGGCGACCTTGTCGATGGCCGCGAGCAACACGGCCGTCGAGTCGTGCGAGTGGGGGCTGAAGGGGCTCAGCTTGCCCTGCTCGTCACCGAACTGGGACTGGTAGGTCGTGCGGAAGGTGGTGAAGGCATCAGACGCGGGGATGGGCACGTTGGTGGAGTAGGAGCCTTCCGAGTTCTTGCCGGTCAGGCTCAGGTAATCCTCGCCGTAGGTGCCGTCGCAGCCAAAGAGGGGGATGCCCGCCATGCCGGCGCCGGCCAACTGGTTCACCAACACCGCGGCCTCGGCGGAATAGCCGCCGTAGTAGATCAGCTCGGGCTTTTTGGCGGCGATAGCGGCCAACGGCGCGCTATAGTCGGTCTCGCCGGGGGTGATGGCCTCGGAGGCGACCACGGAGCCGCCCAGCTTGGTGATGTCCTCGGCGAACATGTCGGCCAGGCCCTTGCCATAGGCGCCGCCGTCGTGCATCACGGCCACGCTCTTTTTGCCCAGCGCGTTAAAGACGTACTTGCTGGCGAAATCGGCCTGCATGTCGTCCGTGAAGCAGACGCGGTTAAAGACCTGGGAGCCTAGCTTGGTCAGGGGCGGGTTGGTGGCCGAGGCGGAGACCATCACGATGCCGGCCTTTTCATAGATCGGGATCGCCGCTTCGGTGGAGCCGGAGAAGGTGTGCCCCGAGATGGCCACCACTTGCGGGTCGGCCGCCAGCTTGTTGGCGACGGCAGCGCCCTGCTCCGGGGAGCCCTGGGTATCCTCTTTGAGCAACTCGACCTTGAAGCCCTTGATCTCGGGTTTGTTCTGGACCGCGATCTCGGAGCCGCGGGACATGTCGATGCCAAAGGCGGAATAGTCGCCGGTCATGGGGCCGACGTAGGCGATCTTGACGGTCTGGCCCTTGGCGATCTGGGCGCAACCCCACTCATCGGTGCACTCGACCTCGCCCCCGCCGCAGCCGGAGACGAGCATGCCAACCAGCAGCAGCGCGGCCAAAACGAACTGGAACTTTTTCATACGGATCCTCTCCTCGCTTGGTTTGATGGACTCTCACGTTGGGATTTGGCGGGGTTCCTAGTACCCCGCACACCACACGAGCTCGCACTTACTCTCCGAGGGTTCCTCACCTCCTTGCCTCTGGCAAATCTGGTGTGGTCGAAATCGAGCGAAAAGGGCGCGTCCGGCCCCGCGAGGGGCGCCGGTTGGCCGCAAAAAAGCAAAAGCGGAGGTGCAATGTGCTTTGCGCCTCCGCCATGGAAGTGCTGTATCAGCGAAGCGATTTCCCTGGTTTCAAGCTATTATAGACGAAATCCGGCCACTGTCAAGTTGCGGGAATACCTCACGTTTAGGCATAAAGCGCTCCTGGAGGCCTCTCGGAAAAACGCACCCAGCGGCGGCAGAAATGCGGTTTTTCGTGATCGACCCCGCGAATCTAGCGCGCCGGACGCTCGCCCACCGCGATCAGCCCCGCGCGCTGGCTGGTCCCCGGACCATCGGGGAGGATCTCCAGGTCGTAGCGCTCGCACAGGTCGAGGAACTCGGCCAGGAGCGCCGGGTCGGCCAGGGCCTTCTCGACGGCCGCCTTGCCGCAGAAGTTGGCCAGCGACCCCAGCCCGCCCACCCGAGCCACCTGCAGCCCGGCGGCTTGGAGCAGGCCAGCCAACTCGGCGGGCAGGAAGGCCTGCAGTGGTCCTGCATAGTCCTGCGTCGAGCCGCGGCTCAGCAGCGGGTTCTCGGGGAACTCGTCCTGGCGCCAGGAGCCGCGCTCCAGCATGGAGCGCACGGCAGGCATCACCCGCCCAGAGACCTCCAGGCTGGCCTGCAGCCAGAGCGGCACCATCCACGCCCGGTGCGACATGCTCAGGATCACCCTTTTGCCGGCCACGCGGCAGGCCTCCTGGATGGCGCGCTCGGCCAGCGGCCCGCAGAACGAGATGGCGCCATCCATGTTGAGCACCAGGTCGAAGAAACGATCGGGGAAGCGCGACAGGTCGGTGGCGTTGCCCTCCACGAAGCGGATGTTGGGCAGTCCCTCCGCCTTTTGGCGAGCCAGGTCCAGCATGGCCGGCGAGAGGTCCAGATCGGTCACCTCGCAGCCGCGCCGGGCCAGCGGGATGGCAAAGGCCCCGGTGCCGCCGCCCACCTCCAGGATGGTCTCCACGCCCTCCAGCCGCCGCTCGATCTCGCGCCAGCGCAGCGCGCGGTTGATGGCCTCATCCGCCGTATCGCGCTCTTCCTTGGGGGGCCTTGGCGTCCCACCAGGCCCGCTCCCGCTCGAAATCCACCTGCATAGCCGCCCTCCACTCTGCTCGCCGGGGCCGATGCGCGCCTGGTCTTCCAGGCGCCGCTATCCCCCAGTATAATGGCCCCGCCGCGGATGTCAATGGCCCGCAGGACGGTTTGACAGAAGCCGCCCCTTGGCGTAGCATGGGCGTGGTGGGAGGGGAGAGCATGGAACGCGCGGAGGGTCCGGAGCACATCGAGGTCATCGCCGGGGCGGCGCTGGAGGAGGGCGTCTTCCTGCGCCTGACGCTGAGCCAGCCGCGGGGCGCCGAGGCCGCCCCCTGGGCGCGCATCACCGTGCGGCCGGTGGCCATCCAAGGACGCTATCATCTCCAGTTCTCCTATTTCGACGGCAAGAAGGACACGGTCCAGAACCACGCCGGCGACGCGCTGCGGGCCGAGCTCTACCGCGTGCTGGCGCTCCCCTTCGGGCGGGTCCACGCGCAGACCACCGCCGAGGACATTCACGTGCAGGTCACGCGCCAGGGCAAGGTGCTGCTCAAGCGCGCCAAGCCCTCCCGCCGGGAGCCGCCCGATTTGGCCCATGACCACGCCAAGGCCCGCCCTCTCCCCAGCGGCGCGCGCGACGAGTTCCTCCAGGCCATCGGCCTCGCCGACGCGCAGGGGCGCATCCGCCCCTCCATGGGCGCCAAGTACCGACAGGTCAACCAGTTTCTGGGGGTCATCGAGCAGGTGGTGGGGGAAGGCCCGCTGGCCCAGGGCCCGTTGCGCCTGCTGGATTGCGGCTGCGGCAGCGCCTATCTCACCTTCGCCGCCTATCACCACCTGAACCACACCCTGGGGCGGGAGGCCCGCCTCGTCGGCGTGGACGTGAACCCCGCCACCACCGCCCCCCTGCGCGAGCTGGCCGACCGGCTCGGCTGGGCCGATATCGCGTTCCAGGTTTCCACCATCGCCGCGCTCGAGCTGGACGAGCCGCCGGACCTGGTGCTCAGCCTCCACGCCTGCGACACGGCCACCGACGAGGCCATTGCCCGCGGCATCCTATGGGGCAGCCCGGCCATCCTGGCGGCGCCCTGTTGCCAGCACGAGCTGCACCACCAGCTCCGCGAGCCGCTCTATCGCCCCGTGTTGCGCCACGGCATCCTCCGCGAGCGGCTGGCCGACCTTCTCACCGACGCCTTCCGCGCCCAGCTCCTGCGCATCATGGGCTACCGCGCCGACGTCTTCGAGTTCGTCTCGCCGGAGCACACCGCCAAAAACCTGTTGATTCGCGCCCAGCGCGGCCTGCCCCCCGGCGACCCCCAGGCCGTGGCCGAGTACCGGGCGCTCAAGGGCTATTGGGGCCTCGCCGACGTGGCGCTGGAGCGGCTGTTGGGCCCGGCGCTGCAACCCTATCTGGAGCAAACACCTTGAGGATCGCGCCTTTTGACCTGGAACGCTACTTTGCCCGCCACGAGTTCAGTACCCCCCACCTCCTCAGCGTCTCCGACTGCGAGGGGCTGGCGCTGGCCGAGCTGCTGGAGATGGCCGACGACGAGACGGCGGCCCTCTGGCAGGGGCTCAAGCTGGGTTACACCGACTCGCAGGGCCACCCCCTGCTCCGCGCTGAGATCGCCGGGCTCTACCAGCGCATCGCCCCCGATCAGGTGCTGGCGCTGACGCCGGAGGAGGGGATTTTCATCGCCATGAACGTCCTCTTGCGGCCGGGCGACCACGTGGTGGCCACCTTCCCCGGCTACCAATCGCTCTACGAGGTCGCCCAGGCCATCGGCTGCCAGGTGACCCGCTGGGAGCCGCAGCGGCTGGAGGGCGGCTGGCGCTTCGACCTGGGCCAGTTGCGGGAGCTCGTGCGCGAGGAGACCCGGCTCCTGGTGGTCAATTTCCCGCATAACCCCACCGGCGCCACCTTGCCGCGGGAGGAGTGGCTGGCGCTGGTGGAGCTGGCGCGGGAGCGGGGGCTCTGGCTTTTCAGCGACGAGATGTACCGCCTGTTGGAATACGACGTCGCCGACCGGCTCCCCTCGGCCAGCGACCTTTACGAGCGGGCCATCGCGCTGTCGGGGCTCTCCAAGGCCTTCGCCCTGGCCGGGCTGCGCCTCGGCTGGCTGACGGCGCGGGACGCGGCGCTCATGCGGGAGCTGGCCGCCTACAAGGACTATACCACCATCTGCCACAGCGCCCCCAGCGAGGTGCTGGGGATCATCGCCCTGCGCGCCCGCGAGCGGATCACAGCCCGCAACCTGGGGATCATCCGCGGCAACCTGCGGCTGGCGGAGGAGCTCTTTCGCGCCCATGCCGACCTCTTTTGGTGGGCGGCGCCGCGCGCGGGGAGCGTGGCCTTTCCCGCGCTGCGCCAGGGCTCGGCGCAGGCGCTGTGCGATGGGCTGCGCCAGGAGCGCGGGGTGCTGCTCCTGCCCGCGGGCGTCTTTGGCTACGGCGATAGCCATTTCCGCGTGGGCCTGGGCCGGCGGGGGATGGAGCAGGGGTTCGCGCTGCTTCAGGGCTATATCACTGACCATATCCGGGGGTGCGCGTGAGCGACGAGCAGGAACGGTCCGGCTCTCGGGTGATGGTGGCGGTCGGCGAGCGGGGGCACCTGGAGCCGCTGCTGGCCGTGGGCTGCGCGCTGGCCGGGGCGCGGGATGGCCGCGTGGTGGTGCTCTCGGTGACGCCCGACGGGCAGCGGCCCTCCTGGCTGACCCTCCCCGAGCGTTGCGGCGAGGTGGAGGTCGAGGTGCAGGTCCGCGCGGGGGCCAAGCCTGGCGTCGCCATCGCGCGCTCTCTCCTGCTTGACCCGCCGGACGCGTTGCTCTTGGGCTGGGAAGGTGACGCGGGGCGGGGCCGCTACTTGCTGGGCAGCACCCTGGACCCGGTCTTGCAGCGAGCGCCCTGCGATGTGATGGTGGTGCGCATCACGCCGGAGGATGAGGCCCAAGGCGAGCCGCCCACCACCGAGCGGCTGGCCAAACGATTGGCCGCCACCAAGCGGATCCTGGTCCCCGCCGCGGGTGGGCCCAACGCCGCCCTGGCCATTCGGCAGGGGCTGGACCTGGCCCCCGAGGCCCAGGTGACGGCGCTCTATGTGGCGCGCCGGTCGCTGGGGCCGGGCGCCGTGGCGCTGGGGCGCGAGCGGCTGCGCCAGACGCTGGAGCCCTGGGCCGACAACGAGCGAGTGCGCCCGTTGGTCGTTCAGTCGGACGATATCGTCGCCGGCATCCTGCAGGAGGCCAAGCGCCACGACCTGCTCTACGTGGGGGCCAGCGAGGAGAGCCTGGTGGGCCGGGCCCTCTTTGGCAATATCCCGCAGCGCGTCGCCGCCGAGAGCCCCACGCCGGTGATCGTCGTTCGCCATGGCGCGGGCCGGGTCGGCTCGCTGTTGCGGCAGGTCCGCTGGGGGCTTTTCGAGGCCTTGCCCAAGGTGGACGTCAGCGAGCGCGCCGAGATCTATCTGGATATCTGGCGCGGCGCGCGGCCCCGGGTGGACTTTTACGTCATGATCGGGCTGGCGGCGGCCATCGCCGCGCTGGGGTTGCTGCTCAATAGCCCCGCGGTGATCATTGGCGCCATGCTGGTGGCCCCTTTGATGGCGGCGGTGATCGCGCTGGGGCTGGGGGTGGTGCAGGGGGACGCGCGCCTCTTGCGCGTGGCGATCCGCTCCGTCGTGCGCGGCGCGGTGCTGGCCATCGCCGTCGGCTTGCTGATGAGCCTGGCGGGCTCCGGGCGCGCCCCCACCGCCGAGATGCTCTCCCGGGCGCAGCCCTCCTTGCTGGACCTGGCGGTGGCGCTGGCATCCGGCGCGGCGGGGGCCTATGCCCTCTCGCGCAAGGACGTTTCCGCTTCCCTTCCGGGCGTGGCCATCGCTGCGGCGCTGGTCCCGCCCCTGGCCACGGTGGGCCTGGGGCTGGGCATGGGCCAACTCGCCATGGCTGGCGGCGCGCTCTTGCTCTTTGCCACCAACCTCGTCGCCATCAGCGCGGCGGGCGGGCTGATCTTTTTGTGGCTGGGCTTTGCCCCGGAGCCGGAAGAGAACAAACGGCAGGTCTTTCGCAGCGGCGTCTGGGGCGCGGCGATCCTCCTCGGGGTCATCTCGATCATCCTGGGCTGGCTCAGCGTCGACTCGCTGCGCGCCGCCAAGCTGGACCGAGGGGTCCAGGCGGCGATCGTGGCCGAGCTGGGCGCGCTGGGCGAGGTCGAGCTGGTCTCTTGGGAGGTGGAGGCGGCCGAGTCCGCGGCTCTCCATCTGGACATGACCGTCAAGAGCGCCGGGGAGATCGACCCCGCGGGCGCGGCGGCTTTCCAGCGGGAGGTGGCCGCCCGGCTGGGGCGTCCCGTGGGCCTGACGCTATCCACGGTACCCACGCAGCACCTCGCGCCGGTCCTGCCCCCGGCGCCTCGCCCCTGAACGGCTCCAACGCACCAAAGAACGCGGCCAGCTTGGCCTCGTCGAGCTGGCCGCCGCTACGCACCCCGCTGCAGAGGTCCAGCCCGAACGGCCGCACCTGCGCAAAGGCCTCCGCCGCGTTCTCCGGCCTCAGCCCTCCCGCCAGGTAGAGCGGCTTGTCGATCGCCTCGCGGATCGCCGCGCTGATGCTCCAATCGTGGGTGCGGCCCGTGCCGCCCAGCTCTTTCACCGGCAGGCGCGTGTTCCCCGAATCGAGCAGGATGGCATCCACGCGCGGGGCGACCCGGAGCGCCTCGTCCAGCGCCTCCGGCCCCATCACGTGGATCACCTGCACCAGGGCGATGCCCGGGAGCGCCTCCCGCAGCGCCGCGTAGGCGTCGAGCGGGAGGCTGTCCACCAGTTGGATCGTGTTGGTGCCGCAGCGGCGCTGCTGAGCGATGATGCCGGCGGGGTCTTGTTGGCTGGTGAGCAGGAACGTCGCCACCCCCGGCGGCGCGACGGCGGCGATCTCGGCGATCCGCTCCTCCGAGATCACGCCGGGGCCGCTGGGCATGGCCGAGACCAGCCCCAGCGCCGACGCGCCGTGGCGGATGGCCAGCCAGGCCTCTTGCACATTGGCGATGCAGCAGATCTTGACGCGGGGATAATCAGCAGGTTTCATGGAGACCTCTTACTTGGCTAGCAGGATGTCGCGCATCCGCTCGAACCCGCACTGCCCGCTGGTGAACACGGGCACGCCGAACTCGGCCACCGGGTCGGGGTGGGAGAGCATAAAGACCGCCATGGAGAGCTGGGCCAGCACCACGCAGCCGATCGGCTCCTCGGCCAGCTTGGCGCGGATGGCGACCTCTAGCACCTGGTTGTGCCCCAGCACGTCGCCCGCGGCCAGCCGCTCCCAGGCCTCCGGCACGCTCACCCCGTCAAAGCTGACCTCGCGCCCTAACCGCCCCGCCGTCTCACGCAGCAGCGCCTGGGTGCTGTTGACGGTGGAGCCGAGGGTGGCGACCACCAGGATGCGGCCGCCGTGCTCCACCGCCCGCTCCATCATCGGCCCGTCGATGGGGATCACCGGCACGCCGTAGGCCTGCACCGCCTCCTGCACCCGCGGGTAGGAGCGGTTCATGGTGGAGCAGGTGATCATGATGGCGTCCACCTGGGCGAACTCGACCAGCTCGATGGCATAGCGGGCAAAGGCCTCGATGTTGGAGGCTGGCGGCACGGGCAGGCCCTTCTCGTGCATCTGCATGAAATTGATCTGCACCGCCTCGCTGCCCACGTTGATCAGGTGCACGCCGGGGAGATAGAGCCGCCCGAAATAATACGACCACATGCCGATCCAATACCCGCCGTTGATCAGCCCCAGCCGCTTGCCGATGAGCCGCGGGTCGCCGGCCTTTTCCGGGCCGGTGTGCGCCACGCCGGTGATGCGCAGGTACTCGGAAAAGAACCGCACCGCGTCGATATCCTGCAAGCTCGTTGATGGTGACATAATACACCCCCCTCAAGAGTGGTACACGGATTTCACGGATCGCACGGATCAGGCAAGTATGGAAGGGGAATCCGCGCCGATCCGTGTCCTGATGCTTTCGACTCTCATCCTCCGAGCGCGTGGTCAGCTTCCCCGCTTTTGCCTGATCGCCTGCCGCGCGGCCTCGGCGATGTCCTCCGGGCGCATCTGGTGGTGGGCCAGCAGCTCGGCGATCCCGCCGCTGGAGACCCAACGGTCGCGCACGCCGATGCGCCGCAGCGGCACGGGACAGCGCTCCGCCAGCGCCTCGGCCACCGCCGAGCCCAGCCCGCCGACGATGGTGGCGTTCTCCGCCGTCACGGCGCAGCCGGTGCGCGCCGCCGACTCGGCCACCAGCTCGGCGTCCAGCGGCTTGATGGAGCCCAGGTGCACCACCTCGGCCCCGATCCCCTCGGCGGCCAGCAGCTCCGCGGCCTGCAGGCAAAAGCCGGTCATCATCCCCGTGCCGTAGAGCGTCACGTCCCGCCCCGGGCGGACCAGGTGGCCCTTGCCCCACTGGAAGACGTGGTCCGCGCCAAAGAGGTCCGGCAGCGTGGCGCGGGTGACGCGGAAATAGACCGGCCCCTCGGTCTCCATGGCCGCGCGCATGACCGCCGCCAAGTCGGCGTTATCGCCGGGGTCGGCCACGCGCAGGTTGGGCAGGGCGCGCATCACGGCAATGTCCTCGATGCAATTGTGCGAGGCCCCCGCGTGGCTGGTGGGGATGCCCACGTACGAGCCGGGGATCTTGACGTTGAGGCCGGGGTAGCAGATCGAGATGGCGATCTGGTCCAGCGCCCGGCGCGAGGCAAAGGAGGCAAAGGTGGAGGGGAAGGGCACGAAACCGGTCAGCGCCAGCCCCGCGGCGACGCCAAAGAGGTTCTGCTCGGCGATGCCCACCTGGATGAAGCGGGCCGGGAAGGCCTGCTTGAAATAGAGCGCCTTGGACGAGGTGTTCAGGTCGGCGTCCAGGACCACCATCTGGGGATAGCGCCGCCCCAGCTCCACCAGGGTATTGCCAAAGACCTCCCGCATCTCCAGGGGCGCGCCGCTTGCGTCATTCGCCACGGTAAAACGCCTCCTTGCCGCTCTCGGCGGGCAAGCGGCTGTAGCCCTCCTCGGGCCGCCCATAGGCGCGGGCCAGCTCGCGGAGCATCTGGTCGGCGGCCTCCGGCTCGGGGGCCTGGGTGTGCCAGTGATAGTTGAACTCGGCCATCTCCACGCCCTTGCCCTTGACGGTGTGGGCGATGAGGGCGAGGGGCTTGCCGCGGGGCATCACCCAGCGGGCGCGGTGCAGCGCCTCGACCAGCGCCTCCAGGTCGTGGCCGTCGGCCTCCAGCACGTCCCAGCCAAAGGCGCGCCACTTGTCGGCCAGCGGCTCGATCTGCATGAGGTCCCAGACAAAGCCCTTGGCCTGCACCTTGTTATAGTCCACGATGCCGATGAGGTTGTCCAGGTGATAGTGGCTGGCGAACATGGCCGCCTCCCAGATGTTCCCCTCGCCCAGCTCGCCATCGCCCATCAGGCAATAGACGCGGGCGCGGGGGTTCTCCTGGTAGCGCAGCCCCAGCGCCATCCCCGCGGCGATGGAGAGCCCCATCCCCAGCGGCCCGCCGGAGCTCTCGATCCCCGGGGTGCAGGTGAGGTCGGTGTGGCCCTCCAGCCCGCCCAGCTCGCAGTAGGAATAGAGCCGTTCCGCCGGGTAATAGCCGCGCAGCGCCAGCGCGGCATAGACGGCGGGGGAGCCGTGGGCCTTGGAGAGGACCAGCCGGTCGCGCTCCGGCCAGTGGGGGCGGGCGGGGTCCACCCGCATGGCCTGAAAGTAGAGCGCGGCGAGGGTCTCGGCCATGGAGAACGACCCGCCGATGTGCCCCCAGCGCGCGTAGGTGATCATCTCGACGCAGAGACGGCGGATCTGGTAGGCCATCTCTTCCAGCTCGGCCAGCTTGTCCGGGGCGAGTCTCATGGGCGCCTCCAAGAACAGGAATCGCACCGCCGAGACGCAGAGGACACAGAGAAAACCCCAGCAGAAGAGGAGAAATATCCTCTCTGCGTTCTCTGCGTCTCTGCAGTGGATTATACCGCGCGCGGCGGTTTTGACAAAGGCGCGTTTATGGGGATGATTTGAGGCGGAAAGGGGGCGCACATGAAGATCGGCATCGGCAGCTATACCCTGCGCTGGGCGGTGGGCACGCCGGACTGGCGGCCCGCGCGCCCGCTGACCCCGGAGGGGCTGGTGGACCAGGCCGCCGCGCTGGGCGCGGAGGTGCTGCAGTTCCTGGAGAACCTGCCGCTGGATGGGCTGTCCCGCGACGCGCGGCGCCGCTTGGCCGCCCAGGCCGCCACGCTGGGCGTGCAGTTGGAGCTTGGCATCCGCGGCTGCCGCGCCGAGCACGTGCGGCGCCACCTGCCCGTGGCGGCGGACCTAGAGGCCGCGCTCTTGCGCGTGGTGCTGGAGGACGAGCGCGGCGCGCCCACGGTGGACGAGGCGGTGGCGACCCTGCGCGGCCTGCTGCCCGACCTGCGCGCCGCCGGCGTGACGCTGGCCATCGAGAACCATTCCAGCCTGCGCCCCGCCGAGATCGCCCGCATCATCGCGGCGGTGGGCGACCCCGCCGTGGCGGCCTGCCTCGACGCCCTGAACTCCATCGAGCGGCTGGTGGGCCCGCTGGAGACGGCGGCGGCGCTGGCCCCCTACGCGGTCTCGGCGCATTTCAAGGACGTGCGCGTGGTGCGCCACGGCGCCTCTTGGCGGCTGGCCGCCTGTCCCCTGGGCGAGGGGGTGGTGGACTGCGCTGGGATCATGGCCGCGCTGCGGGCGGCGGGGCGCGCGCCCAACCTGCTGGCGGAGAGCTGGATGGACCGGCTGGAGGATGAGGCGGCGACGCTGGCCCAAGAGGAGGCCTGGACGCGCCAGGGGATCGCCTACCTGCGCCGATTGGCCGCCGCATAGGAGGCGAGATGAACGAGCTATCCTACTTTCCCCCCTCGGACGCCGCGGGCGGCTGGCGGACGCTGACCGATCCGCGAGAGGTCCGCCGCGTGGCGGGGCTGGACGTGGGCAAGCTCGACCAGGCCCTCGCCGTGGCGCGGGAGAGCACCAAGAACGGCGGACTGCTGGTGGCGCGGCGGGGCTGGCTGGCCTATGAGCGCTACTTTGGCCTGGGCTGCCGCGAGGCCGCGCCCAACACGGCGTCCTGCGGCAAGTCCTTCACCAGCATCGCGCTGGGCATCCTGCTGGGGGAGCGCCCCGAGGCCTTCCCCGAGGGCCTGGAGCAGCGGGTCTATACGACCGACTATCTGCCGCCGGAGGCCTTTCCCCTGCCTGACCCGGCCAAGGCCGAGATCAAGCTGGGGCAGCTCCTGGCCTTCACGGCGGGGATTCGCGGCAACAACCCGGGCTACATCCGCGGCCGGGAAACGACCCTGGACCCCATCGGCCCCGACGGCTGGCAAGCGATGGTGGACGAGATCGCCCTGGGGCTTTCCGAGGAGTCCTATCCCGACGGGCGGCCCTTCACGGCGCGGACGCTCTGGTGCCCGCCCGGCGGCGGCTATTCCTACGCCACCGCCTCGATCCACCTGGTCTCCCTCATCCTCCGCCGCGTGGCGGGGATGGAGATGCAAGCATACCTCGCGCAGCGCCTGGCCGAGCCGCTGGGCTGGGGGCGCTGGAGCTTTGCCTATCGCAACGCCCCGCGGGTGACGCACACCCCCGGCGGGGGCGGCGCCGCCCTCCGCGGCACGGACATGCTGCGCTTTCTCTACCTGCTCTTGCGCGAGGGGCGCTGGGGCGACCGGCAGGTGGTCCCCGCCTGGTACGTGCGGCACGCCCGGCAGCGCTCGCCCTATAACCCGCATTTCCCCTACAGCCTGCAATTCGATGTCAACAGCGACGGCTGGTATCCCGAGCTGCCCCGCGACGCCTATTGGAAGGCCGGCTCCGGCGGCCATGCGCTGTACGTGGTCCCCTCGCTGGACCTGGTCGCCTGGAAGCTGGGCGGGCGGGACGAGCAATACAGCCCGGCCAACACCGGCTTGCCCGCGGCGCAGCCGGACGAGGCGGGCCCGCGGGAGGGCTGGGCGGCGGCGTGGGAGCCGGGGGCGGCCCTGCGCAAGGTGTTGGAGCTGGTCGTGGCTGCCGCAGTCGATTGATGTTTCGTGGCGCAATCCTCTGGATTGCGAGGCTGCTCACCGCTGCACCGCGCAATCCGGAGACTGCGCCATATTTCGCGTGGGAGGTTGAGCCGTATGCACCAAGTCGAGCCAAGCAAGGGATCCGCGTCCAAATACCCCGAGTGGGTGGTGCTCATCGTCACCGCGGACGGGGAGGGCCGGGCTAACGTCATGCCCGCCGGGTGGGCCATGTACGTCTCCACCGAGCCGCTGCTCTTTGCCGTGGCGGTGAACCGCAAGCAGCACACCAACAAGCTGATCAAAGAGACCGGCCAGTTCGTGATCAGCGTCCCCGCGCCGGGGATGGAGGAGGTCATCCGCTATTGCGGCTCCCATTCTGGCCGGGACGTGGACAAGGTGGCCGCCTGCGGCATCGCCACCCTCCCCGCCAGCCGGGTCAAGCCGCCGCTCTTGGCCGGGGCGCGGGCCAACCTGGAATGCGTCCTCGCGCAGGCGGTGGAGGCGGGGGATCACACGGTCTTAATCGGGGAGATCGTCGCCGCCTGGGAGGGTGATGCGGCCCCTGGCCGGCTGATGAACTGGGGCGACGGGCTCTTTGCCTTGGCCGCGCCCGTCTCCTAGGCAAAAAGAAACGGGGCGGAATGACTTCCGCCCCGTTTTGTGGGTCTTGTGGCCTCACAAGCTCTTGGGGTACCGGTAGTGCTTGGCCATCTCCTCATAGCCGGGCATGGCCAGCACATCCTCCAGCACGGCGACGGCCTGGTCGTAGGAACGGGTGTGGTGGCTCTCCAGCACGTCCAGCAGCAACTGGGCGCGGTCCCCGGTCTTGAGGCCCAGCAGCGTCCGCTCCATGCTCAGCACGTTGGGCAGGATGCAGTTCACCATCACCTTGGGCGGCAACGGCTTGACGCGCAGCGGTTGCACGCCCTTGGCGTTGACGATGGCGGGCACCTCCACCGCCACGTCGGCGGCGACGCCGGCCAGCGCCCCCTCGTTGCGCACGTTCACCTGGAACTGCCCCTCGTGGTTGTTCACCAGCCCGTCGATGATCGGCACATGCTGCTCGCGGGTCTTTTGCGCGCCAAAGACCGCCACGACGCTGGTCTTGGCGTCAAAGGCGCCCTCCATCATCTCGGCGATGCGGGTGTCCTTGGTGCTGCGGGTGACGGCGCGGGCCTCGTGGGTGTCCGGCCCGCCCCACGGCGGCGGGAACCACCGCATCTTGGCTTCCTTGTCTGTGTGGTACCACCAGCCGGTGTGCCGCACCGTGTCGCCGATGGGGAAGAGCCCGTAGAGCTTGTACTGGTTCACCGCGCTGCGGGACATTTGCACGTCGTGGGTGCCCGTCGCCACGTGGGTGGCCCAGTACTCCTCGGCCTTGGTGGCGATCCACTCGTCGATCAGGGGATAAGCGTCCTTGCCCTCGTAGAGAAAGTCGGTCATCCAGATCATATGGTTGAGCCCCGGCGCCTGGAAGGTCACCTTGTCCGGGTCTAGGCCGATGGTCTTGGCGATGTCGCGATAGTGATAGTGCCCGTGGCACAGGCCGATGGACTTGATGCCGGTCTCGCGGGTGACCAGGGTGGTGCCCGCAAAGACGGGGTTCCCAGCCATGATGAACCAGGCGTCCGGGCAGATCCGCTCCATGTCGCGGGCGATCCCCAGCATCAGCGCGAGGTTATAGTACCGGTCGATGCGGATCTCGCCGCCGTAATAATAGCCGTGCCGGTCGATCACCTCGCGCATGTCGCGGGCGTCGTACTCGTTCTTGACGGTGGCCGTGTTGATGACAAAGTTGGCGTCTTGCAGCGAGGCGGGGCGGTCGGTGCTCCACTCGAAGGTGAGCTGGGAGCCGAGCTCCTCGGCATAGCGTGTGGCCAGCCGGCAGACCATCTCGGCCTTTTTGGCGTTGATGTCCATGAAACAGACGTGGCTGCCCGCGAGCCCCGGGGTCAGGCAGAGGTCCTTGACCAGGGCCAGGGAAAAGGTGGCGCTGCCCGCGCCGATGACGGTGACCTTGATCGAGCTGGACATAGATCTCCTCCTTGATCAGATTGAGGCGCGCATCCTCGCCATGCGCCTCCGGCGTCGGCTGCATTATAGAAGGCATCGCCGCGGCCGGCAAGCCGGGTGGCCAGCCCGCACTTGCACCCACGGTGGCCCGGCATATAATCACAGGCGGGGGCTGCCTTTGGCCTGGGCGCGGAATCTCCTTGCAAGGATGGAGCATGGGCAAGATCGCTGGGCCTCGTCGGATCTTTTTGTGGGGGCTGGTCGTCCTGGTGGTGGCCAGCTCGGGGGCGCTGCTTCCGCACGCCGCGCGCGCCGAAAGCCGGCTCTACCCCTCCCACCAGCAGCGCTTCGGCGTGGGCGCCACCGACCGCTGGGGCCGGGATATCCTGGACTATACGCTTTCCTGGACCAACCCCGGCTGGTACATGAACTGGGCCTGGGCGGCTAACCCCGCGCGCCCCGGCGGCATCGATTACGCCCAGTTGATTGGCGTCGGAGCGACGGCCTGGCCGCCCAACTGGACGGCGCTGCGGCAGGCCATCCTCGCCAACCCGGGCGCGCTGTGGATCCTCGGCAACGAGCCGGACACCCGCTCCCAGGACGAGTGCGCTCCCTTCGAGTACGCCATCCGCCACCACGACCTCTACCAGTTCATCAAGGGCGTGGACCCCACCGCGCGCATCGCCAACGGCTCCATCGTGCAGCCGACGCCGCTGCGCCTGCGCTGGCTGAATGAGGTCTTGGCCGCCTATCGCGCCCTCTATGGCGTGATGATGCCGGTGGACGTCTGGAACATCCACGTGCAAATCCTGCAGGAGAGCCGCGGCGGCTGGGGCTGCGGCATCCCCATCGGCATCAACGACGTGGACGAGGGGACGCACTATACCGTGACGGATAACGCGGACCCCGCCATCTTTATCGAGCACATCTGGCGCTTCCGCCAGTGGATGTATGACCACGGCCAGGCGGACAAGCCCCTGATCATCACCGAGTACGGCGTGGTGATGCCGCCCGAGTACCTGCCGCTGGGCAACGCCTCGGTGCAGAATTTCATGCGCGAGACCTTCCGCTTCAGCTTGCGGACCACCGACAGCCGGCTGGGCTGCCCGACGGACGGCTATCGCCTGGTGCAGCGCTGGGCCTGGTATAGCCTCAACGAAAAGCCGTACGACGTGAGCACCGGCGAGGGCTACAACGGCGGCCTTTACCGCTGGGACCGCGACGAGCTGACCGACTTTGGGCGGCTCTATGCCGAGTTCACCGCGGACGCCGCGCCGCAGACGCTGCTGCTGGTCCCGGACGCCCTGCAGGCCGTCCCCGACGTCACCTACCTTTTCACCGCCACCTACCGCGACCCCAACGGCTACGCGGACCTGAGCGAGGTCCACCTGCTGCTCAACCAGGAGGCCGTCGAGCCGGGGGGCGTCTATCTGCGCTACGTTCCCGCCACCGGGCGGCTCTACCTGCGCCAGGTGGACGACAGCGCCTGGCTCCCCGCCGAGGGCTATTTCATCGGCACGGCCAACCAGGCCAGCAACGCCCTGGCTACCTTGCGCGTTGACCAGTGCTACGCCGCGCACTCGGGCGATACCTTGAGCGTCACCTTGGCGCTGCGCTTTGGCGCGGCGATGCAGGACCAGCGTTGGCGCGTCTATCTCCGAGCGGAGGACCGCTACGGCGTGCTGGACGGCTGGAACCAGGCGGGCCTGGTGGAGCTGGGCGCGCCGCCGGTCGAATCCGCCACCATCCAGGGGCGCTTTACCTTGCAGGCCCGCCCCGCCGCGCCCCATCCCTCCTGGCTGACCAGCCTGAACGTCAAGCTCTATCAGGGGGGCGCCCCAAAGTACGACCTGAACCTGGTTAGCGACGATACCGGGCGCTTTGCCGTGCCCGATATCCTGCCGGGAACCTACGACGTGCGGGTCAAGGGCGCGCGCACCCTGAGCAACCGGCGCAATGGCGTGGAGCTGCGCGAGGGGGATAACGCGCTGGACCTGGGCGTGCTCCGCGAGGGGGACGCCAACGGCGACGACTGGGTGGATGTCGTGGACTTTTCCATCCTTCGCTCCACCTTTGGGAGCGCTGATCCGCGGGCGGATTTCAGCAACGACGGCTGGATCGACATCGTGGACTTTTCGCTGCTGCGCAGCAACTTTGGGCGCTTTGGCCCGCTGCTGCTGGACGATCCGGGCCGTCCCTGAGGCGGCCATTTGGACCGCCGCGGCCCTGTCGGTATAATGGACAGCGTTCGCGCGCCAGCGCCGCGAGTCGGCTGACCTGGCGCAACCTGGGAGAGAGGAGGGGCGAGGACCGGGTGCCGCAAGATCATGTTCCGCGCTTGCGAGGCGCGCGCCTCTTCTTCCTCATGCTCGGCCTGGCCGCGCTGCTGGCGCTGTGGGCCGCTGGCGCGGCCGCCGCGCCGCCGCAGGCCCCGCCCGGCCCCGGCGAAGGGTGGCGCTTGCCTCTGCCCCCGGCTGGCCTCGACGCTGAACCGGAGCCCTCGCCATCGCCTACCGCCACGCCCGCCGACAGCTCCGACGAGCGGGTGGAGCTGATCTTTCTGCACTCCGATTCCCACGTGGACCGCGACGCCAACCAGGACGGCATCCTCGACGTGCTGCCCATGGACCAGCGGGTGATCGAGCATACGCTCGCCCTGGCGGAGCAACTGGCGCGCTTCCCCAAGCACTATGTCCACACGGGCGACCTGATCCACATCTTTGCCCCCGCCAATTTCAGCTCGTGGGCGCTCTTTATCAGCACCTACGACGCCATCACCGACTCGCCGTTGTTCCTCTCCAAGACGCTGGCCCGCGGCAACCACGACATCTGGTTCACCGGCTATCCCTATCACCCCGAGCGGATGGTGGAGCTGCGCACCGGCGCGCGGCTGGCCATGTACGACTATGCCACCACGCGCCTGGCCGGCGAGACCCGCCCCGACCGCCTCTCGCTGGGCGATATGGTGGGCGGCTTTGGCGCGGGCGGGGAGACGCTCATCATCGCGTGCCATGACCCCGTCATCGTCCCGCCGGGGATGGAGGCCAAGTCCGAGCAGTCTACCGCGCGCCGCGACCAGGTGCGCAGCTTGGTGGGCGACCGCAACGCCGTCTTTTTGGCGGGGCACTATCACTATCCGTTCCTGGGCTATAGCACGACTGGCGATGGCCGGGTCACCCTGCAGGTGGTCTCCGAGGGCGACCTCCGCGGCGAGTCCTATTGGGTGGTGACGGTGGACCCCGGCGCCAGCCCCTACGCCAACAACGCCCATTATGTGCGGCTGGATCAGAAGGCGCAGCTTTTCGTGACCCAGCCGCAGTTCAGCGGCCTGATCCGCGCGGGGGAGGATGGGGTGGCGCGGGCGGTGGTGCGCGCCCTCGTCGCCGGCTCCATCTCGCCGAGCCTGCGCGTGTCCCTGGATGGCGCGTTCGTGCAGGCCATCCCCTGCGACGGCGAGGTGTGCGAGGGGGAGGTCGCGCTGGCGGGCGCGGCCCCCGGCGAGCATCGGCTCCTGGTGGCGGACCCCCGGACCGGCGCACAAGAGGCGCTGCCGGTGTTCATCGGGCAGGTTCCTATCCGCTATGAGAACTTGACACGTTGGTGGCCCATCAAATAGGATTTGTGGTATAATGGGGACGTCGGACCATTATTTGCCTAAAGGGAGGCAGTATGACCAAACTTGCAATGGTGGAAGGCATCGGCGATGTGTATGCCGCCAAGCTCCAAGGGGTGGGGATCAATAGCATCGAGGCCCTCTTGGAGAAGGGTTCTACCCCCAAGGGCCGCCAGGAGCTCGCCGAGTCGACGGGCATCAGCGGCAAGCTGATTCTGGAGTGGGTCAACCGCGCGGATCTTTTCCGCATCAAGGGCATCGGCGAAGAGTACTCGGATCTGCTGGAGAGCGCGGGCGTGGATACCGTGCCCGAGCTGGCCCAGCGCAAGGCGGAGAACCTCTATCAAAAGATGGTGGAGACCAACGCCGAGAAAAAGCTGGTGCGCAAGCTGCCCAGCGCCAAGCAGGTCGCCGACTGGGTCGCCCAGGCCAAGGCCCTGCCCCGGATCGTGCAGTACTAATCAGGTTCCTCGTCTCACCAGCCGGACTTGGCTCGCCAGGTCCGGCTTTCCCCTAATCAGGCCGTCTGCCGCGGCCTCCCGCGCAGGCGGCCAGGGTGGTTTTGTCTCTCGCGAGCCCTGCCCTTTCGCCAAGCTCCCTCTCCCGCTGCCTCGCTTTTCCCGCGCCCGGGCATCTATGCTACAATGCGCCCACGAGATCATGTTCAAGGAGGTCGAGGCATGAAACTGGAAACGGTGCGCATCGACAAGCCCGAAGAGATCAATTTCGTGCTGGGCCAGAGCCACTTTATCAAGACCGTGGAGGATATCCACGAGGCGATGGTGCAAGCGGTGCCGGGGATCAAGTTCGGCCTGGGCTTTTGCGAGTCCTCGGGGGAGTGCTTGGTGCGTTGGACGGGCACCGATGACGAGATGATCGCCCTGGCGCAAAAGAACGCCCAGGCCCTCTCGGCCGGCCACAGCTTTATCCTCTTTCTGGGGCGGGGCTTTTACCCCATCAACATCCTCAACGCGCTCAAGATGGTGCCGGAGGTCTGCCGCATCTATTGCGCCACGGCCAACCCGGTGGAGGTGATCATCGCCGAGACCGAGCAAGGCCGCGGCATCCTGGGCGTGGTGGACGGCCTCAAGACGCGGGGGGTCGAGGGCGAGGAGGGGATCGCCTGGCGCAAGGGCTTTCTGCGCATGATCGGCTACAAGCTGGGTTGAGCGCGCTCTAGAACCAACGCCCCTCCAGCGTCTCGAAAAGGCCCGCCTCGCGCAGGCTCGCCAGGGCCCGGTTGAGCCGGTCCAGCAGGATGTCGCTGCCCAGCGGAGCGGCGATGACGTAAGGCTCGTCGGTGAGCTGCTCGCCGACGGGCCGCAGCCCCTGGCGCGCGCCCAGGGCCTGCAACGCGGTGACGGCGTCCACGATGGCGGCGTCCACCTGTCCCTCGCCGAGCAAGTCCAGGGCCTCCTGGGCGGTGAGGGCCGTCCGGATCTCGAGCGCGGCGCCCTTGCGCTGCGCCCACTGCCGCGCCAAATAGTGCGCCTCCGAGCCCAGCTCCACCGCCAGCGCGCCCCCTTCCAGGCTCTCCAGCCCGGCGACCTCGGGACGCGCCTCCGCGGCCAGCAGGACCTGCCCGGCGTGGAAATAGGGCGTCGAGTAGACCACATCCTCGGTCATCTCGCGGTCGAAGGGGAGCGCGGAGAGGATGATGTCGCATTTGGCGTCCAGCAGCGCGTCATAGAGCCCATCAAAGTGGATGTTGACGAACTCGACCCGGGGCGCGCCCAGATGGCGGGCCAGCTCCCGGGCCAGGTCCACGTCATAGCCCACGAACTCGCCCGCCTCCGTGACCACCTCAAAGGGCGGAAAGCTGGCGTCCATGCCCACGCGGATCACCCCGTCCCGCTGGATGCGCTCCCAGACCTCGTCGCGGCGCTCGCCGCCCCAGCCCAGCCCCAGCCAGAGCAAGGCCGCCGCCAACACCACGCCCCCCACCGCCAGCCACCGCCGCCTGCCGTTCATGGCGCGGCCTCCGCCGGCAGCCCGTGCGCGTACCGTTGCGCCTCCAAATAGACGCCCTTGGGCACGAAATCGGTGGTGACCAGGGTGTAATAGTCCTGGTAAGTGCGCGTGGGGCGGGGGTAGCGAAAGGCCCACATGGCGGCCGCCGCGCACCAATCCCACTGGCGCAGCGCCATCTCGTACGCGCCGATGGTGTATTCGATGCGCTGGTAGGGCTGCACGGCCTTGGTCCAGCGCGGGTGATCGTTCCACCCCGCCTCGGTGATCATGGCCTGCTTTCCCTCGTCGCCGTTGCGGACCATCACCTCGCGCGCCAGGCTGGCGCGGGCGAAATTGACCACGGCAGGGTCCGGCGGGTCGTCCACGGGGAAGGTCAGGCCATAGGCATGGATCGCCAGCATATCAAAGCAATCGGCGGCGCCGGCGTCGTACATCCGTTGCAGGTACTCGAGCTCGTCCATGCCCCAGGTGTTCCCCGGCGGGGCCAGCGTGGGCGCCAGCCCGGCCGTCAGCACGATGGCCTCGGGGTTGGCCTCCTTGGCGCGCTGGTAGGCGATGCGCAGCAGGCGGACATAGCCCTCCGGGTCCACCGGCCGGTAGCCCCACTCAAAGCTGAGGTTGGGCTCGTTCCAGATGATCACGTGCTGCACGCGCCCGCGAAAGTGCTCCATGAAGGCATAGACGAAATCCCCATAGTCCTGGTAGTGGGCCTCGTCCAGGTAGCGGTAGGTGGTCTCCGGCGGCCTGGCCCACTCGGGCACAAAGTCGATGCGCGCCACCACCGTCAGCCCCTGGGCCAGGGCGTGGTCCACCACCAGGTCCGGATGCGCCCACTCGTAGCTGCCCTTGCGCGGCTCGTAATACCCCCAGGGGAAATACTCGACGATCCAGGGCGCGCCCATCTCGCGCACCATCTCGAGCGTGCGCTTGATCTTCCACTCTTCCACCTCGTCGGTGAGCCGGGTGTGCACGCCCATCTTGGGGTTGGCCGTCTGGACCGCCTGTGGCGGGCCCAGCCAGACCTGCGGTTGCGGCGGCAGGCCGATGATCCAGAGCAAGAGCCCCAAAGCCGCGCCTTGCCAGAGCCACCGGCGGGGGATGGCGCGCAGTCGCTGCCACAGCGCGACGAGGGGCTTGGTCATGTCGTCTCTCTGGACTCCTTGGGTTGATCGGCCGGACGGGCTGATTCTAGCATACCTGCGCGAGCCAGACAAGTGGCGCGCTCGGCGAAATCGGCCCGCCGAGATGGAAAATTCGCGCATCTCCCGTATCTTTTCCACGCGACCCTCGTCTGTAATAGTGACAAAGGCCATGCACTCGGCGTGGCGCGTTGTCATGTGACATGGTGATCGAGCGGAGCGGATCGACAAAGGCACGTAGCGGCAGAGAGGAGGCCAGGAGATGAGTGGTAGCCCGTGATGAAATCGAATATTAGATAGTTGACAAATTTCGATTTTCATGGTAGCATATGGTTGCTACCTCTTGAGCTCGTGGCATCTGGCACCCTCTCTCCTTGCGGGGCCAGAGGCGGAAATCCAGAGAACGGAGGAAACAAATGTCTCAGCATCAAAGGAGAAAACTGATTCAACGAGCAACTGTGGTAGCACTCGCCATCCTCCTGGTGGCGATCCTGGCCCTGCCTGCTCAGGCGCAGCAAGGGCTCACCTACAACACCTTGCGCATGTACGGCTTTATGAACGAGGGCGCAGGGGCCGACGTGACCGATCCGCAGACGGGCCTGCCCGTGGAAGATCGGCCCTATACCCTCGCGGATGCTCCCTTCCTTCCGCAGTCGGTGCAAGCCCCCATCAAGGATTCGGTGACCTGGGACCCGGCCTGGATGTACGAGAACCAGACCTTCGACGAGAACCAGGCGCTGGGCCTCTACAACAAGATCTTTGTGGGCGGCCTGAACGCTTCGGAAAAGGTCTGGTTCCGCGAGTGGTACGAGCCAAGCCACTGGGACAAGGACCTCAACGCCAACGGCCTGCACGTCTTTACCGAGACGGGCGAGATCGATGTGGCGGATGAGTACTATCCCGCCATCATGCAAGAGTTCACCTACTTGATGATGGAGCCGCGCTACATCGAGGCCAAGCCCGAGCCGACCTGGGGCCGCGTGGGCAACACCAGCTTTGTCTTCCCCATCGGCATCCGGGCCGAAGACCTCTTCACCCGCAACGGCGCCGTGGACACCGCCTCCGACAACGCCAAGTTCGGCTATGGCCTCACCAGCCTCGATGCCGACTTTGACGGCGTTCCCGACATCGTCCACGTCGATTCCGAGGTCACGCTCTTTGACCTGACCCAGATTGCCGCCGACCTGAACGGCAACCGGTTCCTGGATCCCCTGGATATCGACAACGTGCCGCTCAATGGCAATGAGGAAGCCGTGCTCCGCCTGGACACCAAGGCCATCGCCCGCGGCAGCTATATCCAGTTCCTGGATCACATGGTCTACCTCAAAGAGATCTTTGACAATAGCGTGATCGTGGACGTCTGGTACACCGGCGACCTGACCCCGCGCAAGCTGGGCGAGCGCACGCTGTTCCGTGGCGACATGGCCCTCTCCGGCACCAACGGCCCGGTCCAGCTCATCAGCGCCGTGCGCAACGGCGGCTACGGCTCCAACCTCTGCAATTTCCCCACTGGCCCCTGGTTCGTCTGGCTGGCCAGCGTGGATACGGTGGAGGAGAGCGCCCGCCTGATGGTTGGCCGCGCGCTGGGCGCCACCTGGTCCAGCATGGAAGACGCCCCCGGCATCGCGGACCGTCGTCCTGGCGATCCCTGGTTCCTGAAGCGCTTCTATGTGGACGGGCACGAGTACACCGTCAGCGCCATCTATACCCGCGGCGCTGGCACGCCGTACTCGTACGAATGCGACCTGGACCTGGACAACAACGGCCAGGTGGATCTGCAGCCCGCGCCCGACTATTCCGAGTTCATGTACATCACGCTGCGCACGCCTATCCCCAAGGTGCCCGTGATCATCGAGCAGCACTCGGTGCGCCTGCAGCACTACATGCCTCTGGACAAACTGTCGGTGCTTCCGCCCTTCAACTATGAGCACTATATCCTGGCGGACATCAACGCGCTGGATGCGTTCACGGAGCTCTACAGCCGCGACATGTTCATCGGCAAGCTGATCGGCCCCGTGGCCCCCATCTTGCAGAAGAACGGCCCCTTCCCGTATAACGTCGAGGGCTGCGAGCGCTCCTACAGCGACCCCAGCGAGATGGACCACTTCTATGTGCGCGAGGTGGACAACCCGCAGTATACCGGCCAGTTGCTCGAGCTGTACGGCGAAGAGATGGTCGGCGATGCTGAAGAGCTGGAATACTGGTACGCCATGCGCTACCACACCATGCCCGATCAGTACACCGAGTTCGTCTTCCCCGATATCGCCGAGAGCCGCACCGGCGCCGACGATCCTGACCTGTACCTGCTGACCAGCGCCTTCTACGCTCCGCAAGCGGAATACGAACGCTGGATCCAGTCCCAGACCACCGGCGTCTACGAGCAGTGGACCAATGACCGCGTCAAGTTCTGGTTCGACCCGGCCATCGGTGGCAAAAAGTACAAGGACGAGTTGGGCGTCCGCCTCTACGGCCGCTACAACGAAGACCTCGTGCCGGCCCGGAGCGAGGGCGCGGGCGACACCGCCGCGGTGGACCCGGTGAACGCGAGCTACCCGGTGGAAGTCCTGCCCTACACCGATCCCTGGGCGATCTTTAACCCGCAGTTGGAGCAGGCCCCCGTCAAGGATAGCCTGACCTTCAACCCGGCCTACATGGACGAGTACCGCAACGGCAACGAGCCTCTGGCGGCGCTGTATCCGCAGATCTCTTGCGAAGAGCAGAACGCTCGCGAGAAGGTCTTCTTCCGTCAGTGGTACGAGCCGGTCTATGTGGACAAGATCCTGCGGCTCGACAACCCGAACACCACGGGCATCGACGAGTACGACGCCTACGAGTTCCCGGCTGTGATGCAGGAATTCACCTACATGTACCTCAACATGCAGGGCGAGATCGGCGATCCGTACTCCTGCCAGCCCGGCAACAGCCGCTTCGCCTTCCCCATCTCTACCAAGGCCGAGGAACTGCCCGCGCCGGTGGATGTGGAGCTGCCTGGCGGCCTGATCCCCAGCTTTGGCTACGGCCTCACCAGCTATGACGCCGACTTTGACGGCATCGAGGACATCGTCACGGTTCACAGCGAGAACTCGCTGGCCAACCTGACGGGCGTCCAGGCCGACTTTGACGGCAACGGCGTGGTCGACCAACTGATGGCGCAAGAGGGCCTCGGCGGGTCTGAGCTGAGCGGCGAAGAGCTCGTGGTCTTTGCCGTCGAGAACCTGACCCTGCGTCGCGGCGAGAGCGCCCAGTTCCTGGATCACATGGTCTCGCTGGAGAACGTCCCGGGCAGCGGCTCCGCCACCTTGAAGTTCTGGTACACCGGCGGCGGCCTGCACTCCTATCCCAATGGCGTGTACTCGCTGCACCCCGATGTCATCCAGAGCCTGGACCTGAACCTGCACGACATGGCCGTGGTCAATCGCACCCGCGCGCGCCTTATCCCGGCTGGCGGACAGATGCTTGGCGCGACCAACGGCGCCTGGTTCGTCTGGCTGCAGGCCATCAACAGCACGCAGCCTAGCCGCGAGACCGTCAGCATCACCATCGGTCGCGCCCTGGGCGCCTCCCACTCGGCCATCGACAACGGCAACGCGCAGCACGACATGGAGCCCGGCGATCCCTGGTACCTGAAGCGGTTCTTCGTGGACGGCCACGAGTACAACGTGTCGGCCATCCGCGTGGTCGCCTCTCCAGTGGAGCTGCCCGGCGACGAGTCCTACCAGTTCAAGTTCATCACCATCCGCACCGCCGTGCCCAAGGTCAACTATGTGAACTATCAGGACTCCCAGAAACTGGAAGGGTACTTCCTGGGCACCGTCCTGGGTGTGGATACCAACGTGATCTCGGTGATGCCGCCTTACAACTATGAGCACACCATCGTCGAGGACGTCGAGTGGTTCCATGATGAGGATTGCGTGGGCGACCTGCGCTACAACCGCCCGCCGATGATCATCCGCATCACCGCAGAAGAGCGGGAGCCCCAGTTCTTTGGCGAGCTGCGCGAGATCCTCTGGATCCCTGATGATCCCTCTCGCCTGACGCCCGAGATCTGGAGCGTGGAGCAGTTCAACACGCTGCCCGACCTCTACACCGAGTTCCAGATGCCCGCTGGCGAGCACTACCTGGTCACCACGGACTGGATCTCGCTGGAGAGCGAGCCGATGGTGTTCGACACCTGCGAGCTGGGCATCACGGTGACGCTGCCCATCACCACGCCTCGGGTGACCTTCTGGTACGACCCGACCGATCCGTATGACATCTATGTCAACGACGAAGTGGTGGAAGGCCTGGCCGCCGGGGCCACTGGTGTGGTCTATCGCTACGAGGGCCCGTGCCACGCGACCCACTATCTGCTCACCGACTGCGGCGTGCAGATCCTGATCCGGGACACCACCGGCACGCTGGATAACCTGATCGGCATGGAAGTGGCGCTGAGCGGCTTCCTGTACGACACGGTGACCTGCGATCCGGGCATCGAAGTGGACGATCCCAATGACATCGACATCATCAACGGGGTCACCCCGACGCCGACGAGCACCGTGCCCGCCGCGACGGCCACGCCGACTCGGACCAACACGCCGCCGACCATCCCGGCCAACACCGCTACGCCTACGGCCACCACTCCGGCTGGCCAGGCGACCCGCACCCCGCTGCCCGGCCGCGGCCACGTGAGTGGCTACGTCCAGGTCGAAGGGCGCGTCAACTACTCGGGCGCGAGCGTCGCGCTGCCCAGCGTGGCTGGGGCCAACGCCGTGACCGATGCGAGCGGCAAGTTCACGATCTATGACGTGCCGGCCGGCATCTATACCATCGTCGCCGATATCAACCGGTATCTGTACGCCCAGAAGAGCGACGTCAGCGTCACCAACGGCAACACCACCGTCCTGACCGACGTCAACCTCCGCGGCGGCGATGCCAACGACGACGACACCGTGGACATCTTTGACCTGGTGATCCTGGGCCTGTCCTACAACAGCACGCCTGCGGATCCCGACTGGGACGAGCGCGGCGACATCAACAACGATGGCGCGGTCAACCTGTGGGACCTGGTGCTGGTTGGCACCAACTATAACAAGACCGCTCCGACCGCGTGGTCGCTGCTCATGGCGCCCAAGAGCACCGCTCTGGTTGCCCCGGCCAAGTCCAACCTGGCCCTGGTGAACCTTGGCTCCGACCTGGTGGTCGAGGTCAAGATCTCCGAGGCGACCGAGGTCTTTGGCGCCGAGTTCGAGATGGTCTTTGATCCCAAGGCCATGCAGGTGCGCGATGCCGATCTGGGTCGCGCGGGCATCCAGGTGGAGAATGGCGACATGTTCGCCGCCGACGGCTCCTTCGTCGTCGAGAACGTGGTCGACAATGAGAAGGGCACCGTGCGGTATGCGGTGACCATGCTCGGCTCCGCCAAGGCCTTCAGCGGCGAAGGCACGCTGCTTCGCCTCCGCTTCCGCTCCGCCGGCAGCGCCCAGAGCGCCATGGTGAGCATGAAGGGGCTGAGCCTGTACAGCAAGGCGAATGGCGCGATGCAGTTCATGAGCGACCGTCTGCTCGTCAAACTGCCCGCGGCCAAGCTGGCGCCGCCCTTGGTGATCAAGTAAGCTAGGCTGTCCCTCTCCGCGGGGGGCGCAAGCCCCCCGGGAACAGGACCAGCCCAGCAACCGTAGAACCTAACGAGAGGCAGGGCCCCGGACCCACGTCCAGGCCCTGCCTCGCCCAAGGTTGGACTCGCACTCAACGGTGCGGCAGAGGGCCGCCTGGCGAGTTTGCCCAAAAGCGTCAATAGTGATATATAGAGAGAGTAGGTCTCAACGGTCGCGCTTTGACGTTCCGGGCATTGGAGTGGGATCCTGTTCCAAAGAGCAAAAGGAGGAAACAGCATGGGAAGGGCAATCGGTCGAATCGGTCTCTCTATCATCCGTCTCACAGTCCTGTTGAGCCTCTTGCTGGGCATGCTGCCAGGCGCGGCATTCGCTGATGGCGCGAGCGTCCTGGCGCAGCCAGCCGCCCAGTCCGTGGCGGTCGATGGCACGGTGACCGTCACCGTCCGTGTGGAGGGCGTCACCGATCTCTACGGCGCCGAAGTCCACCTGACCTTCACCCCCGGCGTCGTCCAAGTCGTGGACGCGGACAGCGACGCGGGCAATGGTCTCCAGTTGGCGACCGGCGACCTCTTTGCCGGCAAGAACGCCTTCAACGCGCTGAACACCGCTAACAACAGCACCGGCACCATTGACTATGCCATCTCGCTCCTGGGCGAGCCGGCCGGCGTCACCGGCGCGGGCAACCTGTTCAGCGTCACCTTCAAGGGCGCTGCCGAGGGCATGAGCGCGGTGGCCTTTGTCACGGTCATGCTGGCCTCCCGCGCGGGCGGCCAGATCGCCTCCACCAACGTGAACGGCACGATCACCGTCACCGGTGGGGCTCAGCCGACGGCAACCAACACCACGGTCCCGCCCACGGCCACCACCGCCGCGCCTACCGCGACGACGACCACCACCGCGCCCACCGCGACGGCGACCACGGTCCCGGCTACCGCCACGGCCACCACTGTTCCGGGCAGCAGCTGCACCTACACCGTGCTCTGGGGCGATACGCTGTATAGCATCGCCCGCCGCTACAACACCACCGTCTCCACCCTGGTGGCGATGAACGGCCTGGCCAATCCGAACTATATCCGCACGGGCCAAAAGCTGTACGTGCCTTGCGCCGGCGGCGTGACCCCCGTGCCGCCCACCGTGACCGTGACCCCGGTTCCGGGCTGCTCCGGCACCATGTACACGGTGGTCGCGGGCGACACGCTGTATAGCATTGGCCGCAAGTACGGCGTCACCGTGAGCGCGATCCTCGCCGTCAACTATATCCCCAACCCGAACTATATCTGGGTTGGCCAGAAGATCTGCATCCCGACGGGAGGCACCACGCCGCCCACCGTGACCCCGGTGCCCGGCTGCCGCGCTCAGTACAAGGTCGTCGCGGGTGACACGCTGCTCGCCATCGCCGCCCGCTATGGCACCACCTACTGGGCCATCGCCATGGCCAACAACATCGCGAACCCGAACCTGATCTATCCAGGGACCACGCTCTGCATCCCATAAGCACGAGCGCCCCATAGCAGCGTTTGGGTTTGCCAAAGCTCTGCTGAGCAAGATGAAAGGGCTATTGGAGGGCAAGCCTCCAATAGCCCTTTCCACTAGAAGGGGACCGCTTGCAGCGCCGACCTGGGTCTCTCATCCCGATGCGCGCTCCAGGTCGCTGCTGCAGATCGCCTCTCTACCCCGGCGTTGCCGGCCGCGGGATCCCTGCTATCGGAGAAGTGACCATGAATAGAGCCCGTCCCCCGGCCCTATGCGCCCAGAGCCCCTGCGCTTGGAGACTCGTGCGGGTTTTGCTGCTGCTGGTGACGCTGCTCGCCGCGCCGCTGTGGCCGGCGAGCTGGGCTCTCGCCGAGCCGGTCGAGCCCGCCTACGACACCAAGGTCAGCATCCAGCCGACGGTGCAGGCCATCCCGGTGGGCGGGACGGGCCAGGTCGTCGTCCGGATCGAGAACGTCAGCGACCTGGTCGGCCTCAAGCTGGTGATCCAATACGACCCCGCCGTGGTCACCGTGCGCGACGCCAGCCTCTCCTCGCCCGGCGTGCAAGTCCAGGCCGGCAACATCTTTGCAGGGCACAGCGTCCTGCCGGGCGACAACATCGTGGACGTCGTCCACGGCGAGATCAGCTACTCCGCCGCCCTCATCGGCTTGCCCGGCGTGACCGGCAGCGGCAGCGTCATCACCGCCACCTTCGAGGCGCTGTCTACCGGCGCCACGGCGCTGCAGTTTTCGGAAGTCAAGCTGGTGGGCGCTGTCCAGGTCGGGTCCGAGTTCCAGATCGGGACCGAGGTGCAGCACGGCGCCATTACCGTCATCGCCGGCAGCGCCACCCCCACCGCCTCCTGGACGCCCACCGTCACCGGCACGCCCACGCCCACCCGCACCGCCACGGGGACGTTCACCGCCACCCGCACGCCGACGGCGACCTCAACGTCCACGGCGACCTCGACGTCCTCGGCGACATTTACCTCGCCGCCGACCGCTACTGCCACCGCGACCAACACCGGTATGCCGACGGCCACGCGCACGCTGACGGCAACGGCTTCGCCGTCGCTCACATCGACGCCCACGCGCACCAACACCCTGCCGCCGACGGCCACCTATACCCTGACGCCTTCGCACACGGCCACCCGCACGCCCACCAACACGACGCCGCCCACGGCCACGCCGACGCGCTCCCCGACGTCCTCGTCGACGCCGACGTCCACGGCGACGGCGACGCACACCGGCCAGCCCACGGCCACCGTCACCCGCACGCCGACGGTGACGGCCACGTCGACCTCGACGTCCACGGCGACCGCGACGTCTACGTCGACGGCGACCTACACCGGCCAACCCACGGCGACGGTCACCCGCACGCCAACGGCCACGGGCACCGCGAGCGCGACCTTGTCGCCGACGATGACGGCGACTGCCTCGCCGACGCTCACCGTGACGCCCACGGGCACCGCCACGGCGACGCGGACCTTCACGTCGACCCCGACGTCCTCGTCGACGCCGACGTCCTCGTCGACGCCGACGTCCTCGTCGACGCCGACCCAGACCGCGATTCCGCCGAGCGCCACGCCCACCGCCACCCGCACGCTCCCCGCTGGCGCGACGCTCAGCTTTGATCCGTCACCCCACAGCGTCGCCGAAGGCGAGGTCTTTTACATGGAGCTGCGGGTCGATGCCGGCGCGCAGCCCATCGATGGCGTCGAGGTCTATGTGAGCTTTGACCCAACCTACTTGGCTATCGTCAACCAGAGCGGGACGCCCGTCACCTCCCTCACGTCCAAACCGGGGCTGAACGACATCGTCTGGAACCAGGTGAACAACACCTTGGGCCGGATCAACTATGTGGCGCGCAAGACGTCGGCGCCCTTCCCCAGCGGCACCTTTGTGGTGGCCTCCTTCTACATCAAGGCCAAGCTGCCCACCGGGGGGGCTGCCCTCGCCTTCTCCGGCGATACCAAGCTGCTCTTCGAGTTCCGCAACGTCCTGGCGGACGCCGTCGACGGGCAGGTGATCGTGGTTGCCTCCACGCCCACGGTGACGGCGACGGCCACGGCCACCGCCACGGCCACGACGACGGCCACGAGCACGCTCACGGCCACCCATACGCCCACGGCCACGGCCACGGCGACGCCGTCGCCCACCGCCACGGCCACGCCCACCGTGACGGCGACGCCGACGAGCACCGCGACGCCCACCCGCACGCCGCGCCCCTGGCTGGGCGTCATGTACCTGCCCAGGGTCATTCGCAACGCGCCGCCGCCGCCCACGGCCACGCCCACGCGCACGTCGACGCCGACGTCCACGGCGACGGCAACGCGGACCTTCACGGCGACGGCGACGCGGACCCACACGCCCACCATCACCCACACGCCTTCGCCGACGGCGACGCGGACCCACACGCCGACGGCCACGGCCACCCGGACGCATACCGGCACGCCGACGCGCACCTTCACGCCGACGTCCACGCGGACGCCGACCATCACGCCGACGCCCACGCGCACCTTCACGCCCTCGGCCACGCCGACGGTGACGCGGACGCCCACCATCACCCAGACGCCGACCATCACGCCGACGCCGGCGCCGCTGGACCTGATCATCGATCCCGGCTTTGAGCTGCAACACCCGGCCTGGGTGATCAATCACACGGCCTATCCGGCGGGCTATACCACCGACCGTTGGATCAGCGCCTATTACGCCATGCGCGCGGGGATCGTCTCCGGCTCTGACCTGGGGACGCTGACCTATTCGTCCTTCCAGCAGACCATCACGCTCCCGGCGGGGATCCGCAAGGCCACGCTGTCGTTCTGGTACTATCCCATGAGCGGCGATACGCAGATGAACGTCAACGATGACCAGCAGTACCTGTACATCCGGCGGGCCAGCGGCGACCAGTTGCCAGTGCTGCGCGCCAAGGCCAACGATCAGGTCTGGCTCTACAAAGAGTATGACTTGGACGTGGTCTACTATGGGGGGCAGCAGCCCATCACGCTGATCTTTGGCGTGAGGAACGACGGCGACGGGAACGTGACCGCCATGTATGTGGACGAGGTCCGCGTGCGCGTGGAGTGGTAAGAAAAGAAGACCCTAAGGGTGTGCTTTGCCACCCTTAGGGTCTTTTTCGTGCGAGCTATTAGCCTAACCCAACGCCTCCGCCAGCACCTTCCCCAGCCGGCGGATGCCCTCGCGGATCACCTCCGGCGCCGAGACGGAAAAGTTCAGGCGCAGGGTATTCGCCCCGCCGCCATTGGGGAAAAAGACTTGCCCCGGCACGAAGGCCACCTTCTCCTCCAGCGCCTTGCGGAAGAGCCGCATGGAATCAAGCCCCTCCGGCAAGCGCACCCACAGGAACAGCCCGCCCTGCGGACGCGTCCAACTGACCCCCTTGGGAAACCGCTCCTCCATCGCCGCCAGCATCACGTCGCGGCGCTGCCGATAGAGCGCCCGAATCTGCTGGACCAGCGGCTCCATCACCCCTTGTTTCACCAGGTCATAGGCCACCATCTGGATCAGGATGCTGGTGTGCAGGTCGCTGGCCTGCTTGACCAGCACCAGCTTGTCCAGCACGGGCGCGGGCGCGGCGATCCAGCCCAGCCGGATGCCCGGCGAGAGGGTCTTGGAAAAGGTGCTCAGGTAGAGCACCCGCTCGGGATCGTAGGCCACCAGGGGCTTGAGCGGCTCCCCCTCGAAGCGCAGCTCGCCATAGGGGTCGTCCTCGATGATCGGCGTGCCCCGTCGGGCCACGGCCTCCAGCAGCACCTGGCGCCGCGGCGCGCTCAGCGTCACGCCCGCCGGGTTGTGAAAGTTGGGCAGCACGTAGGCGAACTTGCACTCGCTCCCGGCCAGCACGCCGTCGACCAGCTCGGTACGCATCCCGTCCTCGTCCACCGGCACCGTGGCAAAGCGCGCCCCGTAGGTGCTCCAGGTCTGCAACGCCCCCAGGTAGGTGGGGTTGCCGGTGAGCACCGCGTCGCCGGGGTCGAGGAAGAGCCGCCCGAGGAAGTCCAGCGCCTGCTGCGAGCCGTTGACGATCAGGATGTTCTCCGCTCGCACGTCGGCCCCGTCCTGGCGCATCTTGGCCGCCAGGTATTCCCGCAGCGGCGGATAGCCCTCGGTGACGCTGTATTGCAGCGCCCGGCGGCCATCTTGCTCCAGCACCCGCTGGGTCGCCTCCTGGAACTGGGCGATGGGAAAGACCTCCGGCGCGGGCATCCCGCCGGAAAAGGAGATCAGCTCCGGGTCGGACATCATCTTTAATATCTCGCGGATGATCGAGCTGGTCATGCGGTGGGCGCTCTGGCTGAAGCGCTGCTCCCATCCGGCGGGCTGGGTCGCTGTCGCGGTTGTCACGGTGGTGTCCTCCTATGCCTTCACGAACTGGAAATACATCAGAATCTCGCCCAGCAGGTGCGTGGCGGGGATGACGAACTCGCCCTCCAGGTTGGCGTCGCTGTCGTCGCCGGCATCCAGCACCTGGACGGTGCGCAGCCCCAACTGCCGCGCCGCGCGGACGTTGTTGGCGGTGTCGTCCACAAAGAGGCAGGCCTCCGCCGGCAGGCCCAGGTCGGCCAGCACGCCGCGGAAGGCGTTGGGGTGCGGCTTGGCCTCCAGCCCCATGAACCCCAGGTCGTAGATGGCGCCAAAGTGCCGCTCCACCGCGAGCGCGCGGAGCACCCGCTCGGCGTGGCTGCGGATCGAGTTGGTGAACACGCCCTTGGGTGCCGGGATCGCGTTCAGCAGTTGCTCCAGCGCTGGGTCGGGCTGGAGCAGCTCCTCGATCGGCACATCGTGGATAAAGCGGAGGTACTCTTCCGGCGCCACGTGGTGCTCGGCCACGAGGCCGCCCAGCGTCGTGCCGTATTTGCGCCAATAGCCGCGGCGCATCTCGCGCAGCTCCGGATCGGGGAGCGGGAAGCGTTGCCGCAAGAACTCTTCGATGCGTTGATCGATGCGCTGCAGCACGCCGCTGCTGCGGGGATAGAGCGTGTTGTCCAGGTCGAACAACACGTAGCGGATGGGGGATCTAGGCATGGGATGGTTGTCTCCTCGCGCCGCGCATGGATAAATAGATGCCGACCAGCAGGATCGCCCCGCCGACCAGCGCCAACGGCGGCGGCGTCTCCTGCAGGACCAGGAAAGCCAGCAGCGCCGACGAGATCGGCTCGGCCAGAGTGGCCACGGCCACCAGCGTCGGTGAAAGGTGGCGCAGCGACCAGTTGAGCATCGAGTGCCCCATGATCTGCGGCACCAGCGCCAGCAGCAGGAACATCAGGTAGGTGTGCGGGGTATAGCCGACCAGGCGGTCGCCGGCGGCCAGCGCCGCCAGGATCAGGAACACCGCCGCCGTGCCATAGGTCGGCCAGATATAGGCGAGCAGGGAGAGCCGCTGCCGCAGCCGGCGGCCGATCAGGAAATAGCCGGCCCCCGCCGCCGCGCCGACCAGGGCCAGCCCGTCGCCCAGCAGCGCCCGGCCCGTCAACCCGAAATCGCCATAGCCGATGATCATGCTCCCGGCCACGGCCACCAGCAGCCCCAGCCACATCAGGCCGCCCATTCGCTCGCCCAGGAAAAAGTGCGAGGCCAGGCCGACGAACAGCGGGTTCGTCGCCACCAGCACCACCGAGCTGGCCACGGTGGTATAGTCCAGCGAGGTGATCCAGGCGGCAAAGTGGATGCCCAACAGGATGCCGGAGCAGATCGCCAGGCCCCACTCGCGCCGGGCCAGCGAGCGCAGCTCTGCTCGCTTGAGCCCCAGCGCCGCCGGGGTCAGGATGAGCGTCGCCAGCCCCAACCGCCAGGCGCCGATGACCAGTGGAGGCGCGTCGGCCAGGCGGATGAGGATGGCGGCGAAGGAAACCGAGACCACGCCGACGGACAGGCCGGCAAAGACCTGCGGCGAGGCGAGGGGCGAGGGACGCGGGTCGCTCACGGCTGCCCCGGCGCGGCGGACAACTCGCCCCGCTCGTAGCGCAGAGCCTGCCCCATCTGGGGGACCCACACCCTGGCCGTGGGGCAGCGCCGCTGGACCTCGGCGATGAAGGGGGCGGGGTCAATGGCCTGGCTCACCGGCGGGTAAAAGTCGTCGTGATGGTGCGGGATGGCCCACCGCGGCGCCAGCAGCGCCACGATCTCGGCGGCGATGCGGGCGATGTCGCTGTGGCCCTGCAGCGGGACCAGGGCGAGATCCGGCTTCAGCCCGCGAATCCGGCTGGCCTCGTATCCGGCGCTGCCCATAAAGCACCAGCTACAGTCCTTGGCCGTGAACAGGTAGCCCATCACCTCGCCCGGAGGGAAGCGCAGCAGCCGCCCGGCGTCCAGCAGCATCCGCCACCCGCCGCGCGCCAGGGTGCGCAGCGCCAGGGGCGTATCAAAGCGTGTATGCGAGAGGGGGATGGTGCGCACGCGGAAATCGGGCAGGCCGATGGTCTCCACGCCCTGCACCGGGCGCAACTGGCCATCGGGCACGCCGGCGTCGCGCAGCGTCTCGCAGGCGCGGCTGGGCGCAAAGACCCGCGCCCCCGTCCGCTTGGCGATGGCGGGCACGTCGTAGAGGTGGTCAAAGTGCCCGTGGGTGCAGAAAATGCAGTCGGCGCGGACGATCTCCTCGACGCGCGGCAGGGCGGGATCGCTAGCCCGCTTGCTGCGGCTCAGGAACGGATCGAGATAGAGCACCGTGCTGCCGATCTCGATCTTGAACCCTGCTGTGCCCAGCCAGGTCAGCTCCATGCCTCGCCTCGCGCCCTCCCATCGATATCTTGCCCATTCTAGCCGGAAAAGCGCAGAGGTCAAGCGTCAAGGAGCCGTCATGCGGGCGCGTCGCCCCAGTCGGGGACGGCCAGCAGCTCGCCCTGGCGCAGCGCCGACTTGTGGGCCATGGCCCCCGCGGCCATGTAGCGCGCGGCCTCCCAGGCGTTGATGGCGGGCGTTCGCCCGTGGGCCACGGCGTCCACGAACTCGTGGGCCAGGTAGGCGTGCGAGCCGCCGTGGCCGCCATAGACGTCGGAGGTCTTTTTCACCTCGCGGAAGGCTTCCAGCACCTCGGTCGGCAGCGGATCACGCATCTCGTCCACGGTGAGCGGGGTGGCTTGGGCGTTGGTCAGCCATTGGTCGTTCTCAAAGCTCCCCCTGGTCCCATAGACGCGGAAGGTCTCCCGCCCCGGCACGGCGATCTCGCGGTGCTCGCAGATGCGCATGGTGGCGCCGTTGCTCATCTGGAAAAAGCCGGTCTCGTTGCTGTAGGCCTCGCCATGTTCGACGTAATAGGGGTCGTTGGTGCGGTTGGCATAGCCCCAGCAGCAGACCTTGACCGCGTGCGCGCGCATCACGCTGATGGGGCCGCTGGTGGAGTGGGTGGGATAGTGCATGGGCCCGGAGAGCACGCCCCGCGCTTTGTATTGCGCCGAGATGGCCAGCCACTCCTGCCCGGCCGTGCTGGCCAGGCGCCGCTGCATCACCTGCCGCAGGTTGGAGTGGGGGTTATCCACGTCGTGATAGTATTCGCCCTCGGCATAGACGAAATCGCCAAAGGCCCCGGCCCGCGCCTGGCGGCGGCAATACATGGTCTCGGGTCGGTAGAAGGTCGTCTCTCCCAGCATGTAGTGGCGGCCGGTGCGGCGCGCCGTCGTCACCAGCTTGTCGCACCACTCCAAGATCTCGTCGGCGTCGGGGATCTCGATGATGGGCACGGCGCTATAGACGTGCTTGCCCGACTCCATGGCCTGGATGCACTGCGGCGCGTGGAGCCACGGCTGCGTGATGATCACCAGCGCGTCCAGGTCGCTGCGGCAGATCTCGTCCAGCGAGGCGTAGGCGTCCCGCGGGTTGAACTTGCGCTTCCACGACTCTTTTTCCGCAAAGCGCTGCACCCGTTCCGGCTCGCGGTCGCAGAGCGCGATGCGGTCCACCAGCGGGTGGCTCATGAACAGGTCGGCAAAGGCGCTGCCGAACGCGCCCAAACCTACCAAACCCAGGCTAATGCCCATGATTCCCTCCTCGATCGCTACTTGGTGATGACCTTGACCTGCTGATAGTTGAAACTGTAATAAGGCTTGCCCCCGTCGATCTCTTGGAAATCCGTGTGCACCAGCCAGAAGGACCGGCCGTCCGGGGCGATCCACTTGGGCGAGATTTGCGGCTGGTAGGCGCGCGCGGCGGGGTCGCCCGCGGGCATCCAGGCGGTCTCCTCGTGGACCTGCGTCCAGGGGCCCCAGGGCTGCGGGGCGGTCCAAAAGCCCAAATAGCTGGGCTTGCCGAACCACATCCCGTCGGGGGCGCAGCCCATGCCCCAGTTGGCCATCAGGTACACGCCCAGCGGCGCCACATAGACCACGCTGGGGTGCCAGGCGTAGGGATGGATTTGGGTGTTCACCCAGCCCGCCGGGAAGGTGTGCACCACCCCCCGCTGGGCGATGTCGGGCGTCCAGGCCGCCGAGCCGTCGCGCCGCCGCTCCGCGAAAAACTCGTAGGCGGAGCGGTCGAGCAGGCGCTCCTTGCGCGCGCGGAACATGACGAGCTGGTTCATCGTCCCCTCGGCGTTGCCGTTGGGGGCATAGACGTAGACGTAGCCATCGCGGTTGTGCTCGTAATTGCGGCCCATTTGCAGCACGGTCAGCAGGGCAAAGGCCTCCCCCGGCTCTTCGAAGAAAACCATGTTGGCGCGGCTGCGCTCCTCCCACGGCTCCCAGCGCACCGGCCCGCCGTCCTGGTTGCGCCAGCTCTGCCCATGGTCCGGCGAATAGATCAGCTTGGCGCCGACAAAGCGGGGCTTGGGCCCGCCAAAGAAGCGATGGTTCGGCGTGCTCAGGAAGTGATAGATGCGCCCGTCCAGGGCCAGGATGCCGAAACCGTAATACCGGTGGGTCTGGAGCGGCGGCTCGGAGAACAGGTCGGGATAGCCGGGCAGGTGCTCAAAGGCCGGCTGGGGCGGGTCGCCGCGGATGGCGTACATCCGCGTGTTGTATTCCTTGCCGGTATAGCCCGCGATCTCGGGCCAGCCGCGGCCGTCGCACAGGCCGACGTATTGCCGGTCGTCCTGGGCCCAGGTCATGTGCCAGTTGTCGCCGCTGCACCGGGTGCGCCGGGTGGTCTCTTCAAGCCGCTGGATGCCAACGATGTGGGTCATGTTCCCTCCGTTGCCTTGTGTCCTAGACGCCAAAGAGGCGGGCCACGCGCTCGTTGCGCGGGTCGGCCGCCTCGTGGAACATCTCCGTCGTGACGAGGTTCGACACCGACAGCAGGTAGAGGTCCGACAGCGGGTTGCGGCCGAAGCCGGAAGCGCCGAGCGCCGTGGTGGCCGGTCCGGTGGCGGTCGCGGCGGTTTCCGAGCGCGGCGGCAACGTTGCCAGCGACGTGCATTTTCGTCCGACGCGCATTTGCGTCATTGGCGAGGCTGATTTCGTGATGAATGGCACGTTGTCCACGCGGGCCAACGCCAACCGCGACCTGTTCATGAACGCGCTTTACTGGCTGGCCGGGATTGATGCGGGCACGGCTTCTTCGCTCGGCGGCATGTTGAGCACATTGTTCGCGTAGAGACGCTGAACCGACAGCCATCGTTCGATAGCGTCGTGGAACTCGCCCTCGGTCATCCTGTAGTGACGAAGCATCGCCCTTAGCGAGTCGCTCCACTCGGACTGGCTGGCGCCCAGGTCCAGACTGGCCAGGAAGCTGTTGATGTCTTCCCTGGTGATTTGCAGATCGGCTGAGCGCGCTTCCTGCACAAGCATGGCGTAAACCCTGCTGGATTCGTTGCCTTGCGAGGCGATCATCTGGAATTCAAAGGTTCCTGGCCGCAGCGAGTACCGGTCAGTGGGCTGAAGGCCCAGATTCCCAAGGAGCTGCAAATCATTCTGGGCGACGCGAATGTCGCCAACGCGAATCGTTCCGTAGCGGGTCTGACCTACGGGTTCTCTTTCAACCCTGCGTTCGAGAATGGACTCGAAACCTTTGAAGCCGATGAGAAAAGCCACCATCAAGACGACCATGATGATAATGACCATCTTCTGCCGGCGGCGGAAGAAAGCGAATGCCATGTCTGCTCCTCGAAAGGGGTACGAT
>ENA-UOUL01001066-UOUL01001066.1-bioreactor-metagenome-genome-assembly--contig:-NODE-1066-length-41861-cov-4.094558_pt1 | contig 41861 bp, 35 predicted proteins | sample MGYA00249838_ERZ747220 | MGnify/ENA primary metagenome ERZ747220 (study PRJEB28778, sample SAMN05720191) | bioreactor metagenome | isolation source: Anaerobic biogas reactor | place: USA:Washington... | reverse complement strand
CGGCGGATGGTGCGGACAGCGCCACGCTCAGCTATCTCCCCGAGGACTTGCAGCGCGGCCCCGACGCGACGGTCGTCCGCTTCCTGGCGGATGGCCTCCTCGGTCCGGGTGGGCGGCTGGATGCCGATCTCGATGGCGTGCCTGACGTTGCGCCCCCGGCTGGGGCCACAGGTGAGCCCGTGGCGAACGGCCAGTCGCTCGTCTACTACTATCGCTTTGTGCTCGGCCCCGACGACATCGTCCATGGCCTGCGGCTGGAGGTGCTGGCGTACGGCGCCGTGCAGGTCGCGGGCGGTGGCGCGTTCGACCTTGGCGACATCGGCCCCGACATAACGCTGCAGATCTCGATCCATGTGCCCGTTGACGCCGCGCTCGATCCCGATGCGGCCGAACTGGTCTTGGTCCTCTCAGACAGCATCCACGGCGCCTATGACTGGATCTGGATGCACCACCGGGTGGACACCTCCGGTCCGGAGGTGGCGATCCGCGCCCCGCAGGGTTTTGTGGCCACCGGCGTGAACGTTGTAGCCGGATCGGCGCAGGACCTGGCGGGGTTGGCGAGCGTGGCGCTTGAGGCCAAGCTCTTACCCGGCGGCACTACCACCGTCATCGACTGCCCGCAGGATGACGCGCGCAGCGGCGAGTGGGCCTGCGCCTGGAACGCCGGCGCCCTCGACGGGGCCGACGCAGTGGAGCTGCGCGCCCGCGGCACCGATGGGCTGGGTAACGTGGGCGACTGGTCGGCGGCGGTGACGCTGGGGGTTGACCGCGATCCGCCGACCGTCACGCTCGATGCGGACCTGGAGGCCGCGCTGGCCGGTGGCGTGGTGAACCCCAACGCGCTGACCTATGCCGGCAGCGTGCAGGATGACGTGCTGGCGCGCCGCGTCGAGCTGTACCTCAAGCGCGGCGGGATCACCAGCCGGCTGCCCCTGGCCGTGACGCCGGGCGACGCCCCGACGGGCGCCTGGTCCACGGCGCGCACGCTGGCGGCGGTGGACGGCCTCACCGAGACGTTGACCGTGTATGCCTACGATGGGGCGGGCAACCGCTCCGACGGGCTGACGCGCTCCTACCGGGTGGATACGGCGGCGCCGGCCATCACCGGCACGCAGCACATCAGCATCCTCTACCTCGACCCCGACGACGGCGCCCTGCGGGCCGCGCCCGGGTTGGAGGCCGCCTACCAGGCGGGAGACCCGGTGCTCTCGGGCGTCGCCGCCGACGGAGGTGACGTCGCGGGGGTGCGGGTGCGCATCACAGCGCCGGGCGGCACCATCGCCCGCGAGGATGCGGCGCTCGATGGCGCGGCCTGGTCCTGGACGCCGCAGCTCACCGCCGGCGGGCGGTACACGCTCCACGTAGAGGCGACCGATGCCGCCGGGAACACGGCGGTGGCCGGGCCCTATACGCTGGCGGTCGTGGCGGGCAACCCGACGTTTTTCCCGCTGGTGCTGTTGGGCCGCGTCGCGACGCCCGAGCCGCCCGGGGACCTCGCGCCCTCGATCTGGCTGCCGTTCGTCGCGCGCAGCGCCTTGGGCGCGGCGGTGGCGGCAAGGCCCACGCCTACTGCCACGGCGACTGCTACGGCGACTGCCGCGGCGACTGCCACTGCCACAGCCACGCCCACGGCCGCGGCGACGCCCAGCCCGACACCAACGGCGACGGGTGCTCCTACCCCGACGTCGACGGCGACGCCTGCGCCGACCGCGACGGTGGCTGCGAGCGCGACTGCGACCGCAACTGCGGCCGCAACCGCGGCAGCGACGCCTCGGCCGACGGACACACCGACGCCCACCACTGCGCCAAGTGATACGCCGACGTCGGCGCCGCCCACGGCCACAGAGATTCCTGTGCCGACGGACACGCCGACTCCCGTGGAGACCGAGACGCCTTCGGCGACGGCTACCGTCGCGCCGACGGCGACCGACACTGCGACCGCGACGGCGGAACCTCCGGCGCCCGAGGAGGCGGCGACACCGACGCCGACACTGGATGACGCGCCGGCCCTCGCCCCGAGCGACACGCCGACGATGGAGAGCGAGGTGGAGGGCGAGGATGCGTCGACGCCCACACCGACACCGGAGGATGGCACGGCGATCGAGCCGAGCCCCTAGCCGGCGCCTCGCTGGATGCCCGACCGACGCGCCGCCCCGCTCTCGCGAGAGCGGGGCGGCGTGTTACTGTCTAGCGATGCGCCGTGACGCCCACCTGCCGGCACATGCTGAGCAGCGGGCACGTCGAGCAGCGGGGCAGCCGGCCGGTGCACACGTGCTTGCCAAAGGGCACCAACAGGCGGTTGATGTCGATCCAGTAGGCGCGGGGGAGGCGCCCTTCCAGCGCCTGCATCGTGGCCTCGGGGCGCGAGGCGGCGACATAGCCCCAACGGTTCGTCACGCGGTGGACGTGGACGTCCACGCTGATGAACGGCTCGCCGCAGGCGATCCCAAGGACGAGGTGGGCGCACTTGGGGCCCACGCCCTGGAGCGAGCGCAGCACCTCCTCGTTGCAGGGCAGCGAACCGCCGTAGTCGCGGAGGATGGCCCGGGCGATGGCGTGGATCTGGGGCGCCTTGGCCTCGTGGAAGGTGCAGGGCCGGATGAGGTCGTCGATGGCGTCGGGCCCGAGGGCCGCCATCGCCTCCGGAGTGTTGGCGGCCTCCAGCAGGCGGCGCGCCGTGACGAGGGTCACCTCGTCGAGCGTGCGGATCGAGATGATACAGGCCACGAGCTGCTGGAACGGCGCGCCGAACCCGGCCTCCGCCAGCTCAAAGAGGGCGGCCTTGGGGTAGGGGCGCACCGCCTCGGAGACCAGGCGCATCGCCCGGTCGATATCGAACGGCTCCTTGTCCATCGCCATATCGCGCGCCGTCCCGCGTGATCCCGCGCGCCACCCCACGTCACGGCGCAACGGCCCGGCAGGTGAGGAGGGCTGCCCGAGCCGTCGCGCGTGCTATCCCTTCAAGCCGGTGAGGCTCACGCTCTGCAAAAAGAACCTCTGACCCAGGAAAAAGATCACCAAGATGGGCAGCATCACCACCACGCTGGCCGCCATCATCCAGTTCCACAGCGGAATGCCGCCGCCGCCGGCGCTAAAGGTGGTGAGGCCGAGCTGGAGGGTGTAGAGGCGCTCGGAGTGGAGGTAGATCAACGGCCCCAGGTAGTCCTGCCAGGCGCCGTTGAAGGCAAAGATGGTGATGGTGGCCAGCGCCGGCCCCGAGAGGGGCATGATGATCTGCCACCAGATGCGCAACTCGCCGGCGCCGTCCAGGCGGGCCGACTCGGTCAGCTCGATGGGGATGCCGCGGTAGAACTGTCGCAGCAGGAACACGTAGAACGCGTTGCCCCCGAGCCAGGCCGGCACGATGAGCGGCAAAAAGGTGTTCACCCACCCGATCCGCGAGAAGAGGATGTAGGTCGGGATGAGGGTGACGAACCCCGGCAGCATCATCGTCGCCAGCACCAGGCCAAACAGCAGATCGCGCCCCGGCCAATTCAGGCGCGCGAAAGAGTAGGCCACCGCGGACGTCGAGATGACGGCGCCGATGGTAGAGAGGACGGTGATGATGAACGTGTTGCGGGTATAGACGCCAAAGGGCGAACTCCGCAGTGCGTCGGGATAGTTCTCCCACGCCACCGGGTTCGGTATCCACTCGGGGCTGAACACGTCGGCCAGCGGCTTGAGCGAGCTGGAGATCATCCACCCCAGCGGCGCCAGGAACAGGATCGCCACGGCGCCCAGCACGATGACGACCAGGGCGTTTCCGAGGAGCCGGCGCGTCGACGCCCGCTCCGTCCATCCCACGCCTCGAGCCCCTCGCGATTCATCCAGGACTGCCATATCATCCTCACCCGGCATAGTAGACCCAGCGCTCGCTCAAACGCACCTGAATCACCGTGATGACCAGGACGATGACGAACAGGATCCATGCCAACGCCGACGCGAATCCCATCTGCAGCTGACGGAACCCGCGCAGGTACAGGTACACGGCATAGAAGAGGAGCGACTGCGCCGGGTCGCCTGCCGTTGTGTGGGCGGTAATGCTGACGACAAAGGCGGTGTTGAACACCTGGAACGCTCCGATGATCTGCGTGACGATCTGGAAGAAAATGGTCGGCGAGAGGAGAGGAATTGTGATGGCGCGAAACTTGGCCCAGGTGCCGGCGCCGTCGATATCGGCGGCCTCGTACAGGTGTTGGGGGACGTCCTGCAGGCCCGCCAGGAAAATCAGGATCGGGCTCCCGATATACCAGAGGCTCATCACGACGAGGCCCGGCTTGGACCAGGCGGGGTCGTAGAACCAGTTCGGCCCGCGGATGCCGATGAGCGCCAGCCCGCGGTTGAGCAGGCCGGCGGGGTTCAGCACCCAGATCCACAGGAAAATCGCCGCTACGCCCGTGATCACGGTGGGGAGGTAATAGATGGTGCGAAAGATGCGCTTTCCGGGGATGGGGTTGTTCAGCAGCACGGCAAAGATGAGCGACAGCACGATGACGATGGGCGTCTTGATGATCACATAGTACAGGGTGTTATAGAGCGCGATGCGAAAGCGGTCGTCGCTCAAAAAGATGAAACGATAGTTGTCAATGCCGATCCAGCGTGGTGGGTTGACGATGTTGTAGGAGGTAAAGCTGGCATAGAGGGAAAACGCCATCGGCCCCACGGTGAGCGCCAAGAAATGGATGATCCAGGGGAGCGCGAACAGATACCCGACGATCGCCTCGCGCCGCCAGTGGGTTACGATACCGCTTCGCGGCCGTGCCGTCGCCTCCACTTCCGATGGTTTCACAGGCTTGGCCTCCCGAATGCGTGACGCGGGACGGCAAGTGAATCCGCCCCGCGCCCGCCACTATCGACTACGGTGTTTAGCCGCGCGCGCGGGCGATCTCTTCCTCCGCCCGGCGCTGCGCGTCATCGAGCGCCTCTTGTGGCGTCATGGAACCACTCAATACGGCGTCCACTGCCGGGCCAAGCACCTCGAGCATGTTGGGGTAGAAGGGGTTGAACACGCCCGGCCGGCCGTAATCCATCGCCTCGATGAAAAAGCTCCAGCGTGGATCGGCGTTGAGCACGGGATCGTTGCGCGCCAGGTCCTGCACCGTCGGGACGGCATAGGTGTCGCGCGCCCAGCTCGCCTGCCCGACATAGACGGCGTACTTGGCAAACTCCCACATTGCCTCGGTCTGCTGCGAGCCGCGCGGGTTGGCGAGCGCGAATCCGCCCGACAGCGCCGCGGGCTCGTGCCCCGGTGCGGGCGGGATGGCGCCCAGGCCATAGCCCAGGTTCTCGCCCTCCTCGGTGCTCAGGTTGGGGTTGAAAAAGTTCAGGAAGGAGGTGTACCCCTGGATGTCGACCAGCGACGACATCTTGCCCGACATAAAGCGGTCCTGTAGGCCCGGAGGCCCAAACGTGCCCTGGAAGGCGTCGACGTTGGGCTTGCCGTAGCGATCGCTCCACTGCTGGATCCATGCCAGCGCCTCGACGTTCTCCGGGGCGTTGATGGTGGGTGTGCCGTCCTCCGCCTGCCACTCGCCGCCGTTACACCAGGCCCACTGGTCGAGGCCGATGTTGCCGATGAGGGGATGAAAGCCCATGCGCTCGATGCTGCCGTTGGCTGCGATGATGTCGAGGCTGTCCGCGGCGGTCCACAGGGCGTCCCAGTCCGCCGGCGCCACCTCGGGATCGAGGCCGGCGTCCGCGAACTGGGCCTTGTTGTAGTACAGCACCCGGATGTCCGTCTCGTAGGGCAGGCCATACAAGTTGCCGTCTACGTTGGCCTGCGACCAGGCATGCGGCCAAAAGTCGGCCTCGGTGATGTTGTCCCGCTCCGCCAGGTCCTGCAGGTTGGTCATGATATTGTTCTGCGCGCGGTCAAAGAGCTGTACGGTGTCCACGAGCACGTCGGGCATGCCGCTGCCCGCGGCGACGGCGGCGATGGCTCGCGTCCAGATGTCGCCGAACGGAACAAAGGTCTCGGTGACCTGGATCTCGGGGTACTGCTCGTTGAAGCCGGCGATGACGCGCCGGATGGCGTTGCGCCGCAGCGGCGACCCCCAAAAGTGCCAGAACTCGATCTGGCCGCTCACATCCGTGCGGCCGGTATACGGTAGCTCTGACGGTTCCTGCCCGGTCTCGGGTAGGGTGGTGGGTTCGGTTTCGGGAGAGGGTGTGGTATCGAGAGGGGGCTGGGTGGCCTCTGGTTGTGTCCCCGGGACGGGGGTGCCAATAGGCGTGCACGCCTGGATGACCGGGACGGCGAGCGCCGCAAGCGCCGCGCCGACGAACTGCCGACGACTCAGTCGAAACTTGCCAGTCATGGCCCCTCCTTTGAAGGGTACTAACGTGAATTGTCTAGAATCTCACGTTATTTACATATATATTATAACGTGAGAACAGGGGCCGGTCAAGGGCAGATGAAGCGGCTCCGCGACGCCTCCGGGCGCTTGCATGTCGCCTCGGATCGGGTACACTTGGCACGACGGGCCGGCAGACGACGCCAAGCCGCCCGGGGCAGTCGCTTTTCTCGCCAAAGGCAGAGGAGGAACCATGACAGAGGCATCAGGCACGATCCTGGCGTACATCGGAACCTACACGCGCGGCAAGAGCGAGGGGATCTATTGCTTTCGCCTGGATCCCGAGACGGGGGCGCTATCGCTCGTCGGCACCACAGGAGGGGTCCAGAACCCCTCGTTCGTGACGCTGCATCCCAGCGGGCAGTTCCTGTACTCTGTGAGCGAGGTGGGCCAGGCGAACGGCCGCCCGGGCGGCGCGGTGGCGGCTCTTGCCGTGGATCGCGGCAGCGGGGCGCTGACCCTGCTCAACCAGCAGTCCTCGGGCGGCACCGGCCCTTGCCACGTGAACGTGGACCGCACGGGCAAGTACGTCCTCGTGGCGAACTATGCCAGCGGCAGCACGGCCATGCTGCCGATCCAGGCGGACGGCAGCCTCGGCGAAGCCTCCGATTTCCACCAGCACGCCGGCTCCAGCGCCGATCCGCGGCGGCAGGCCGGGCCGCACGCCCACTCGGCGAACTTGGCGCCCGACAACCGTTTCGCCTTCATCTGCGATCTGGGCCTCGATCAGGTGCTGTCGTACCGGCTGGACCTGGCCGCCGGCGCCTTCCCGCCCAACGATCCGCCCTATGCCACGCTGCATCCCGGCGCCGGCCCCCGCCACATGGTCTTTCACCCATCGGGGCGCTACGCCTACGTCATCAACGAGTTGGACTCGACGCTGACGGCCTTTGGCTATGACGCCGCGCGTGGCGCGCTGACAGAGATCCAGACCATCACCACCCTCCCCGAGGGGTTCGACGGCACGAACTATCCGGCGGACGTGCACGTCTCGCAGGACGGCCGCTTCCTCTACGGGTCGAACCGCGGCCACGACAGCATCGTGACCTTTGCCGTGGAAGCCTCCAATGGCAAGCTGTCGCAGGTGGGGCACACCTCGACCCAGGGCGAGTACCCGCGCAATTTCAACATCGACCCCAGCGGGCGCTGGATGTACGCGGCGAACCAGAACACGGACAACATCGTGGCGTACCGCATCGATCCCGCATCGGGCATGCCCGAGCCCACCGGAGACCAACTCGAGGTGCCCATCCCGGTGTGCATCCAGTTCCTGACGATCTAGCCCCGGCAAGGATCGTCCGTCGGCAGCGGCGATAGAACCGCAGAGGCCAGAGATCGCAGAGAGCGCAGAGCGAAGGAAAGAGAGCCCTACCGGGGCACCTTTTCCTTCGCTCTGCGCTCTGCGATCTCTGTGGTGATTCCTACGCCCTTTGTGTCCTTGGAGCCTTGGTGGTTAGCTCCTCGGCCAAGGGACAAAGATGCCGTTGTCGACGAACGGGTAACGGCGGACGGCGTCCTCGTCCAGTTCGATCCCCAGCCCGGGGCGCTCGGGCACGTCGATGAACCCCTTGTCTACCGGGATCGGGCAGTCCACCAGGTCGGTCAGCATCGGGTTGTGGATCTGCTGCGTCTCGAGCATGACGCGGTTCGGGATGGCGGCCACCAAGTGGGCGTTCGCCGCGTGGGCGATGGCGTTGGTCCAGCTGTGGGGGATGCACGGCAGCCCCGCCTCGTGGTAGAGCAGCGCCAGGCGATAGGCGCTGGTGAGCCCGAGAAAGCTGGCATCGGGTTGCACGATGGCGTACGCCCCCGCCTTGAGCAGCGCCTGATGCTGCTGCAGGCTGTTCACGCCCTCCCCGCCAGAGATGGGCACGGTGGTGCGCGAGCGGATCTCACGGTAGGCGCCGGGGCCTCCCGGCGCGTAGGGCGAGACCGGCTCCTCGAACCAGCGGGCGTTCAACCCCTCGAGGATGTGGGCCACCTCCAGCGCCTCGGACACGCTGCGGAAGCGGCAGTTGGCGTCCAGCATCAGGTCCATGTCGTCGCCCATCGCTTCGCGCACCTTGGCGAGGTGGGCGCCAAAGCGGGCTGTCGTCATGTCGCACAGGCCCCAGGCGCTGCCGATGCGCATCTTGAAGGCTGTGAACCCGTTCGCCTTGTGCGCCAGGACCTCGTCGATCACTTGGTCCGGCTTCTCGAACCAGTTATAGCCCACGCCGCCGCTGGCGTAGGTGCGGATGCGCTTGGGCTGCACATCCCCGTCGCGGGCGAGGAGGCGGAACACCGGCGTCTCGGTGGCCTTGCCGACGATGTCCCACAGCGCACAGTCGATGGCGCCCAGGGCGCTGTTCACCCGGGCGTCCGCGGTGTGCACCGCGAGCTTGTCCACATCAAAGGGGTTGCGCCCGACAAAGCGCGCCTCCAGGCGGCGGAGGATCGCCTCCAGGCCGGGGCAATCGCCCCAGGGGCCGGCCTCGCCAAGGCCTGTGATCCCCTCATCCGTCTTGACCCGGACGATGACGGCGTTGAACCGCACGCCCTTCAGATCGCAGTTCCACTGTCCCCCCCACCAACTCTTTTCCTCGGGGAAGGTGTACGAGCACAAGAAGGTGTCGAAACCGGTGATCCGCATGCTGTAAGGCCTCGTTTCGGAAAGTGTGTGAGCCCGACGGCGCGGGCGCGCGGACGGGCTCGGGCGATGGATGGCTTCGGGGTTCCGCCGTGGGCTGTGCGGATGGCATGCCACAGGACGCGGGGGGCTAGGATGGCCTATGCGCCACCCGGGCGCCGTCCGCCACGGCGCGGGCAGTCTCTAGCGCCTTTAGGACGGAGCGCTCGCCCTGCTCCAGATGGCGCTGCAGCGTCTCGGCCGCCGCCTCGGCATCCCCCTGGGCGATGACGCCGACGAGCTGCTCGTGCCCCAAGACGCTGCCGGTGGCCGTGCTGCTATCCCAGACGCGCTCGGTGAACGCCTCCCCGGGGGTGGCGTACCACAGGTTCAGCATCATGAGGGAACCGATGCCGCTGGCGATGAGGTCCCACATCCGCAGGAGGAGGGGCATGTCTGCCATCTGCACGATCTGTCTGTGATACTGGTACTGTGAGCTGTAGAACGTCTCGATTTCACGGTCGCGGATGGCACGCGCCGTCTGCCGCACGTGCTCCGCCAGGGCCTCGAGGTGCTCCGGGTCGCGGCTCTCCGCAGCTCGTCGCACGGCATAGACCTCGAGGAGGCGACGCATCTCATAGCGCTCGTGGATGCTCTCGGGCGTGATCTCGAGGACGTAGGCGCCCTGCCGCGGGACGATCTGGACGAAACCCTCGTGCTCGAGCTTGGTGATCGCCTCGCGGATCGGCCCGCGGCTGACTCCCATCTTGGCGGCCAGGTCCATCTCGATGAGGTGCTGGCCCGCCGCCAACTCGCCCGACAGGATGAGCGTGCGCAGCCGGTCGGCCACCGTCTTGCCGAGGGGTTCATGTGAGATTGCATACGCCGATGACCCGTTGTCCATATCCCGTCCCGTCTCTGAATCCGAACGCGCTATCTCGTCGCGTGCAACCACGGCCACACGGGTGTCGCCGCGGCCTCCGGAGTGAGGGATGGTAGGTAGACGGGGCCTCGGACGAGGCCCCATTGTGTGTTGGAGCGGTTGCTCGCTCGCGTTTTCGAGCGCCTGAGGGAGCGGGTTCGCCATCTCCTTCGGGCGGCGCGGTGCTAGGCCTCAAAGTGCTGGTAGATCTCGGACTTGGTGAGCTTGCCGGCCGCGACCTCCAGGGTGAGGCGGTAGAGTTCCTCGCCCATCTCCTGGATCGTCTTCTCGCCGCGGATGACGGGGGTGGCGTCCAGATCGGCGTTGTCCTCGATGAGCTGCATGCGGCGCGTGTTGGCGATCACCTTGATCACGGGGATGAGCCCGCCGGTGGTGGAGCCGCATCCCGTGGTAAAGTAGCTCAGGTGCGCGCCGCAGGCGGCGAATTGGTTGATCCCCTCCGGGTCGCCGTGGAAGGTGCCCGAGCCGGGCTCACCCACCTGCACCCAGTAGCCCTTGCGCGGGGGCAGCCCGTACGTCTTGAGCACACCCTGCAGCGGCTTGGTGCCCGACTTGGCCAGGCAGCCGTACGACTTTTCCTCAATGCTGGTGAGCCCGCCCAGGATGTTGCCATAGCCCCAGGAGAAGCGTCCCGACTCAAAGCTCTGGCGCTCGGCGGCCTCGATCGCCTCGCGGATGTCGCGGGCCGCCTGTTCGTCCACCGCCCGCGCGGCGAGCACGTCGGCGCAGCCGAGGAGTTCCGAGGTCTCGGAGTGCATGTAGGTGCCGCCGGCATCGATGAGCAGGTCGGCCGCGGCTCCGGTGATGGGGTTGGAGGCCAGGCCGGAGGTGGCGTCGGAGCCGCCGCACTCCTGTCCGACGATGAGGTCGGCGGGCGACATCGCGACGCGCTCTGCCATGGAGGCGTGCTGCAGGAGCTTGACGAGGATGCGCGAGCCCTTCTCGATGGTCTTGAGGTCGCCCCCCTCCTCGTTGATCTTGATCGCCTCCACGGGCTTGCCCGATTTGGCGATTTCCTCGGCCACCATGTAGGCGTCGGTGCCCTCGCACCCTAGGCCCACCACCAGGGCGCCGGCAAAGCTCGAGTGCTTGCCGAGGGCGGTAATCTTGTTGAACGGCCCCTGGCGCAGGCCGCAGCCGCCCGGCACACCGAACAACTGGGTGCCGACCGGGAAGAGGTCGCGCAGCTTTTGCGCGACGAACATGGAGCAGTGCACACTGTAGATGATGGCGACGTGGTTGCGGATGCCGACCTGTCCGTCGGGTCGCAGGTAACCCAAGATATCCACGAGATCCCCCTTGTCGGTGTGACGAGCTAGGCCTGGAGGCCGTAGGTGTCGTTGTGGAACCCCCAGCGGTGGCTGCGGCAGTTGTGCACGTGCACCCACTCGCCGGCGTGGATGGCGCACAACGCCTTGCCGATGGGCATGCCGTACTTGAGGATCTCCTCGCCCTCGGCGATGTCGCGCAGGGCGACCTTGTGGCCAAAGGCGACGTCCTGGGCAAGAACCACGTCTACCGCGCGATCGTCCAGCAAGGCGGTCACTTTATCGCTCGCCTGGAGGTCGGTCAGGGCGGTGGCGACATCGTCCTTGATGTGCAGCAGGATGACCTTGTTCCTCACGTGCTTCTCCTCTTATGTGGCAGTGGTCGGCCAAGTGCGGTCGGGGAAGCGCCGCCTGGTCGAACGCGGGGCGCCGTGACAGTGTGAATTGTCAACAATCTACACGGCACCCGGATCATAGCATGGACCAGGGGCCGTGTCAATGCTTCTGCAGCAAGAGTTTGCCAGTTGGGTGGTGTCGCGGCTGCCGTGGCTGACGGCGGATGTCCGCTAACCGAGGGGATGGCGCGGGCCGCGCCGGAGTAGCGCGGCGCGGCCCACATGGTGGCGCGAGCGATGATCCCTTCGCGGAGGGGCTAGTCGCCCTTTCCGGGGGGTGTGGCGCGGCCCGGCGGCGCGTCGGAACCGTCAGAGTGCGCCTCAGCGTCATCGCGGCTCCGCCGAGGGGCCGACGCATCTCCGGGAGTGCGTCGGCCTGGAGGGCCGGCCCATGGCGGTCGCCGGGTGGGATCGGGGTGGCCATCCGGATCACGATCGACGGCACCCCTGTTCTCCGCCGGTGGCTCCGTGGCTGCGGGCGGAGAGACCTGACCCTCTGAGGGTGTGCCGGCATCGCGCCTGTCCTCGTCGTCGGCACCGTCATCGCCCCCGGAAGCGGGCGCCGCCGGCGTCCCTGGGCCCTTGTCTAGACCCGGGGGCGTCGATCCGTCGGGCCGGCTCCGTCCGGGAGGCGCGCCCCTGGGCGCGTCCTCGGGCGCGTCGGCGTCGGGCTCTGCGGTGGGCGTAAGCGTGGCGGTGGGCGGCGCATCATCGCCGCCCTGCGAACGGTCCTCGATCTCCTGTGGCGTCGCGGTCGGCTCGTGCGTGGGCGTCGCGCTGGGCGCCGGGTCTGCCGCGTCTTTGCGCTCGTGCCCCGGCTCGGGCTGTCGGCCCGCGGGTACGGACGAGGGCTCGAGTGGGCGCATGGCCTCCACGTGCACCTCGGTGTCGCCAATCTCGCCGGTCACGTGAACGGGCGAGCCGGCGACCATCTGCGATGGATCGCCGGCGTCATTCGGGAAGATGACGGGCACGCCCGCCACCAGCCACTCCCCCTCGGGCGAGTGCTCCAGAGGCCCCTCGAAGGCGACGGGGACGCCGGCCCGGCCGAGCCCCAGCAGGGCATTCACCTCTTGACGCCGTATCTCGATGAGTCGCTCCATATAGTGGGCGCGCCCCTGGTCGTGCAGGGTAAACGCCAGACGCACCTGCTCGCTGGCCCTCTTGACGGGGTATAGGGTGTCTCCGGGCAGGCTTCCCGACGAGGCCACCCCTGTGCCCGCCACCAGCACCAGGAGGACGAGAGATAGCGCGGCGGCCAACACGGGGCGCCACCTTAGGCTGGCGGCGGTTTCGCCGCGCGCCACGGTCGCCGCCATGACGCGCTCCCTAAGCGTGGGGCTCGGGCACGGAGGGGTGAGCGCGGAGAGCAGGGCGTCCTGCTCCGCAAAGAGACGAGCCAACTCGCGACTCTGGTCGTCATCCTCCAGATGACGATCCACCGCTTCGCGCTCGCGAGGGCTCAGCTCGCGATAGGTTGCCAGCAGGCCGAGCCACCTGGCCTTGCGTGCCATGCGTCACTCACCCTTTCCATGGGCCTCAATGAACATCCGCCGGCCTCGCAACAATCGCATCTTGACGCCGCTTCGGGAGATTCCAAGCACCCGCGCGATCTCTTCCGTCGATAGGCCGTCCACGCTGTAGAGGAGCAGGGGCGCCCGATAGCGCACCGGGAGTTGGTCCAGAGCCTGCTGCACCTGGACGTTGACATCACAATCATCGGCCTGGTCGTAACGCAGGGCGGGATCCTCGTCATCATCGCGTAACGGCAACCACGCAATGAGCCTCTGCCGTCGCAGCCGGTCGTAGGCGGTGTTGGTGGCGATGCGGTACAGCCAGGCGCGATGGTTGGCATCGCCATCGAGGCGGTGCAAGGCACGATAGGCCTTGGCAAAGGCCTCCTGTACGGCGTCTTCTGCCCTCTCCCGGTCTCTCAGCAGGCGGAACAGATAGCCGAATATGGGCTGGTGGAACTCGTTGTAGAGTTCAACAAAGAGAGCGTCCCGCTCCGCTTTGCTGACAGGCTGAGCCGCCGGCATGCGTTCCCCCTTCAGAAGGTGTGACGCGTGGTGGCAGTCCACGGTCACAGGACGAGCCGTGGACCCCGGCAGGCGCCCGACTCGAGGCGAGTATAGGGGCGTCCGGGCGGCCCGTCAACGCCCGATGACCGGGCGACGAGGGCTGCGGCGGCAGCTGACTTTGACCCATCGCCGCCTCCATGGTATAATAGTCCCAGGGGTGGCAGTCGCCGCCCACATAGCCGCTCACGCCGATTGTCGCGCCGGCAAGCAGCAAGAGGGGGCAGATGCATGGTTGCCCTCGGGTGTCTGGGGGCAGATGCACAGACGAGACCTAGTTCTCGACGACGCCCCGCGGTCACAGCCATAGGTGAATATGGGTGTTCATAGCGGGCTGTCCGCCTCTTGTGTCGTTTGTTGGGGCGCGACAGCCTTTTCATTTGCCCGTGAGAGGTGACGGAGTCGCCGCCCCGCTTGGGTTCCTCGGCCAGTGGCTGGCCGGATACGTCGTGTTACGGCTAAGAGGGAGCATCGCCATGTACACAGTCGGCAGCAAAGTTGTCCATCCCTGCTATGGGGCGGGCACGATCGTGCGGATTCAGGACAAGTCGATCGGCGACACCACCCACGCCTATTATGTGATCAACACCGTTAGCAGGTCGATGCAACTCATGGTACCGGTCACGGGCGCCGACGAGGCGGGGCTCCGGCACGTGCTGACCCCGGCGTCGTTGCGCGACATGCTAAAGGCCTGTCACGACCTGCCGGGCGATGACGACATCAACCCCGACCTGCGCTCCCGACAGGCCGATATGCGCGAGCGGCTCAAGTCGGGCGACCTTACCGAGGTGGTCGATGTGGTCCGCCAGTTGTTCTTTATGAACAACGCGCGGCCGCTCGGCACGGTGGATCGCCAGCTATTCGATCAGGGCAAGGAGTTGTTGGCGGGGGAACTTGCGCTGACGACGGGCGCCGAGATGCTGACGGCGATGCAGGAGGTCGAGGACAACTTGGCCGTCATGTTGCGCGAGGACGGCGCCGAGGCCGAAGCCGCTCAGTAGACGCAGCACTCGTGCAAGAGACAGCCGGCGAACGCATCCGCGTTCGCCGGCTTTGTGCATCACCGTGGGCCACCGCCCCGGTGCTAAGGGCGTAGAGAGGCCGAAGCCTCGATGGGCGTGGCCGTGAGACGCCTGCCCAACTCGGCGTAGGCCAACGATGCCGGGCACTCGGGATCTGCGACGTACAAGGGCTCTCGCCGGTTGTTGGCGTGGTAGAGGGCGCTGGTCGCCTCGGGGATGACGGCGACGAGTTCCAGGCCCACCTGGCCGGCAACCGCCGTCGGTGACTCTTTGGTGGGCCCCAGGCTTCGATCGACCAGGACAAAGCCGGGCACCTTGGCGTCGAGTTTGTTGTCCGCCAGCCAGCGCCTCAGCGACTCGAGGTGCCAGGCGCTCAGACCGTCATGCTCGACCACCGGCACGATGGCACTGGAGTAGATCAGCGCTTCGCCATTCCCCGGGAGGGTGCAGGCCGCCACGTCGAGGATGACGAGATCGTGGTTCGTCTGCAGCAAGCGCACGGCCTCTCCGAGGACGCCGGCCGGATAGCGCGTTGGTCCCACCGCGTGGCCGTGCCCCGCCACGTACTCAAGCCCGCTGGCATGGACCTGGGTGCACGTCCGGAGGGCGCCCTGCGACAGGCGCATCCCCTTGGGAGGGACCTGGTCTAGCAGGGTCTGCCCCGATTCAAGCCCCAGGATCCACGGCGTCGTAAGGCCCGCGCTGCTCAACTCCATGAGCGCTACCCGTTTGCGCTCCGCCGCCTGGGCAAGGGCCACGTTGAGGGCGGTGGTGGTGGCGCCGACACCCCCTTTGGCGCCGACCAGGGCGACGACCGGCGCCGCAATGCCGCGGGTGCGCTGCGAGCGCCCGATGAGCGCTCGCACCCGCGCCACGATCTCTTTGGGATCCGCCGGCTTGGGCACATAGTCATCGGCGCCCGACTCGAACCCCGAGAGCCGGTCGGTGATCTGCGTGCGAGCGCTGAGCATGAGGATCGGCACATCGGCCCCATCGGGCAGGGCGCGGACGCTCTGGCAGATCTCAAAGCCGTCCATATCCGGCAACATCACGTCGAGGACGATGAGGTCCACCGGCTCGGCGTTCAGGATGGCCAGCGCCCTGGCGCCGTCGTGAGCGCTCCTCGTCTCGAATCCGGCGCGTTCCAGGACGAAAGTGAGCATCTCCACGAGGGTGGGATCGTCATCGACGATCAACACGGTTGCCGCCATTGTGGCTCTCCTTCGCGATGGTGGGTGCGGCTCCGACGAATCGAGCTAGGGTGTCGTGCGGTCGAGACGGAAGTGGAAGGTGCTTCCCGCCCCATATTCACTTTCGGCCCAAATCGCGCCGCCATGAGCCGAGATGATCTCGCGGCAGGTATAGAGGCCCAATCCCATGCCGGGCGTGGACCGGAGGGCATCGTTCCGGACCTGGTAGAAGCGCTGGAAGAGGTGGTCGATCGCCTCCGGCGGGATGCCTGGCCCCGTGTCAGCGATGCTCACCACGACGTGATGGTCGCCATCGGGGCGCACCATCACCGCGATGGCGCCCCCCGGCGGGACGAACTTGAGCGCGTTTTCGACCAGATTGCTGATCACCTGGGTGAGACGGAGCGGATCGACGCGCGCCCACAGCGGCTCGGGGGGGGGCTGCAGCGTGAGGGTGAGGCCCCGCAACTGAGAGCGAGGGCGCACGCGCTCGACCACGTCGGCCACCAGGGCGTCCAGGCACGTGACCTCGGGCCGCATGGTGAACCGGCCCAGTTCGATGCGCGATAACTCGACCAGGTCGTCGATGAGGCGGGCGAGGTGGTCGGCCTCGTCCTTGATATGACCGAAAAAGCGCTCATAGCTGTCGCGAGGCAGATCGTCGAGATCGCGAATGAGGCTGGTGAACCCCATGATATGCTGCAACGGCCCGCGCAGTTCGTGGGCCACCTGAGAGATGAACAGCGCTTGCGCCTCCGCCGCCTGACGCTCGGCGGACACGTCGCGCACCACGCGCACCTCACCCAGGCTCGGATGCGATAGGGGCGAGGGCGACACGCGCAGTGTGGTGGACATCCCCGAGGGGAGCGAGAGCGGCACCTCGTACGGGCCGATGATCGTGCCCCCCGATGGCTGGAGGAGCGTGCGCAGCGCGTCGGGGCAGGTGGGATCATCCGGCGCGCAGGGCAGGGGGATCTCGCTCTCGTGATGCACCAGTTCGAACAGCCGCTGATTGGCGCGGAGGATACGCCCGGCCCTATCCAGGATCACCAAGCCGTCGCAGAGCCCTTCCATCACGGCGCGGGCGGCCTCGCATTCGGCCTCTGCCTGCAGCAGCCGCGCCCAGTGGCGGAGGATGACCGCCGCCTGCGAAGCCACGCCGCGGAGGCGCTCGCCGTCGTCGGGCGAGAAGGCGTTGGGCTGGCAGGCGTTGAGGGCGAGCAGCCCCAGGGCGGCGGCCTCGGTGTGGAGCGGCGCCACCAGCAGGGAGCGCGCCGGACCGTCCAGCAGCTGCGAGGCGTCGGGCTCCGACGCCTCCGCCAGATCGGGCAGGTTGACGACCCGGCGGTGGAGCAAGGTCTGCTGGAGCACCGTCCCGTCGTGGTGTGGTGGGTCGAGGGGGGCGGCCGCCCCGCCTCGCACGCACGCCTCTACGAGGAGCGCGGTCTCTGGTTGGGGCAGCAGGCACAGCCGACAATCGTCGGCCGCCGGTACGGCCCGCAGCGCGGCGGCGATGATGGCTCGTACCGCCTGGCATGGATCGCCGGCCACCTGGATGCCGTGATCGATGCGGAGCGTCGCGTCGTCGGACGGCACCCCGGCTTGGTCGCTCTCGTCGAAGAACTGCGTGGGGGACGGCTCGACCACCGTCTCCTCGCCGGGCGTGGCCGCGACGCCGGACGACCCGAGACAGGCGATCCTTCCCGATCCCTTTCCTGCGTGTGGCACGGTTGGCCTTCCGTTACGATCCTAAAGGTTTGGATACCACGACATTATATCAGCCGCTGCAGCCGGCTTCAAGCGATTCCGAGAGGCCCGCCAGGGAATGGGTTAGCCCGGGTAGCGCACAGAAAAGCCCCTCACGGGGCTGTTGTCCCGGTCAGGTACGGGGGCGACATCTAGGGCAGCCCGGCGGTTACTGCCGGGCATGCTTGCTCGAGAGGCCCCTTCGGCGGTATAGTGTGCCTCCGAAGGGACGCGCCGGCGGCTGGCGCTGCCCCCCCACCTCACGCCGAAAGGAGCATCCATGGCATCCTGGTTCGACCTCGACCGCGTGCTGCCCGATGTCTGGCGGCTGAACGACGGCGATCTGGACACGTGCTACGTGCTGGCCGGTAAGGAGCGCACCGGCGTCATCGATACGGGCATGGGGATCGGCGACGTCGCCGGGGAGGTGGCACGGGTCTCGTCAGCGCCGCCCCTGGTGATCAATACGCACGTGCATCCCGACCACGTGTCGGGCAACTATCAGTTCACCGACGTGGCCATCGGCGCCATCGAGTGGGAGGCGGCTCTCCCGTGGCTGCGGGCGAGGCGCGAACGCCGTGGCGCGCAGGACGAGGGGAGGTCGCCGCTGGACTTGATGAAGCCCAAGCGCCCGCTCCCGCCCGGGTTCGACCCGGCCGCCTACCGACCGTATCGCATGGGTGACCCTACGCGCCTCCTATCCGAGGGGGACGTGGTGCGCCTCGGCGGGTTCGATCTGGAGGCGATCATCGCCCCCGCCCACACTCCCGGAGGCGTCTGTCTCCTCGATCGGCGGCGGCGCGCCCTGTTCACCGGCGACACCGTGCTGCGCGGAACGATCTGGTTGCACCTCGATGGCTCTGCCGAGCCGAGGATGGCCGTCGAGACCTACCAGAAGCTGGCTGCCCTCGCCGCTGAGGTCGACCATGTGCTGCCGGCGCATGGCACCACGGTGCTCCCGGGCACGTTTCTCACCGAGCTGGCCGAGGGCGCGGAGGCCATCGCCCAGGGCCGCGTCGCCGGGCGGCCGATGAGCACCTTTGCCGGCGACGGCACCTTTTATGACCTCGGCGGCTATGGCTTGCTCTTCGCGCGGCCTGTCGAGGTGTGGTGAGGCGAATCGCGACGAGAGCGATTTTGGGGGAGGACGAGCGCGTGGATATTCCCGCCATCGAGGAACGACTCAGGCACAAGGATCGACAGGTGCGCAGCAGGGCACTGGGCGAGCTGATGGCGCTCTGTAGCGCGGGGGGCCTGGCGTGCGCGTCACCGCGAGAGGTGGCCAACCTGCACTGCCACACCGTCTTCTCGTACAACGCCTACGGCCACACGCCGACCTCGCTCGCCTGGCTCGCTCGCAGCGAAGGATGGTACGCCCTGGCCGCGGTGGATTTCGACGTCCTCGACGGCGTCGAGGAGACGCTCGACGCGTGCGACCACGCCGGGGTGCGCGGCGCGTCCGGCCTGGAGACGCGCACCTTTCTGGCCGAGTGGGAGGACGACGAGATCAACTCTCCGGGCGAGCCCGGTGTCTGCTACCTGGTGGGCGCCGGCTATGTGGCGCAGCCCGAGGCGCAGGAGGTTACGGAGAACCTGGCGCAGATGAAGCGCTGCGCGCAGGATCGCAACCGCGATCTCGTGGCGCGGGTGAACGCCCACCTGGCGCCGGTGGAGATCGACTATGATCGCGATGTGCTCCCCCTGACGCCCGCGGGCAACGCCACCGAACGCCACATCCTCGTGGCGTACGACGCCAAGGCGCGGCGCCAGTATTCCGACCGCGAGGCGCTGTTGGCGTTCTGGGCCGACCGCCTGGGGGTGTCCGCGGCTGAGGCGAACTCTGCCATCGGTGATGAGCCGGCGCCCAGCGACTTGGTGCGCGCCAAACTGATGAAAAAGGGCGGCGTCGGGTACGTCCAGCCGGGGCCGACGACCTTTCCTCCCCTGGACGACGTAGCGGGCGCTATCGTAGCGGCGGGCGCGATTCCCATCTACCCCTGGCTCGATGGCTCGTCGGGCGCCGAGGCGCGCATGGACGAGCTGCTGGAAATGCTGATCGGCAAGGGGATCGCTGCGGTCACCATCATCCCCGAGCGCAACTGGAACTTGGCCGACGCGGCGCTGCGCGCCACGCGCGTGGGGGCGCTGCACGCCGTGATCGATCTGGCGCGCCGCCTCGACCTCCCGATCCTCATCGGCACCGAGATGAACAAGCCGGGGCAGGCCCTCCTGGACGATTGGGAGGCCGAAGCGCTCGCGCCCTACCGCGATGACTTCATCCGGGGTGCGGACTGGGTCTATGGCCACACGGTGCTGCAGCGCGCGCTAGGCCTGGGGTATCAGAGCGCGTGGGCGCGCACCCACCTGCCCGAGCGGGGCGAACGCAACGCCTTTTACACGCGCGTGGGACAAGAGATCCCGCCGGGCGCCGGGCTCGTGGCGCGCCTGGGGCGCGTCGATCCATCCGGCGATCCAGATGCCGTGATGGAGCGCCTGCTGCGGGCGCGGGACCGCTGGATGATCAGGCCCTGGGACTGAGCGCCCGGCGCGCGTCGCCCGCCGCCGTGCGCCGCAAACCCGCCTAGCGGTCCGCGCCACCCATTGGCGCCGCGTGCGTATAGGGTCTAGCGCGCATGGATCGCGGTGACGTGGAGCATGGAGGGTAGATGACCGACCTCATAAACCTGTTCAAGGAAAAGGCGGACGAGTTCCTGGCGGCGATCAACCAGAAGGGTGGCGTACGGGCCACCATCGAGGGGCTGCGGCGCCAGATGGCGGAGGCCGACCGGCGCCGGGCCATGGGCAGGGTCAAATCCGAGCTGCGGCGGCTGGATCGCCAGATCTCAGAGATGGTCACGGCCGTTGGCGTGCAGGCGGTGGCCCTGCAGGAGCAAGGCAAGCTTACCAGCCCGGAACTCCAGCCGCTGTGTCAGCACATCATCGACCTCAAGGCGACGCTGAGCGAGCAGCAGGCCGAGCTGGCCAAGCTGGAGGCCTCGGTGACCGCGTCAGCGGCCGCATCAGCGGCCGCGCCGGCGGCCGAGACGCCCGCGGCCGGCGCCGCGCCCTGTGCCAACTGCGGCCGTCCGGTGCCAGCGGGGGCGACGTTCTGCCCCTACTGTGGCGCTGCCGTCGCGGTGGCCGCGCGGGGCACAGAGTCTGTGACGGGTGCACCGGCGACGAGTCCATCGGCGCCGAGTGCGGGGACGCCGAGTGCGGGGACGCCGTCGCAACCGGCTCCGCCGTCGAGCACCGCCACGACGCCGAGCTCGGCGCCCGAGCAGCCGGCCCCGTCCCCGTCGCGTGGCGCACCCGCCTCACGCGCCGGGGCGGCGCCTCAGGCGCCGGCGCCCAGGGCGACGTGCGCCTACTGCGGCGCGCCCCTCAAGCCCGGCGCCAAGTTCTGCAGCAAGTGCGGGCGCGCGGTATAGGACGGAATCTCGGACGCCAAACCAACACCTCCCAGAGTTCCCCCGCGGTGACGCCCAGGCACACCGGGTCCATCGCGGGGGAGGACCTCCGGGAGGTGTGTGCTTTCGCGGTGTTATTGACCCTCGTGGGGGCCGCCTGTACAATGAAACCAGACGCTGGATTTCCCGTCTGGAGGCGGTACGATGGCGACCCTGGCGGATGGCACGCCCCTCCCGGGCAAGCTGTTCATCGTGGAGGGGATCGACGGCTCGGGCAAGAGCACGCAGCTCGACCTCCTACGCAAATGGCTCATCGCGACCGGCTACTGCGTGGCGTTTAGCGAGTGGAACTCGTCCCCGCTGGTGCGGGACACGACCAAGCGCGGCAAGAAGAAAAAGCTTCTCACCCCTACCACCTTTAGCCTGCTGCACGCCGTCGATTTCGCCCACAGGCTGCAGCAGCAGATGATCCCCGCGCTGCGCGCCGGAGCCATCGTCCTCGCCGACCGCTACGCGTACACCGCTTTTGTCCGTGACGTGGCGCGCGGCGTCGACCCCGCTTGGGTGCGCGAGGTCTATGCCTTTGCAGTGGTGCCCACGGTGGCGCTCTACTTTCGCGTGCCGCTGGATGAGTCGCTGCGCCGCATCGTCACGGGGCGCCCGAAGGTCAAGTTCTACGAGGCCGGCCTCGACCTCGGCCTGAGCGACGACCCCTACGAGAGCTATCGCATCTTTCAGGCGCGCATCCTGCGCGAATATGACCGGCTGGTAGACGAGTTTGGCCTGCACGTCATCGACGCGACGCTGCCCATCGTGGATCAGCAAGAGATCGTGCGCGCGGTGGTCGAACCGCACCTGGAGGGTGCGCTGCGCGCCGAGCCCAACCCCTGGCGCAGCGTCCTCTCGACGGAGCACCTCTCGGGGCACTACCTCGACAGCCTCCTCCAGCAGGTGGCGCGATCATGACGCGCGTCCGATTCTACGGCCGCGGCCTTCCGGGCGTCACCGATCAGCAGTTCGCCGGGAAACTCATCGCGATCGAGGGGCCCGATGGCGTGGGGCGCTCCACACAGATCGCCCTCCTGCGCGAGTGGCTGGAGGCCTCGGGCTATGCCGTGTCCCTCAGCGGTTTGCGCCGCTCCGAGTTGGCGAGCGTGGGGATTGACGCGGCCAAGCAGGGGCACACCCTGGGCCACACCACCATGGCGCTCTACTACGCCGTCGACCTCGCCGACCGCCTGGAGCGCGTCATCATCCCGGCGCTGCGCGCCGGATTCGTGGTGCTGACGGACCGCTACCTCTACTCCCTCATCGCGCGCAACGAGGTGCGCGGCGTGGACGGGGCGTGGATTCGCTCGCTCATGGGATTCGCCCTGGTGCCCGACGCCATCTTTTTCCTGCGGGCCAAGGTGGAGGACCTCATTCCGCGCGTGCTCGGCACGCGAGGATTCGACTACTGGGAGTCGGGGATGGACTTTCTGGGGCACTCGGACTATTACCAGAGCTTTGCCGAGTACCAGGCGCGCATGCTGGCCGCCTTTGCCCGCCTCGGCCAGGAGTACGGCTTTCGTGACGTGGATGCCTCGGGCAGCATCGAGAGCGTCTTTCAACAGCTGCGCGACGGCATTCGCGAGGTGGTGCAGGAACTCAAGCCCCGCCCGACGCAAGGGTAGGGGCGGGGAACGCCGTTCGGCCCGCGCGGCGCGTGGGGCGACGTCTCGTCGCCTCTCCTCAGGACGCGGCCAATATGTGCACCATCGCCTCCTCGAGCTTGGGCCCCATGAACGCGCCCCACGCCTCGGGAAAGGTGCCCAGCAGCCTCTCGCGCTCCTGGCGTTGCGCGTCGCGGTACGCCTCGATGGCGCGCGCGCCATCCTTCGCCTCGTGTCTGGTCAACAGCCGGTCGAGCATCGCCACCGCCACATCGGCGTCGTGCAGGTCGCCCAGGTGGCCCTGCATGGCAACCACCTGTTCGATGGTCTCGCCCGTCGGGCCCGGTAGGGTGGCGCGGAAGAACTCGAGGGCGTAACGGAGGTGCTTGCACTCGATGCGCAGGGCGTGCAGCAGGCCGATGGGCGCCCCGTCCAGCACGGGGGCATAGGCGCGCACCACCTGCCAACGGATGTAGATCAGCCGCGGAGCCACCGAGCGCACCCGATTGCTGTCGTCCACCGGTTCGTAGGCGGCATGCTCCAGTTCGGTGAGGAGCGCCTCGAAATCCCCCACAAAGCGCTCATACGCTGGGCCGTCGAGGTGCGCCAGCATCGCCTCGCGGGCGGCCGCCCGACGCGCCTCGAGTTCGCCGATGAGGGGCGCCAGGTCGTCGCGCTCCTCCACGGTGAGGCCCGACGCATAGGCGCGAGCGCGGGCGAGGCTCACGTCCAGGTCGCGCACCGCGCCCAGCGCCATGGCGACCTCGCGCAGCCCCTGGACGGCCGGCGCCAAGGACTCGGCGTGAAGGTACGACTTGAGCAGGCCGATGGCCGAGCGCATGCGACGCGTGGCGACGCGCATATCGTGCAACTCCTCCGGATCCACGCCCTGGCGCGTGCCCTCCGTGTGGGCCTGCATGCGCGCCCAATGGTATGACAGCACTTTGCTGGTGGCGAGGGTGATGGCGTCGTCGGGCGCCACCTCGCGCGATATGTCGGTCTCAGGCGCGGCGACGCCCGGGCCGTCCGCTCCCAGCTCGCGGTGCGGCTCCCATTCTGGTGTGGCGCCGAACAGCTCGGCCCAGAGGTCGGATCGCCTTCGCGCGCGCCGCGCGTCACGCCGGGCCTGCGGTCCGGTGATGGTAATGTGTGGGCGGCCGTTCTCGAGCGTCACCGCCTCCACGCGTGTGCTCTGCGAGCGCGAAGAGTCGAGGGCGGAGGCGAGGCGCACCATCGCGGCGACCGCCAGGGCCCGCCGGCGCCATTCCTCCGCAGGCGGCGTGGGAAAGGCGGCCTCGAGCCGGTCGGGCGTTACCTTCTTGCGGTGTAGGTATAGGGCGGCGGCGACGGCGCGCCGCTCGTCGGTGCTCAGCCCGACGACGGGCTGCCTTAGCAGCATATCGCGCGCGATGACGTTGCGGTGAGCGCGCACGACGGAGGCGCCAAGGTCGACGAGCGTGGCCGCGGCGCGCGCCAGGGAGAGGCTCTGGGCGTCCAGCCCGTGGAGCGGGGCCAGGCCCTCGTACAGCGCCTCGACCGTGGCTGCGACGTGGCGCGCGCGCCCCTCGTCGAGCCCGTGGCAGGCGACGAGTTCCTCCACCGTGACGGCCTCCGACGGAGCCGAACGCTCGCGGTCGGCGAGCAGCGCCTCGTCCGGCGGGACCTCTGTCTCCACGAACTCGAGGGCGCGCTGCAGCTTGGTGCGCGGCTCGGGGATCAGGCCATAGTCGCCCACCAGGGTCGCGTCCAGGCGCTCCAGGTCCGCGGGCGTGCCGTCGGCCATCAGCTCGCACTCGACCATGCGGCTACGCGCCTTGAGGCGCTTTCCCTCAAAGCGCACCACGTCGAACCCCATGTCGATCACCGGCATGCCGTCGCGCCGCGCGACACACGAGCGGCGCGATTGGCGGATGACCAGCAACTCACGCAGGGCCGCTCCGCCGGTGAGCCGCTCGACCTGTTTGCGGAGGGAGCCTTCTGGCCACCCTGAGGGGCGCGTGATGGCGCGTGGCAGAGGGATCTCGAGTTCCTCGCGCGACACCACCGAGCCCTGGACGCTCTTGGGTCCCTTGAGGGCGAGGGTCCACGTCTTGTCCATGGCGCGCAGACGGCATGACCACCCCTGGCGCGTGAGGGCGCGGCCCTTGGTGTCCAGGTAGCGATCCACGAGGCGCGCCTTGCCGACGGGCTCGAGCGCATAATCCGCCAGCCTCTCGGCGCGCTGCAGGACGCGGAACGTCTCGCGATCGAGGACGACGTACTTGGACTCGATCTCCATAGGCATCGCCTACCTCGCTATCTCCCGTGGCGCGACGGGGCGCACCATCACGTGTGACCGTCTCGATGCACCACCATTGTAGGTGCGCCGTTTCGTTACGGTCAAGCATGGCGCGAGGGACGCGTGGGCCGAACAAGCATTGCGCGATGAACGCTCGCCGCCCGAGTTGACACCAAGATTATGTGTGTATACTATTCCTTGTCATAAGGTTTCGGTCGTCTGGATGACCCGTCGACCGCGGGTTGCCGACGCGCGTTGCGAAGCGTGGCTTTGCCGGAAAGCAGTGGCAGGATGAGTCTCCTTGGGGTTGACGTGGGGGCGGGGGCGTGTGTGGCGGCGGCCTACACGCCCGGCGGCGCCCTCCTGGCGCAGGCTCAGCGCGACTACCACCCGATCCTCGGCGCCCAGGGGGTGCGCGAGTTGGACGGCCATCAGGTGTGGGCGGCCGTCCGAGAGGCGATCGCCGCCGTCGCCGAGGAGGTGCGCGCCGACCCGGTCCAGGCGCTCAGCGTGTCCTCCATTGGAGAGGCGCTGGTGCCGTTAGGGGCGGACGGGCGCATCGCGGGGCGGATCCTCCTGGATCTGGGCGGCCAGACGCGGCCCTACCTCGAAGAGGTGGAGCGGCAGCTCGGCGTGGAGCGCATCTATGACCTGACCCGCCACCTCCCCGGGCCCCTGTACTGGCTGCCCAAGCTCTGTTGGCTGCGCGACAAGGAGCCCGAGAGCTGGAGTCGCACCCTTCTGTACGTGTCGCTCAGCGGCCTGGTGTGCTCCCTCCTGGGAGGATCGTCCGCCAGCGACTATTCCCTCGCTAGCAGCACGATGCTGCTGGACGCCGTGCGGCGCGAGTGGTCGCGCGATATGCTGGCCGCCTGCAGGTTGCCGGTGGAAAAGCTCCCGCGCCTGGCTCCCGCGGCCACGCCCGTGGGCACGGTGTCGCCCGCCGTGGGACGCGAGGTGGGGCTCTCGCCCAGGACGCGCCTCCTTCTCGGCGGCCACACCCACGCCTGCCAGGCGTTGGGGGCCGGCGTCGTTCACAGTGGCATGGCGCTCTATGGCCTGACGAGCCACGCCTCCATGATGCCGACGTTCCAGGCGGTGCCCCTCATCCCCCTGATGCGCGAGCACGGCCTGGACACCGCCTTTCACGTGGTCCCCGGCCTCTATACCAGCCGGCTGCACAACCCGTCAGGGGGGCTCCTGCTGCGCTGGTTCCGTGATCAGCTGGCGCCCCTCGAGCGGCGCCTCGCCCAGCGGCGCGGGGCCAACCCGTACGATCTCTTATTGAGCGAGATGCCCGAGGAGCCCACCGATCTCCTCGTGCTGCCGCATCTGGCGGCGGCCACCGGCCGGCACGACCGCGCCGGCGGGCCGGCGTCGTCGGGGGCCGTCCTCGGGTTGACCCTCGGTACGACGCGGGGCGAGATCGTCCGCGCCCTCCTCGAGGGGATGACGCTCTACCTGGCGGAGGGGCAGCATGCGTTGGAGCGGAGCGGCGTGCGCGTCACCTCGTTTCGCAGCGTCGGCGAGGGGAGCCGCTCCGACGCCTGGCAGCAGCTCACCGCCGACGTCCTCGGCGCGCCGGTGGAGCGCCCTGTTCACGCCGAGACCGCCCCCCTGGGGGCCGCCCTCCTGGCGGCGGTGGGAGGCGGGCTCGACGCTGACCTGGAGGGGGCCGCGGGGGCCGCCGTGCGCGTGACGCGCCGCTACGAGCCCGACGCCTCGCGCCACGCCATCTATCGCGAAAGGCTGGCCCTCTACCGCGAGGTCGATCCCCTGCTCAAGCCGTATCTCAACAGGCTGCGCGCCAAGCGTCGCGAGTCGGCGTAGGTCAAGCGGCCAGCGAAGCGGTTGCAGGTTCCAGGTGACAGGTTACAGGCTGCAGCGAGCGATCTCACTAGAGTCTGTAACCTGCTACCTGGAACCTGTTACCATAAGGGCTCTCGGAAGAACCTCACATGGACGGCGTTGGCGGAAATTGCCCCTTGTGGTACAATCCCATACGATGCGGCCCATTTGTGTTGTATAGCACACCTCCCCCGGAGTGGGACCTCGATGCATCGAGATGACGATGTGGTGATTGCCGGCGCCGTCCGCACCCCGATCGGGCGTTTCCAGGGTGCGCTGAAGGACGTTCCGGCGACGCGACTTGGCGCCACCGTCATCGCCGAGGCCATCCGTCGCGCCGGCATCGCCGGCGAGGACGTGGACGAGGTCTTGATGGGGCAGGTGCTGCAGGCGGGGGCGGGACAGGCGCCCGCCAGGCAGGCCGCCCTCCATGCCGGGCTTCCCGTGGAGGTCGGCGCCGTCACCCTCAACAAGGTGTGCGGCTCCGGGCTCAAAGCCGCTATGCTCGCCGCGGCCATGATCCGCGCCGAGGACGCGGGGGTCGTCGTCGTGGGGGGGATGGAGAGCATGAACGGCGCCCCGTACGCCCTGCCGCGGGCGCGCTTTGGGTATCGGCTCGGCCACGATCGCCTCCTGGATGTGGCGGTGCACGACGGGCTGTGGTGCGCCGCTGAGGACTGCCACATGGGGGCGCTGGCCGACCATGTGGCCGAGCGCCACGGCATCAGCCGCGAGGCGATGGATGCCTACGCCCTGCAGAGCCACCAGCGCGCCATGGCCGCTGCCGGCTGCGGGGCGTTTTTCGATGAGATCGTGCCCGTCACCGTCGGTGGGCGGGCCGGCGGACGCATGGCTGTAGACGAATGCCCGCGCGCCGATACCACTCTCGAGAGGCTGGGGCGGCTGGCGCCCGCCTTTGGAGCGGAGGGGCGCGTGACGGCGGGGAACTCCTCTTGTCTGGCCGACGGCGCCGCCGCCATGGTGCTCACGTCGCGCCGACGGGCGCGGGCGCTGGGCTGCAGGCCGATGGCGCGGGTGGTCGCCTATGGGCAGGCCGCCGTGGCGCCGCGCGACATATTCGAGGCGCCGGTGCACGCCGTGCGCCGGGTGCTGGATCGCGCCGGCATGGCGCTGGGCGACGTGGACCTCACCGAGCTGAACGAGGCGTTCGCGGCGCAGGTGCTGGCGGACGGCGCTCTGCTGGGGTTGGATTGGGAGCGCGTGAACGTGCACGGAGGCGCCATCGCGCTGGGGCACCCCATCGGGGCGAGTGGGGCTCGGGTGCTGGTGACCTTGCTGCATGCGCTGAGGCGCCGCAACGCGACCACGGGCCTGGCCGCCCTTTGCCTGGGCGGGGGCGAGGCCGTGGCGATGATCGTCGAGATGGAGTAGGGGCGCGTGGAGGGTTCGGCCACACCGGGTATCGAGCGCGTCGCCGTGATCGGCGCGGGCACCATGGGCAGCGGCATCGCCCAGACGTTCGCCGTCGCCGGCCTCGCTGTGACGCTCGTCGACGTGTCTGACGACCTCGTAGCAAGGGGGATCGACGGCATCCGCCGCGGGCTGGCGCGCATGGTGGAGCGCGGTCGACTGGACGCGGAGGCGCGGGACGCCGCGCTGGGGCGCATCGCCGCCACCACCGAGGTGGGCGAGGCGGCGCGGGCCGACCTGGTGGTGGAGGCGATCGTCGAGCGCCTCGATGCCAAGGTGGATCTACTGGCCGAGCTGGACCGGCGTGCGCCGGCGCACACGATCCTCGCCTCGAACACGTCGTCGATCTCGATCACGCGCTTGGGGGCCGCCACCGGCCGGCCCGACCGCGTCATCGGGATGCACTTTATGAACCCGGCGCCGGTCATGGCGCTGGTGGAGGTCATCCGCGGGCTGGCGACCTCCGACGCCACCACGGACGCCGTCGTGGCGCTAGTGGAGCGGCTGGGCAAGACGCCCGTGCGGGTGGACGATTCGGCGGGCTTTGCCCTAAATCGCCTCCTGATTCCGATGATCAACGAGGCCGCCTTTCTCCTCATGGAGGGGGTGGCGGCGCGCGACGATATCGATACCGTGATGCGGCTGGGCGCGAACCATCCCATGGGCCCTCTGGCTCTGGCGGACTTGATCGGGCTCGATACCTGCCTCGCGATTATGGAGGTCTTGCACCGGGAACTCGGTGACGACAAGTATCGCCCTTGCCCCCTGCTTCGACGGATGGTGGCGGCAGGCCACGTGGGACGCAAATCGGGGCGCGGCTTCTACAGCTATAGCTAGAGATCCGCATCATTAGGAACGTGTGGGTGTTACTGCGGACAGACACCGCGCGTTGGCCGGAGGTTCGCGGCAACACCCGGAGCGCAGTCTCAGACAGGGCGAAGCACGTGCGCGAACCGAACCGGCGATGCCGCCAGACGCATGGGCTTGGCCCTTTTTGGTGCCTCGGCGGCGGGGGGGATGCGGCTGGCGGGATCAAGGTCCCTCGCGGGTACGCTCGGGACGACATATGGAGAGGTGGTGGCCAAGTGACGACGCGAGCCGTGCTCGACAAGGGATGGATCCGGCTGGAGGACGCGATGGGCGGCGACGCTGCCGTGGTCCGCGGCGCGCGCATCTGCTACCAGTCCGAGGGGGGCAATCCCGAGGCGGATGCGCGGCTCATTCAGCGGCTCATGGCGAGCCGTCCGGCGCACAACACCGTGTTCGAGCACGCCGTGTTCCGGTTCGGAGTCAAGTGCCCGCTATTCGTGGCGCGGCAGTGGATGCGCCACCGCATCTGTAGCTTTAACGAACGCTCCCTGCGGTACTGCCTGGCCGACCGCGAGTACTACATCCCCGAGGGGCATCCCGAGGAGCGCGAGGCTTATGTGCAGCACATGGAGGCCTCCTTCGATCTCTACGAGCAGCTCGTTGCCGCCGGCTGGAAGCGCGAGCAGGCGCGCGGCGTGCTGGGGATGGCGGTGTACACCGAGTTCATCTGGACGGTGAACGCCTGGTCGCTCATGAACTGGCTGGAGAAACGGCTCGATCGCGGGGCGCAGTGGGAGCACCGGCAGTACGCCGAGGCGGCGCTGACCATCTTCTCCGAGGTGATGCCCGTCACCGCCGGAGCATTCCAAAAGGCGGTGCTGGGACGATGAGACCGACCTGGGACGAGTACTTTATGGAGATCGCCCGACAGGTGGCCACGCGCTCGACTTGTCTGCGGCGGCACGTGGGGGCGATCATCGTGCGCGACAAGCGCATCCTGTCCACCGGCTACAACGGCCCGCCCAAGGGGCTGCGGCACTGCGACGAGGTGGGCTGCCTGCGAGAGCAACTGGGCATCCCCTCGGGCCAGCGGCAAGAGATCTGCCGGGGGCTGCACGCCGAGCAGAACGCCATCATCCAGGCGGCGCTGCATGGGGTGTCGGTGGAGGGCGGCACGGTGTACGTCACGCACCAACCGTGCATCACCTGCGCCAAGATGATCATCAACTCGGGGATCGTTCGCGCCGTGTGCGCCAGCACCTACCCGGACGAGCTGTCACGCGGCATGCTCGACGAGGCCAACGTGGCCCTCGAGGTATGGGAAACACCATCGGACAATCGCAGCAACGACCAGGAGGGATGATGGCTTCCGAGAAGGGTATCCAGAAGCTACGCCGACTCAAGGAGGAGGCAAGGCAAGGGGGCGGAGCCGACGCCACTGCCAAGCAGCACGACAAGGGCAAGGGGACCGCCCGCGAACGCTTGGCCAAGCTTCTCGATGAGGGTAGCTTCCAGGAACTGGACATGCTCGTGACCCACCACGCGCACGATTTCGGCATGGACCAGCGTTATGCCCTGGGCGACGGCGTGGTCACCGGCTATGGCACGATAGATGGTCGGCTGGTGTACGTGTTCTCGCAGGATTTCACCGTGATGGGTGGCTCGCTGGGCAGGGCCCACGCCGCCAAGATCACCAAGGTTCAGGACCTGGCCCTCAAGAGCGGCGCCCCGCTGATCGGCATCAACGATTCGGGCGGCGCTCGCATCCAGGAGGGGGTGGAGGCGCTGGCCGGCTACGCCGACATCTTTATGCGGAATACCCTCGCCTCCGGCGTCATCCCCCAGATCTCGGTGATCATGGGGCCGTGCGCGGGGGGCGCGGTGTACTCGCCGGCGCTGACCGATTTCGTGTTCATGGTGCAGGACACCAGCCACATGTTCATCACCGGCCCGGCCGTGATCAAGGCCGTGACCCACGAGGACGTCACCTTTGAGGCCCTGGGCGGGGCGATGGCGCACAACGCCAAGAGCGGCGTGGCGCATTTCGCCGCCGAAACAGAGGACGCCTGCCTCGAGATGGTGCGGCAACTCGTCAGCTATCTGCCCCAGAACAATCTCGAGGACGCGCCGGCCATTCTCCCCAAGGATGACGCTGCGCGCGCCGACGCCGCGCTGGATGCCATCGTCCCCGACAGCCCCAACGCGCCCTATGATATGAAGCAGGTGGTCACGGGCGTGGTTGATGCCGGCAGCTTTTTCGAGGTGCAGGAGCACTTGGCCAAGAACGTCATCATCGGCTTCGCCCGCATGGACGGCGCCGTGGTGGGCGTGGTGGCCAACCAGCCGGCGGTAAAGGCGGGCGTGCTCGACATCGATGCCTCCGTCAAGGCGGCGCGGTTCGTCCGCTTTCTCGACGCCTTTAACATTCCCATCATCACCTTCGTGGACGTGCCCGGGTTCATGCCCGGCGTGGCCCAAGAACATGGCGGCATCATCCGCCACGGTGCCAAGCTCATCTATGCCTACTGCGAGGCTACCGTGCCCAAGCTCACGGTGATCACGCGCAAGGCCTACGGCGGGGCGTACATCGTGATGAGTTCCAAGCACATCCGCGGTGATTTCAACGTCGCCTGGCCGTCGGCCGAGATCGCGGTGATGGGCCCCGATGGCGCGGTGCCGGTGGTGTATCGCCGCGAGCTGGAGGCGGCGCAGGACCCCGAGGCGCGCCGCGCGGAACTCATCGAGGAGTACAAGAACGCCTTCGCAAATCCCTACCAGGCGGCCTCCCATGGCTATGTCGATGCGGTGATCGAGCCCAGCCAGACGCGGCCGGTGCTCATCAACGCGCTGCAGATGCTCCAGAACAAGCGCGATGCCAACCCGGCCAAGAAGCATGGGACGATGCCGCTCTAGCGGGTTGTGAGTTGTGGGTTACGTGTTACGGGTTGTGTGTTGTGAGTTACAGGTTGCAGGTGGCAGGTCACGGGACGGGGATGGTATGGTCGCCATGAGGATGGCCAAGTCGCGTCCGACCAATAGCTAAGGGCTAAGAGCCAAAAGCCTACTACCAAGAACCGTCCCAGACTGTCGCCCGCTCTAGCGAGGAACAAGATGAGCAAGAATCCGCTCAAGATAACGGATACGATTCTGCGCGATGCCCACCAGTCGTTGTTGGCGACGCGCATGTCGACGGGCAGCATGCTGCCCGCCGCGGAAAAGCTCGACGCGGTGGGGTACCACTCCCTGGAGATGTGGGGGGGCGCGACCTTTGATTCGGCCATGCGTTTCCTGCGCGAGGACCCGTGGGAGCGCCTGCGGGTGCTGCGCCAGCGCATCCCCAAGACGCCGTTCCAGATGCTGCTGCGCGGCCAGAACATCCTGGGGTATCGCCACTACCCGGATGACATCGTGGAAAAGTTCGTCGAGCTGACCGTCAAGAACGGCCTGACGATCTTTCGCATCTTTGACGCGCTGAACGACACGCGCAACATGGCCTGGGCCATGGAGTGCGTGAAAAAGTACGGCGGTCACGTGCAGGGCTCCATCTGCTACACCATCAGCCCGGTGCACACCATCGACGCCTTTGTGGCCCTGGCGCAAGAGCTGAAGGACCTGGGCTCCGACTCGATCTGCATCAAGGATATGGCCGGCCTGGCGACGCCGTACGTGGCGTACGATCTCGTCAAGCGCATCAAAGAGCAGGTGGACATCGCCGTCCAGTTCCACACCCACGATACAGCCGGGTTCGCCATCGCCACGCTGGTCAAGGCGGCGGAGGCGGGCGTAGACGTGGTGGACACGGCCATCTCGTCACTCGCCGGTGGCACGGCGCAGCCGCCCACCGAGTCGATCGTGGCCACGTTCCAGGGCACCGACCGCGACACGGGCTTTGACTTGGCCTTCCTCACCGAGATCGCCAACCACTTTCATGAGGTGCGTGCGCAGCACCTGCCCGCCTTTGAGAGCGGCCTGACGAGCGCCGACATCCGGGTGCTCCTGTACCAGATGCCCGGCGGTATGATCTCGAACCTCATCAGCCAGCTCCGCCAGCAGGGCGCCGAGAACCGCTGGAACGAGGTGATCGAGGAGCTGCCGCGAGTGCGCGAGGACATGGGCTATCCGCCCCTCGTGACGCCCACCAGCCAGATCGTGGGCACGCAGGCGGTGGTGAACGTGCTCATGGGCGAGCGCTACAAGATCATCTCGCAAGAGGTCAAGGACTACTGCAAGGGGCTCTACGGCCGCGCCCCGGCGCCGCTGAATCCCGACCTGGTGAAGAAGGCCATCGGCGACGAGGAGCCGATCACGGCGCGCCCCGCCGATTTCATCGAGCCTGGCTTTGAGAAGGCCAAGGAAGAGATCGGCGATCTCGCCGAGAGCGACGAGGACGTGGTGTCGTACGCCCTCTTCCCGCCGGTGGCGCGCGAGTTCTTGCAGCTGCGCCGTGACGGGATGATCGCGCCCATCGACGAGCCGCGCGTCTTCCCGGCGGCCAAGCCCGCCGACGGCAAGGCCGAGGCGCCCAAGGCCGGCATCGCGCCGATCCGGCGCCCGGCGCGCGTTCGCCCCAGCTATTCGATGTGGAAGCTCTCGCAGCGCGTGCAGCGCGGCTGACGCGCTACGCGCGGTTGCGGGGTAGGAGTTACGGGTTCCGAGTCACGGGTTGTGCGTTGTGGGTTGCTGTTACAGGTGACAGGTCGCAAGTTACGGGCTGAAGTTGGTAGGCCACACTGAAGCCTGTCACTTGGAACCTGTAACCTGTCACGAGTGGGCCAACTCGGAACCCTCACCAACGATCTCATTGTGGAAGGAACACCGATGAACGATTTTGCTGTCGGGCTGCAAGTGACCGCCCTTGGGATGGGGCTGGTCTTTTTGACGCTCGTCATCGTGATGCTGGCCATCATGGCGCTGGACCGCGTCTTTCGTCCGAAGGCGGTGGCGGCCGACGAGACCGCCGTCGCGGTGGCGCCGGGCGCCGCCCTGCCCGTGACCCCCGCCGCCTCGGCGGTGGATGCGCGGGAGGAAGACGCCCTCGACGAGGCGACGGCCATCGGCGTGGCCATCGCGGCGGCCGTGGCTGCCCGCGCCAGGGTCGGGACGAATGTCGTGCCCGCCCCGACGCGCTCGATGAATCCCCTCTTTGCCATGCCCGATGGCGAGGAGGACATCACCGGAGAGGTCGTCCTGGTAGCCACCGTGGACGGCGGCTCGGGCGTGTGGGCCCGGGCGGGTCGCTTGCAGGCGATGAACTAGACGCCCGGCTCACGGGCTCGCCGCGTCCCATCGGCCGGAGGGCGATGCACCGCCACGGAGCCGGCGCAGGGACGTGGCCCGAGGGGCTATGGCACAACGTTGACTACGGAGGATACGATGACCGCATCGTCGATGGATGTCTACGAGATCACCGTCAACGGAAAAAAGTACGTGGTTGAGGTCGGCGACACCTCGGCCTCGCGCGTTGAGGTGATTGTGAATGGGGTCGCCAGGACGGTCGACGTCGTCCGGGGCGCACCGGCCGCGACCGCCGCACCGACGCAGACGCCGGCCAGCGCGCCGGCCGAGGCTCCCGCCCAGGAGGAGCAGCCGGCGGTCGAGGTGACGCCGGTGGCGGGCAACGGCCACGTGGTATCGGCGCCCATGCCCGGCAAGGTGCTCTCGGTGCGCGTCACCGTGGGCGCTGCGGTAAAGGAGGGGGACACGGTCTGCACGCTCGAGGCGATGAAGATGGAGATGCCCATCGCCGCCTCCGCGTCGGGCACCGTGAAGGGGATCCACGTCAACGTGGGCGACACGGTGTCACACGACGCCCCCCTGATCAGTATCGGCTAGAGCCGCTGGGGCAACCGGGCCGCGCGGCCACCCGCGAGACGGGATGGCCGGGGATGGACCTGAGCGCCCAACTAACCCGGAGCAACGGACGATGAACATACAGGCGTTAGAGAACCTCTTGGGCGGCTTTGCCGGGCTGACGATCGAGCGCGTGATCATGATGGTCGTGGGGGCCGTCCTGATCTGGCTGGCGATCAAGTACGAGTACGAGCCGCTGCTGCTGCTGCCCATCGGCTTGGGCTGCATCCTGGCGAACCTTCCCGGCACGGGCCTCCTCGATGAGGGGGGACTCCTCGACGTCTTTTACCAGGCCGGTATCGAGAACGAGCTGTTCCCCAGCCTCGTCTTTATCGGCATTGGCGCGATGACGGACTTTGGCCCACTGCTGGAAAACCCCAAGTTTGTCCTCATGGGCGCGGCGGCCCAGTTCGGCATCTTTGGCACGCTGCTGCTCGCGACCCTCTTTGGGTTCAACATTAATCAGGCGGCCTCCATCGGCATCATCGGCGCTGCCGACGGCCCCACGTCGATCTTTGTGGCCTCGCGATTGGCGCCCGACCTCGTGGGCCCCATCACGGTAGCGGCCTACTCTTACATGTCGCTCGTGCCCGTGATTCAGCCGCCCATCATGCGGTTGCTGACCACGCGCAAGGAGCGCATGATCCGCATGCCCTACTCGTCGCGCGAGATCTCGCGCACGACGCGTATCGTCTTTCCCATCATGGTGACGCTGATCTGCGCCATCATCGCGCCGGCTTCCACGGCCCTCATCGGCATGCTGATGTTCGGCAACCTGGTGCGCGAGTCGGGCGTGGTGGAGCGCATCAACATCGCGGCCCAGAACGAACTCGCCAACATCGTGACGACCTTCCTGGGAATCACCATCGGCTCGACCATGGTCGCGGAAAAGTTCCTGCGCTGGGAGACGATCCTCATCATCAGTATGGGCCTGGTGGCCTTTATCCTCGACACCGCCGCCGGCGTCCTCTTTGGCAAGCTGATGAACTTTGCCTCGGGGGGCAAGGTCAATCCGCTATTGGGTGGATGTGGCATCTCGGCCTTTCCCATGTCGGCCCGTGTGGTGCAAAAGATCGGGCAGGAGGAGGATCACTCCAATTTCCTGCTGATGCACGCCATGGCGTCCAACACCTCGGGGCAGATCGCCTCGGTGATGGCCGGCGGCGTGGTGCTCGCCCTATTGGGCGGGTCCTGAGCCCGTTCGCATCGCCAGACGTCAACGCGCCGCCCATTCGGGCGGCGCGTTCGCGTTGTCCTCAACCTGTCATTCGGAGTCATCACCATCGGCGAATACCACGGGGAATGAACATGGTGACTCACCTCGTCCTGCTTCCGTCGGCTGAGGACCGTTTTCAGAGCAGCGTACTCGGCGCCAGCACCCTGGTACTGAACCTTGACTTCCTAGACGGAGCCGCCCACCATTGGCGGCGCAGCGCCCCAAATCCGTCGTTCCGAGCGCAGCGAGGAATCTCGGCTAACGTAGTCAAGATTCCTCGCTGCGCTCGGAATGACATATGGATATGGATACCGTGAGCGCGAACGACGCGGGGCGTACCCACATTTCCGTCACCGCTGGTGAGCACCGATCATGACGACACGGAACGACGGTCTTCCCTAGCGTGGCGGCGTCTTGCCCGCGGAGGGGGCACACTCGCACTCGAAGAGCGGCCTGAGGGTGGTGTAGCATTCGATGAGCCCCTCGACGATGACGTGCGTCTCGGCCAGGACGGGCATGAAATTCGTGTCCCCCGTCCACCGCGGCACCACATGCATGTGGATGTGGTCCTTGATGCCCGCCCCCGCCGGTGTGCCCAGGTTCATGCCGATGTTGAATCCATCGGGGTCCATCGCCTTCTTGAGCACCGTGAGGCTGACGTTCACCTGCTGCATCATGTCCTGCAGCACTTCCGCGGCGAGCTTGGTGGGAGTGTCCACATGCTCGTAGGGCACGACCATCAGGTGGCCGTTGTTGTAGGGGTAGCGGTTGAGCATGATGTAGCAGTGTCTGCCTCGCAGCAGGATGAGGCTCTCCGGATCGTTGTCCTCCTTGGGCAGATCGCAGAACACGCAGCCGTCAGGCTTGGTACGGCGGATGTACTCCATGCGCCAGGGCGACCAGAGCTGCTTCATGCCTGCTTCTCCTCTCGCTCTCCCCATACGAGGCGGATGCGGTGTATGGCAACGTGCGAGGCGTCTACCCCCATCGCCTCGACGATCTCTTCGGGACGGCCCGATCCTCGCGGGCCACACTGCACGTCCACCCACAACCTATGCCGGTTTCCGTCGACGCCCTCGTGGCGCACGCTGTGGATGAGGGGGCGCAGATCGTAGCTCTGAAGCTGCCCCTTTTTCCGCACGCGCCGGCGTTCGATGCTGGTCTGCGCCAATAGCCGTTCGATGGCCGCGTCGATCTCGGCGACGGATGCCGGGCTCTCCAGCTGCACGCGATACTCGGCGGCGCGCAGCGTCGCCTGGGGGTAGGGCGCCGGCAGCGGCACTTCCGCCACCTCACGGACCGTCAGGCCCGCCGGCGACTGCCCGACCATCTTGCGGGCAAGCTCTTTGAGGTCCACGCGCCGGTCGAGCCAGATATCCATCACCTCACACTCACTACTGTATCCCACCGGTAGGGGGGACGCAAACTGGAACCTTGGGTGTGGGCTGTAGCCCTGGGTGTACGCCAACGGCACGCCGGCGCGCCGCAAAAGTCGCTCCCACAGGCGCCCCAGATCGAGAACCGAGGCATAGATGAGGGGCCCCGAGAGGCCAAAGGTGACGCGCACGCGCTCCACGGGATGGTCCATGTTAGGGGCACCTCCACGAGGCGTCCGCGCCATCGCCGGCGCTCACGTAGGCCGCCATGATCCCGCACCCCCGGCATTCGTCGCGGCAGTCGCCCGTCACCTCGCCGCAAGCGGCACGCTGCCACTCGCGCAGCAGGTAGGCGCGCCGCACCCCCATATCGATGACGTCCCATGGCAAGGGCTCGTCGATGCAGCGCTCGCGCGCGGTGTAGGCGCGCGCGTCGATCCCCTCTTCCTCCAGCGCTTGGCGCCAGAGATCGGGTCGAAAGTGCTCGCTCCAGGCGTCGAATCGGGCACCCAGTTGCCAGGCGCGCAGCAGCACACGGCCCAAGCGCCGGTCGCCGCGGCTGAGGAGCGCCTCGAGCCAGGTGTTGTCCCAGTCGGACCAGCTCAGATGGATGCCACGGCCGCGAGCGTGCTCGCGCAGCAGCGCCTGACGGCGCTCGATGGTGTTGCGCTCGGCAAGGGGCGCCCACTGGAAGGGGGTGTGTGGCTTGGGCACAAACGTGGACACGCTCACGCCAATGTCCACGGTGCGGCCGCGCACCTTGCGTCCCAATGCCTGGAGTGTGCGGATGAGGCGCGCCATCTCGAGGACGTCGTCGTCCGTCTCGGTGGGCAGGCCGATCATAAAGTAGACCTTGATGCGGTTCCAACCAGCGCTAAAGGCGGCCTCGGCGGTGCGCAGGAGGTCATCCTCGGTCACCCCCTTGTTGATGACGTCGCGCAGACGCTGGCTGCCCGCCTCCGGTGCAAAGGTAAAGCCCGTCTTGCGCGTGCTCTGGATCATCTCGGCCAACTGCACCGAGAACGAGTCGATGCGCAGGGAGGGAAGCGAGACGGCCACACGCCGCCCCTCGTGCCGGGCGAGTACCCCCTGGACGATCTCAGCGATGCCCGAGTGATCGCTGCTGCTCAGGGAGAGGAGGCCGACCTCCGTGTGGCCCGTGTTGGCCAGCACCTCGTCCACGGCGTCCAACACCTCTGTCACGGGCCGCTCGCGCACGGGCCGGTAGATCATCCCCGCCTGGCAGAAGCGACACCCGCGGCTGCAGCCCCGCTGGATCTCGACCACGGCGCGATCGTGCACTACTTGCATGGTGGGTACGATGGGGCGCGTCGGTACGGGGCCCAGGCGTCGGGCGATGCGCCGGCGCACGCTTGCGGGCGCGTCCTCACCGAGCGGAGTTACGCTCCCGTCCTCTCGTGGCGCATAGTGCGAGGGGACATACACCCCCTCGATGGCGGCCAATCGGCGCAGCAACGCGTCCTTGGAACCGCCGGCTCCTTCCTCCGCCTTGAACGCCTCGACGGCGGCCAGCAACTCTGGCAGTACCTCTTCCCCCTCGCCGATGACCATGGCGTCAAAGAGGTCCGCCAGGGGCTCGGGGTTGTAGGTTCCGCTTCCGCCGCCGATGACCACGGGCAGGGCCGCGGGACGGTCCGCCGCCAGTGGGGCCAGGCCGGCGAGGTCGAGCATGTTCGGCACGTTGGTATAGTTCAGCTCGTACTGCAAGCTGAACCCCACCACGTCGAAATCGGCCACCGCGCGCCGGGACTCGAGGGCGAACAGTGGCACGCCCGCCGCACGCATGGCGGCCTCCATGTCGGTCCAGGGGGCATAAGCGCGCTCGACGAGCCAGTCGTCGTGGCGGTTCACCAGATCGTAGAGGATCGCCAGGCCGAGGTTGGACATCCCGATCTCGTACAGGTCGGGATACGCCAACACCAGGCGGACCGAGGCGTCCGCCCACTCTTTGGTGATGCTGTTCCACTCTTGCCCGACGTAGCGCAGGGGTTTTTGCACGTTGGCGAGCAGCTCGTGGAGCCGCTCTTCAGATAGTTGCACGATTCACTCCAGAACGTTTGATCTCATTATAGCGGCTTTGGGCGGGGGGCCAAAAGGGCGACGGTGGGGCGGGGGATCGCCCCAGGCGCGCGTCGAGGTTCCGCGCTACGGCGTGGCGCCTTGTGCTCGGGACGACGCCGTGGCATCAGTCGCCCACTACGTGGACCAGGACGCGGCGGCGGCGGGGGCCGTCGAACTCGGCCAGGTAGACGCCCTGCCACGTCCCCAGCACGAGGTCACCCTCATCGACCATGAGGGTGAGGTTAAAGCCCGTCAGCGTCGCCTTGATGTGGGCGGGCGAGTTCCCCTCGGCGTGGCGGTACTCGCCCGATCGGGGCACGGCACGCTCCATGGCCCGCAGGATGTCATCGCGCACCGAGGGATCCCAGTTCTCGTTCAACGTGAGGCCGGCGGTGGTGTGCGGCACAAAGAGATAGCACACGCCGGTGAGGATGCCGCTGTCGTGCACCGCTTCGCGCACGTGCGGCGTGATGTCGACGAGTTCCGCTTGCGTGCCCGTAGGTATCGTCAGTTCGTGCATCATGCCTGCTGCCCTTTCATGGGACACTCGGAGCGCTGGGGCCACGGGGCGTGGCTCCCATTCCTTACTTCGCCAAGGCTCCATGAGGTTCGGACAATTTGGACAACATAACCCCGGCCTTGTTGCAGAAATGCTCTAGAAAACGGCTTGCCAACTTTTCATCTACGGTGCCTTTTTTCGTTTCTGCAACATCACGGAGTATCTGCGCCGAGACCCTGGCGTCCAGGTATCGGAACAAGCCCGTTCCCCACCTGGGCTGTGACGGCGATGCCGAGTTTGCATAGTATCTCCAGTACAGGAGGCCCTGTGCTTCTTTGCTGGCCAACTCGATTCTGAATTCGGGATGTGCTGATACATATCCCTCTTTCCGATGGTCGCCCTCATATGCCTCATCAACCAGGAACACGGCAAAGATGAACCGCTCGGCTTCTGAGGTGTTCGGTCTGCGAGTTGTAAGGACGGCAAGACAATTCGCGCCAACCTCTTTCATCACGATGGGTTCGCCGCGCTTCACACCAGTGTGATACGTCCCGGCTCCGGCTCGCCAATCCTGGAGCATGCGGCTTTCGTTGCACGGCCACTCAAGCTCGTTTCGCCTGATCTCGCCGTTCAGGTGCTTTCGACAAGGGCAATCCCTGTCGCGGCACCAAACACGCCCTTGATCGATGACGTTGTACCGCATGATGGCATCACTGCACACCCCGGCAAAGCCTATCCGCTCATTCGTCTTGCCACCGTCGCAGTACGTACACTTGAACGCCACATGCACGCGATGCGACTCTTTTGCCGCGCGCTGGTTGATTCTTGGCTGAGGCTTACTGACCGGCTCTCGTTGAGAGCGAGGGGCAGCGGCTTTCTTTCGCGCGTCCTCCATCCTCCGCTGCTCGCGCTCCGCTTCTTTTCGCTCTTGCTCTGCTCTTCGCCGCCGCGATTCCGCGATCTGTGACAGAATTGCAGACTGAACATGCTCATCAGTTGCGGTCAGGAACCTCTCAAACGCGTGCGGATGCTGAAACTGCCTGACTACGCCGCCAAAGTCAACCTTGATTAGGTCCTTGTGCTGTTCTTTCACGACACCCTTACCGAAGGTTCGATGTGCGACGGTCTTGCCGACAATGTCCATGTTGCCCTCCAATAGCGGCTGCACATGCTCAGCCGCCAGCGACGTTGTCGTCCACAGCGCGGCTGCGGGGCCGCGAAGTCACCCCTCCCTCGCCACGGCGACCGCCCTCTCCAGCACGGTATCCACACGCGCATAGAGGTCGCTGCGCCGCACCTCGACGGGGATGTCCGGCGGGATGCCCACCCCCTCGAACGGCGTGCCGTCGGGCATGGTCGCCCGCTTGGTGCCGATGATGAACAGCATGCCGTTCTCAAAGGTGTGCATGTACGGCTGCCCCGTCGATCCGCCGGTCGTCTCCCCGACGAGCACCGCCCGGCCGTTGTCCTTGAACGGCATGGTGAGGTCCTCTGCCGCGGACAAGGTGGCGCGGTCCACGAGGATGATCAGACGCCCCCCATAGGCGGCGGAATCGGGCTCGGTGGCGGGGAAGCGCCACAGCAGGCTGGAGTTGTCAAAGAGGCGTCCGCTGAGACCGCGCTGCGCCTGATAGGCCAGCAGACCGACGTGCAGCGGGCTGTTCTCCACCCACCAGCGGTACGGGCGGTCCATGAGCGCCCTGGTCAGGTCGCCGGGGGTACTCCCGCCCGGGTTGCCGCGCTGATCCATGATCAGGCAGGAGGCGTCGCGGAACGCCTGCACGTGTGCCAGGGCCTGCTGCTCGA
>ENA-UOUL01001065-UOUL01001065.1-bioreactor-metagenome-genome-assembly--contig:-NODE-1065-length-41864-cov-5.504248_pt1 | contig 41864 bp, 29 predicted proteins | sample MGYA00249838_ERZ747220 | MGnify/ENA primary metagenome ERZ747220 (study PRJEB28778, sample SAMN05720191) | bioreactor metagenome | isolation source: Anaerobic biogas reactor | place: USA:Washington... | reverse complement strand
TGTCCTATAACGTCCTGCAATCCATGCAGCTGCTGGGCGACGCCGCCGTCAGCTTCACCGACAACATGGTGGTCGGGACGCAGGCCAACACCGCGCGCATCGAAAAGCTGATGAAGGAAAGCCTGATGCTGGTGACGGCGCTGGCCCCCACCATCGGCTATGACAACGCCACGCTGGTCGCCAAGACCGCCCACAAGAACGGCACCACCCTGCGGCAAGAGGCCGTGGGCCTTGGCCTTGTCACCGAGGACGAATTCGACCGCATCGTGCGCCCCGAACAGATGGTCGGCCCCGAGGACTGATCGCCAACTCGCGCGGGGCCGCCGGTCCCGCGCGACTTTCCCGGCGCCCGCTTGCGCGCTATCCTGCCGCCATGGCGCAGATCACCAACCTCAACCGTTTCCGCAAGGACCGGGCCCGCGCCGAAAAGCGCCGGCGGCTGTACAACGGCCGGTTGGAGTGCGAGCTTCTGTGGTTCCCGACCCAACAAAAGGGGATGATTCCATGACGGGGGAATTTGAAGGCGCCTTTGCCGCGCTCGTTTCCATACTGTCCCGCACGCCCTGCGTGCTCGCCGCCGCGACCGTATTCGACGAGGCGCAGATGGTCGAAATGGTGCCCTGCGCCGGCGCGGACACCGTACACAAGGACCATAAATACACGTTCCGCCAGCAGAACACGAACACCACCGAGTTCACCTACATAGGCGAGGTCGCGGTCAACGACCTGAAGGCCGAGAAGGTCGCGATGATCTACATCCAGAACGACTCCGGCATCATCGCCCGCGACACCGTCACCGCCACCGTCGAGAGGCTGGGCAAGGAGGTCGTCATCGCCGAGGGCGTCATGCCCGACCAGATCAGCGACTACAGCGCGGTCCTGACGAAGATTCGCGCCGCCGATCCCGACGTCATCGACGGGTACCGGCTGGCCTACATCGACGAGTCGCCGGTCAACTGGTGCCCCGGCCTGGGCACCGTGCTGGCGAACGAGGAGGTCACCGCCGACGGCAAGTCCGAGCGCGGTAACTTCCCCGTCTTCCGCAAGAACCTCTCCCAGTGGATGATGCGCATCACCGCGTACTCCGACCGCCTCATCGACGATCTCGAGCTGCTCGACTGGCCGGAGAAGGTCAAGTCCATGCAGCGCAACTGGATCGGCCGTTCCCGCGGCGCGGAGGTCGACTTCGACGCCTCCGGCCACACCATCCGCGTGTTCACCACCCGCCCCGACACCCTCTTCGGTGCCTCCTACATGGTGCTCGCCCCCGAGCACGAGCTTGTCGACGCCCTCGTCGCCGACTCCTTCCCCGCAGGCACCGACGAGCGCTGGACCTACGGTGCCGCCACCCCGGCCGAGGCCGTGGAGGCCTACCGCCGCGCCATCGCCGCCAAGTCCGACGTCGAGCGTCAGGAGAACAAGGACAAGACCGGCGTCTTCCTGGGCACCTACGCCACGAACCCGGTCAACGGCGCGCAGATCCCGGTGTTCATCGCCGACTACGTCCTCACCGGCTACGGCACCGGCGCCATCATGGCCGTCCCGGCGCACGACGAGCGCGATTTCCAGTTTGCGCTCAAGTTCGGCCTGCCGATCCTCCCCGTCATCAAGCGCACCGACGGCTTGTCCAAGAGCCTGGTCTTCCCCGGCTCGGTCAAGGACCTGTCCGCCGTCGAGGGCAAGCTGGGCGAGCTGGGCATCACCTGGGAGCGCAAGCCCGTCGGCGCGCTGGGCGACGGCCTGTTCGTGACGCTGCACGGCGAGGCGCAGACCGACGCATATATCGCCCTGCTGCAGGCCCAGATCCTGCCCGGCAACTGGAACGAGGTCGTGGGGACGCGCTTCGCCTTTGTCTTTGATGACGGCGCGCGCGAGTTCGATTCGTTGGAGGCGGGCGAGGCCATCCTGGCGCGCTGCAAGGCGATCTGGCCGCCTGTGCGGGATAACCGCACGCTGATGGAGATGCTGTACCACCTGGAGTTCTATCGCGACGCCCTGTTCCACGCCGACTATGGGGACATGATCAACTCGGGGGCCTTTACCGGCACGCCCGGCGAGTCCGCCAAGCGGCAGGTGACGGCCTGGCTGAAGCAGCAGGGCGTCGGCGACCTGGCGGTGCGCTATCGCCTGCACGACTGGCTGATCTCGCGGCAGCGCTACTGGGGCGCGCCGATCCCCATGATCTATTGCGACCACTGCGGCATCGTGCCGGTGCCCTATGAGGACCTGCCGGTGCTGCTGCCGGAGGACGCCGAGTTCCTGCCCACCGGCGAGTCGCCGCTGGTTTACCATGAGGGATTTCTCAACACCACCTGCCCCAAGTGCGGCGGGCCGGCCAAGCGTGAGACCGACACCATGGACACCTTCATGTGCTCCTCCTGGTATCACTATGCCTACGTTAGCCCCTATTACCAGGGGGACGTGCCTTTCGATCCGGAGAAGGGCCGATACTGGCTGCCCGTGGACCAATACACGGGCGGGATCGAGCACGCCACCATGCACCTGATGTACACCCGCTTTTTCACCAAGGCGATGCGCGACATCGGGCTGGTGGACTTTGACGAGCCGATGAAGCGGCTGTTCAACCAGGGCATGATCCTGGGCGAGGACAGCGAAAAGATGAGCAAGTCGCGCGGCAACGTGGTGAACCCCGATGACCTGGTGGCCACGCTGGGGGCCGACGCGACCCGCGCCTATCTGATGTTCATCGGCCCCTGGGATGAGGGCGGCCCGTGGAACAGCCTGGGCATCGAGGGCATCTCGCGCTTCCTGAACCGCGTCTGGGAGGTGGTCACGGGGCCGATCCCGGAGCCAAAGGGGCAGGCCACGGATAAGGATGTCGCCGCGCTGCGGCGCATCACCCATCAGACCATCCGCCGCGTCACCGACGACATCGAGCACTTTCAGTTCAACACCATGCTGGCGGCGCTGATGGAGTACAACAACTATATCGTGAAAGCCAAGAACACCCCGGTGGCCCATACCCCGGCGTGGGATGAGGCGGTGCGCAGCCTGGTGCTGTTGGTGGCGCCGACTTGCCCGCACATCGCCGAGGAGCTGTGGGAGTTCATCGGCGGCGGCTATAGCGTGCATCAGCAGCCCTGGCCAGCGTGGAGCGAGGAGCTGGCCAAGGAGGAGGCCATCACCTTGATCGTGCAGATCAACGGCAAGGTGCGGGACCGCCTGACGGTCCCGGCGGGCCTGCCGGATGACGAGCTGAAAAAGCTGGCCCTGGAGAGCGAGGGGGCCAAGCGGTACACCGAGGGCCTGACGGTGGTCAATGCCATCGTGGCCGGAGGGCGACTGGTCAACATTGTCGCTCGTTGAGACCAAGCGGGGAGGTCAGCAGCCTCCCCGCTTCTTCGTGTCAGGCGCCTTGACCGAATCCGCTTTGGACGGTAGAATACGGTTGGACCCATCACCAGAAAAGGAGATCATCACATGACACGCCAAGTGGTATCCACAACCAAGGCTCCCGGGGCGATCGGCCCCTACTCCCAGGGGATCGTGACCGGCGACCTGGTGTTCACGGCTGGCCAGGGCGGGGTGGATCCCGCGACACGCAAGGTCGTCGAGGGGGGCATCGCCGAGCAGACGCGCCAGACGCTGCGCAACATCACCGCGATCCTCGATGCGGCGGGCAGCTCCATGGCGCGGGTGGTCAAGACCACGGTCTTTTTGCAGGATATCAAGGACTTTGCCGCCATGAACGCCGTCTATGCCGAGTTCTTTCCCCAGGACCCGCCGGCGCGCACCACGGTGCAGGTGGCAGCGCTGCCCATGGGCATCCTGGTCGAGATCGAAGCTGTCGCCGTCAAGGGATAGCCTTGCTTTTTGTGGCGAATCGGGTATAATATGGTTGCAAATCCACGAGTGAGGTAAGGTGTATGGAAGACCGCCAGGACTTCGAGTCGCAGCAAGAGGGAGGGGCGCCAGAAGCCACGATGAATTTTGCCGACATGTTGGAGGAATCCTTTGCCAACAAGGGCTTCCACCGCGGGGAGATCGTCGAGGGTGTGATCGTGAGCAGGGATGGCGATGATATCCAGGTGGATATCGGCGCCAAAGGCGATGCGGTGATCTCCCGGCGCGAACTGGAGCACATGAGCGAGGCCGAGCTGAGCGAGCTCAAGGTCGGCGCCAGCTTGGTGGCTTATGTTCTGCAGCCCGAAGACGAATTCGGCAATATCGTCCTTTCCCTGCGCCGCGCTCAGATGGAGAAGGACTGGCAGGAAGCCAAGGAGCTCATGGAAGCCGGAACGGTGCTGGAGCGCCAGATCGTCGGCTTTAACAAGGGCGGCGTCATCGCCCGCGTGGGCAAGGTGCGGGGCTTTATCCCGGCCTCCCAGCTTAGCGCCGAGTCCCGGCAGATCGTCAACGCCGCCACCACTGAAGGCAACGAAGAGTCTGCCTTTGCCGCCTTGGTGGACAAGACCTTGCACCTGAAGATCATCGAGGTGGACCGCAAGCGCAACCGGCTCATCCTCTCCGAGCGGGAAGCGATGAAAGACACCCGGCGCATGCGCAAAGAGTCGCTGCTGTCGGAGCTCCAGGTGGGCGATGCCCGGCATGGCGTCGTCAGCAGCCTGTGCAGCTTTGGGGCTTTCGTCGATCTCGGCGGAGCCGATGGCCTGATCCACATCTCGGAGCTGTCGTGGGGCCGGGTCAGCGACCCTGCCGAGGTCGTGCACGTTGGCGAAGAGGTGGATGTCGAGGTTCTGAGGATCGACCGGGAGCGTAATCGCATAGCCCTGAGCCTGAAGCGCCTCCGCCCAGAGCCCTGGACCCAGGTGGAAGAAAAGTATTACGTTGGGCAGTTGGTGGAGGGCACCATCACCAAGCTCACGGACTTTGGCGCTTTTGCTCGCCTGGACAACGATATCGAGGGCCTGGTTCACATCTCGGAGCTGTCCGAGGAGCGCATCAATCACCCCAAGGATGTGGTCAAAGAGGGTGACGTGGTGACGCTGCGCGTGATCCGCATCGACGGCGCACGCCGGCGGCTGGGCCTCAGCAAGCGCCGCGCCCAAGAGGTGTACGATGACGCCGAGGCCGATGACAGCGCCGACTATGACGATGGCTCGGAAGAGGATGACAAGTAGCGGTTAGCGCCGCCAGAGGCGAGCCAAGCAGCGGATTTGCGCTGGGACCGGCCCAGGCAGGAACGGGAATCTCGAGCTGGGGCAGGCCCAGATCTGAACGCCAAAGTCAAGATAGCGGTTATCGACGAGGGGCTAGCAGGCTCAGAGGTGAGCGCTAGCCCCTGGTTGTCTAGCAGGGAATCGCCATATCGGGTCGACGTAGCGAGTTGTCGCAGGGGACGGATCGTCGTAAGGAGCGAGAGATGAGTATCTGGGAACGTCTTACCACCAGGGCCAAGCGAAGCCTGGCGTTAGCGCAAGAGGAGGCGCGCCTCCTCGGCCATAACTATATCGGCACGGAGCACCTCCTTTTGGGCTTGATCCGAGAAAAGGCGGGGCTGGCCTCCCAAGTCCTAACCAAGTTCCGGGTCTCCGAAGCGGACGTGCGGATCGCCATCGAAAACACCATCGGCAAGGGCCCCTATCAGACGCAAGGGCACATCGATCTCTCGCCTCGGACGCAACGCGTGCTCGAGCTGGCCGTGGAGGAAGCGGGCCAGTTGGGGCATCAGTATATCGGCACCGAGCATCTCTTGCTGGGCCTCCTGCGCGAGGGCGGCGGGATCGCCTCGGGCATCCTGGAGGGGCTGGGCGTCAACCTGGAGGGCGTGCAGCGTGAGACGATGAACGTGCTGCAGTCCAGCGCCTCCGCGCCCATCGAGCGGTCCAACCGGCCCGCGCGTCCCGCGGGCGGCCAGCAGCCGCAACAACAAGGACAGCAGCAAAACCAATCCCTGGTGGACCAACTGGGCGTGGACCTGACCGCCAAGGCGCGCCAGGGCGAGTTGGACCCTGTCATTGGCCGCCAGAAAGAGATCGAGCGCGTGATCCAGATCCTGGCGCGGCGCACCAAGAACAACCCGGCGTTGATCGGCGAGCCCGGCGTGGGCAAGACGGCCATCGTCGAGGGGCTGGCGCAGCGCATCATCGCCTGCGAGACGCCGCCGGTGCTGCACAACAAGCGCCTGGTGATGCTGGACGTCGGCTCCCTGGTGGCGGGGACCATGTACCGCGGCCAGTTCGAGGAGCGCCTGAAAAAGGTGATCGACGAGATTCGCAGCACCAAGAGCATCCTGTTCATCGATGAGCTGCACATGCTCGTGGGCGCCGGGGCGGCGGGGAGCTCGGTGGATGCCGCCAATATCCTCAAGCCGGCGCTGGCGCGCGGCGAGTTGCAGTGCATCGGCGCGACCACGCTGGAAGAGTACCGCAAGCATATCGAGAGCGATGCGGCGCTGGAGCGCCGTTTCCAGCCGGTGATGGTGGATGAGCCGACGGTGGACGAGACGATCCAGATCCTGAAGGGCATTCGCAGCCGGTATGAGGAGCACCACGGGCTGCGCATCTCGGACGAGGCGCTGGAGGCGGCGGCGACGCTGGCCGCGCGCTACGTCTCTGATCGTTTCCTGCCCGATAAGGCCATCGACCTGGTGGACGAGGCCTCCTCGCGGGTGCGCATCTACAAGGCCTGCGGCCCCGCCGGGCTGCAACAGGCCATGAGCGACCTGCAGGACGTTCAGCAGCGCCGCCGCGATGCCTTCGAGTCGCACGAGTTCGCGCAAGCCGCGGACCTCCGCGAGCGCGAGATGAACCTGCAGAAGCAGGTGGAGCAGCTTCAGGTGCGCTGGCAGATGCCGGATGAGGACCTGGTGGTGACACCCGAGGACATTGCCGAGATCGTCTCCATGTGGACCGGCGTGCCCGTCTCGCAATTGGCGACGGAAGAGACGGAGCGCCTATTGCGCATGGAGGAGGCGCTGCACCAGCGGATCGTGGGGCAGGACGAGGCCATCGCCACCATCTCCAAGGCGGTCCGCCGCGCGCGGGCTGGGCTCAAGGATCCCCGGCGCCCCATCGGCTCCTTCATCTTTTTGGGTCCGACCGGCGTGGGCAAGACCGAGCTGGCCAAGGCGCTGGCCGAGTTCATGTTCAGCAGCGAGGAGGCCCTGGTCCAGATCGACATGTCCGAGTTCATGGAGCGCCACTCGGTCTCTCGGTTGGTGGGCGCACCTCCCGGCTATGTGGGCTATGAGGAGGCGGGCCAGTTGACCGAGGCGTTGCGCCGGCGTCCCTATTCCGTGGTCTGCTTCGACGAGGTGGAGAAAGCCCACCCGGAAGCAACCAACATGCTCTTGCAGATCATGGAAGATGGGCACCTGAGCGACGCCAAGGGCCACAAGGTCAGCTTCAAGCACGCCATCATCATCATGACCTCCAACATCGGCGGCGAGAACCTGCGGGTCGATGGGCAATTGGGCTTCAAGGCGCGGAGCGAGAGCGAAGACGAGCCGGCGGCCTATGCGCATATGAAGGGCGACCTGATGGACGAGCTGCGGCGGCACTTCCGCCCCGAGTTCCTCAACCGTGTGGACGAGATCGTGGTCTTTCACTCCCTCACCAGGGAGCAGATCGAGCAGATCGTCGACCTCAACCTGCGATACGTCCAGGACCGGCTCGACGAGCACCAGATCGTGCTGCAGGTGACGCCGGAGGCCAAAAAGCTGCTGGTGGATGAGGGGTATGACCCCAAGTTCGGGGCGCGCCCGCTGCGCCGGGCGGTGCAGCGGCTGGTGGAGGACCCGCTCTCCGAGGCCCTCTTGGCCGGGCAGTTCAAGGCAGGCGACGTCGTGCTCGTGGCGCGCGAGGGCGACCAGATCGTCCTCAAGCCAGGCGAGCCCGCGGTCGCGACCGAAGTCATGGAAGCGCTGCCGTCCTAACATGCAGCGGCGGGGGGCATGCCGGTGAGAGCGAGCACGAAAACGGCGTTCGTCTGCCAGGAGTGTGGCCAGGGTTTTCCCAGGTGGGAGGGGCGTTGCCCGAGTTGCGGCGCGTGGAACGCACTGGTGGAGACGGTGGTCTCCACCGCCAAGAGCGCGACGGCGCAATCGCCCTTCCACATCGTCGGGCCGGCCACGGAGCCGGTGGCGCTGGCGAACATCTCGGCGGACGGCTTTGAGCGGATCCCCGTGCCCATGGGAGAGTTCAACCACACCCTGGGCGGCGGTATCGTCCCCGGCTCGATCATCCTGGTGGGCGGCGACCCGGGGATCGGCAAGTCCACCCTGCTGCTGCAGATCGCGGCCCAGTTGGCCGAGCGCGTGGGCGATATCCTCTACGTGTCGGGCGAAGAGTCGGCCCAGCAGATCAAGATGCGGGCCGACCGCCTGGTCATGGGCGGGCAGCGGCTCTACGTCCTGGCGGAGACGAACCTCGACCGCATCCTGACGCATATCGAGCGCATGCGCCCGCGCGCGGTGATCGTGGATTCGATCCAGTCCGTGTACCTCGAGGCCCTGACCTCCTCGGCGGGCAGCATCGGGCAGGTGCGCGAGTGCGCCGCTGCGTTGCTGCGGCTGGGCAAGGGCTACCAGATCCCCATTTTCATCGTCGGGCACGTCACCAAGACCGGCAACATCGCCGGGCCGCGCGTCCTGGAGCACATGGTGGATACCGTGCTCTACCTGGAAGGCGAGCGCTTTCACTCCTACCGCCTGCTGCGCAGCGTCAAGAACCGCTTCGGTTCCACCAACGAGGTGGGCGTGTTCGAGATGGACGCCGAGGGCCTGCGCGAGGTCAGCAACCCGTCCGAGGTCTTTCTCTCCGAGCGCCTGGCGGACGCCTCCGGCTCGGCCACGGCGGTCACGCTGGAGGGCACCCGCCCGCTGCTGGTGGAGATACAGGCCCTCACCAGCATCACCAGCCTGGGCTTTCCTCGCCGCACGGCGAATGGCGTGGATGCCAACCGCCTGCTTCTGCTGGTGGCGGTGCTCAGCAAGCGGGTGGGCCTGAACCTCTCCAACCAGGACGTCTTTGTGAACGTCGTGGGCGGGTTGCGCATCAACGAGCCCGCGGTGGACCTGGCGGTGGCGACGGCCATCGCCTCCAGTTTCCGCAACGCGCCGGTGGCGCCCGACCTGGCCATCGTGGGCGAGATCGGCCTGTCGGGCGAGTTGCGCTCGGTGACGCAGATCGAGCGCCGCCTGAAGGAGGCGGCCAAGCTGGGGTTCAAGCGGTGCCTTTTGCCGCGGGCCAGCCTCAGGAAAAAGGACGTGCCGCCCGAGATCGAGCCGGTCGGCGCGCGTTCCCTGATGGAAGCGCTGGACATCGCGCTGGGGCGCTAGCGCTCGGGCTGGTCCGGCGAGTCCAGCAGCCAAGGAGGTGACGACTCGATCCCGCTATACAACTGAATAGAGGCTATTGCGGCACACGTGCCGGTGCGGCACACGTGCCGGTGCGGCACACGTGCCGGTGCGGCACACGTGCCGGTGCGGCACATGTGCCGGTGCGGCATCGGATGCCGTATGCCCTAGGAGGCCATTATTCATGAGTCTGGAATTCATCATTCGTTTAATCGGCATGGTTATCGGCGGGTTCGTGGGCTGGCAGGCCGGTGAGTTTCTGGTGGCCAAGGCCCAGCCGGAGCCCCCAGTCCTCACGTACGTGTTCGCGCTGGCGTTGGCGGGCGCAGGGTTGGGCCTGGTGCTCGCGCCTTATTTCACGACGCGCCCCTTCTCCTGGGCCAGCGCCAAGATTCGCCAGGTTCCCGCTCATCATCTGATCGCTGCTATCGTCGGCCTGATCATCGGCCTGGTTATCTCGGCTCTCTTGGCCCTGCCCGTTTCGCTGCTCCCCGGAGCCTGGGGAGAGGTGCTGCCTTTCGTCTTTGCCATCATCTTTAGCTTGCTGAGCGTCAGCGTCATGGTGCTCAGGGAGAAGGACATCTTTAACACCATCGGGATGCGCATGTCCCGCGAGGGGCTGCTCTCCAAAGAGAACCGCATCTTGCTGGATACCAGCGTGATCATCGATGGGCGGATCGCCGACCTGTGTCAGACGGGGTTCATCAACAGCGCCCTGGTGGTGCCGCGCTTTGTGCTGGACGAGTTGCAGCACATCGCCGACTCGCCCGACGCGCTGCGCCGCAACCGGGGGCGGCGCGGCCTGGATATCCTGAACACGCTGCAAAGGGATACCCCCGTGCCCATCGAGATCTCGGATATCGACGCCAGGGAGGTCCAGGAGGTCGATAGCAAGCTGATCAAGGTGGCGCGGCTTTTGCAGTGCCCGGTGATGACCAACGACTATAACCTCAACCGCGTGGCCGAGTTGCAGGGCGTGCCGGTGCTGAACCTCAACGAGCTGGCCAACGCGGTCAAGGTGGTTGTGCTGCCCGGCGAGACCATCGCGGTGCAGGTGATCCAGGAGGGCAAGGACCCCGGCCAGGGGGTCGGGTACCTGGACGACGGCACCATGGTGGTGGTGGAGGATGGTCGCCGCCACATCGGCCAAGAGATCAACGTCGTCGTCACGCGCGTCCTGCAGACCGTCGCCGGGCGCATGATCTTTGCCCAGTTGGAAGGGCACAGCTCCAGATAGCAGAACCTCAACACAGAGGAGGACAAGCAGATGGCTTTGCGGCTCTATAACTCGTTGACGAGGCAAGACGAGGAGTTCAAGCCGGTGACCGACGGGCGGGTGCACATCTATGTGTGCGGCCCCACGGTGTATGCCGATGCGCACGTCGGCCACGGCAAGACCTACGTCAACTTTGATGTGGTGGTGCGCTATTTCCGCTACAAGGGCTACCAGGTCCGGCACGTGGAAAACATCACCGACGTCGGGCACCTTTTGGATTCCGGCGAGGACCGCATCCTCAAGGGTGCGGCGCGGGAGCGGGTGGAGCCCATGGAGCTGGTGGAGCGCTTCACCCGGCGCTTTTTCGAGGACATGGACCGCCTGAACGTGACGCGGCCGGACATCTCGCCGCGCGCCAGCGGCCACATCCCGGAGCAGATCGAGCTGATCAAAAAGCTGATCGCCCGGGGCTATGCCTACGAGGTGGATGGCAACGTCTATTTCGACGTCCCCAAGTATGAGCAATACGGCAAGCTCTCCGGGCGGCGCATCGAAGAGACCGAGGCGGGCACCCGCGTGGAAGTGGAGGGCGACAAGCGCCATCCGGCGGACTTTGCCCTGTGGAAAAAGGCCACGGCGGAGCATATCATGAAGTGGAACAGCCCGTGGGGTTGGGGCTATCCGGGCTGGCATGTGGAGTGCTCGGCCATGTCCACCAAGTACCTGGGGCAGCCGTTCGATATCCACTGCGGCGGCATGGAGAACAAGTTCCCCCATCACGAGGACGAGATCGCCCAGAGCGAGGCGGCGGAGGGCGTGCCCTTCTGCACCTACTGGCTGCATAACGGCATGTTGTTCATCCGCGGCGAGGAGATGCACAAGTCGCTGGGCAACTTTGTCACGTTGCGCCAGGCTTACGAGCTATACGACCCCATGACCATCCGCCTCTTTATCCTGACCGCTCACTATCGCAGCCGGCTGGACATGACCGACGAGGCGCTGGATGGGGCGGAGAAGGGGCGGCAGCGGATCTGGGGCGCGGTCCGGTCCATCCGGCAGCGGCTGTCCCAGGCCCCCGAGGGCGAGGCCTCGGCGGAGGTGGTCGAGCTGGTGGCCAAGGCCCGCGCGGCCTTTGAGGAGGCCATGGACAACGACTTTAACACCCCGGGCGCGCTGGGCACGCTCTATGACCTGACCCGCGACGCGAACACGCTGCTGGCCTCGGGCAAAGCGCTGACAACAGGCGACCTGGCGGCGCTGGATCAGGCCTATCGCCAGTTGGGCGGCGATGTGCTGGGCATCATCCCCGACGCGCTGGAGGACGAGGGCCGGGCCGACCTTTCGGCCAAGCTGGCCGACCTGCTGGTGGAGACGCGCTCCAAGCTGCGCGGCGCCAAGCAGTGGGCCATGGCCGACTATGTGCGCGACCAGCTCACCGAGTTGGGCATCCAGGTTCAGGATTCGCCGGACGGCTCGTCCTGGCGGTACCTGGAGCGTTAGTCGCATGGCGGAGACGCTTTACGGCCACCACGCCGTGTTGGAGGCGTTGCGCGCGGGCCGCCGCCGGTTTCAGCAGGTGTGGCTCGCCGAGGGCGTTCACCAGGGCGGCGACGTGGGGCAGATCCTGCGGCTGGCCGAGCAAGCGCGGCTGCGGGTGAGCCAGGTGCGGCGCGACCGGCTGGATAGCCTCTGCGCTCGGGCGAACCATCAGGGGGTCGCCGCCGAGGTCTCGGATTACCCCTACGCCGATTGGGACGAGATCGTGCAGGGCGCCAAGGCCGGCGCCGAGATGCCCCTGCTCTTGCTCCTGGACCGGCTGCAGGACCCGCAGAACGTGGGCACCTTGCTGCGGACGGCGGAGGCGGCGGGCGTGCACGGCGTCGCTTTGCTGGCCCACCGCGCGGCGGGGATCACCCCCGCCGTGAGCAACGCCTCGGCGGGGGCGGTGGAGCACCTGCGCATCGCCCAGGTGACCAACCTGACCCAAACCATCAAGGCGCTCAAGGGGCAGGGCGTGTGGATCGTCGGCCTGGAGCGCGCCCCTGGCTCGGCCGACCCTGGCGCGGTGGACCTGAACATGCCGCTGGCGCTGGTGGTGGGCAGCGAGGGCGAGGGGCTAAGCCGGCTGGTCCGGGAGAACTGCGACCTGTTGCTGCAACTGCCCATGCGCGGGCGGATCGGCTCGCTGAACGCGGCGGTGGCGGGGTCGGTGGCGTTGTACTTGGCGCTAGAGGCGCGCGAGCAAGCGAGATGAACCGGTGAGATATGGGAATGCTGGGGGTGAACCACGTGGTTCGCCCCCCTTTTTTTTGTGCGCGCCATTTGGCGCTGTGGCGCGACGCATGGCGCTCCATTTGACTTGACGGCGCGTCCTCATTCGTGTTATACTGCGCTTGTGTCGCCCAAATCGCGCACCGCCGGGTCGTGGGGCAAGCCGTGCGCCACCACACCGAAACCTCGGGCCGGGCCTATGGACGAGCGCCCCACGCCGAGAAAGGACGGGCCCATCGAATAGAGACGCAGCGCTATGGACAGTGGAGCAAAGTGGCTTTCGATCCATGGCAGCAGCGCGACCGCCTTGTCGGCTGTTTTGATCGCAGGCGATCGGCTACCGCCGATTAGGGTACCAAGGAGGGATACTCATGGCCAGGTCGAACTTGAGCCGTCGCGATTTTCTGAGAGCCTCAGCTATGGCGGCCGTGGGCGTGGTAGCGGCAAGCTGCGCGCAGCCGACCCCGGAGGTCATCGAGAAAGAGGTCCCCGTCGAAAAGATCGTCAAAGAGACGGTCGTGGTCGAAAAGCAGGTCCCCGTCGAAAAGGTCGTCAAAGAGACCGTCGTGGTCGAGAAACAGGTGGCCATAGAGAAGGTCGTGACCGCCACCCCCATCCCCGCCAAGTATAGCGAATCCCCGATGCTGGCAGCGAAGGTCAAAGCCGGCTCCTTGCCCCCCGTGGATGAGCGCGTGCCGATAGAGCCGCTGGTGGTCACCCCGATCGAGATCGGCAAGTACGGTGGCACGATGCACGTGGGCTGCACGACGGCCGGCCTGGTCATGGACGATGGTTTCAACGTGGCGGACTGGTATGGCCCCAACTTTTTCCGGCTGACCCCCGACTTGCAAGACGCCGTCCCCAATATCGGCACTGCCTGGGAGATGGCCGCCGACGCCAAGAGCTTTACCGTCCACATGCGCAAGGGGATGAAGTGGTCCGATGGCCAGCCCTTCACCGCTGAGGATATGCGGTGGTGGTATGAGGACGTTCTATCGAACAAGGAACTGACCGCCTCCCCGAGCGCGTGGTTCAAGCCCGGCGGCACGCTGATGCAGTTTGAGAAGAAGGACGACTATACCATCACCTTCAAGTTCGCCGCCCCCTATGCCGCCTTTTTCCTCGTCGCCCTGGCTCACAAAGCCTGGTGGATCACCAACGGCGACTTTGCGCCGGCCCACTACCTGAAGCAGTTCCATATCAAGTACAACCCCAAGGTCGCAGACGAGGCCAAGGCGAACAAGTTCGAGTTCTGGTATCAGTACTACAACAAGATGATGGACTCGAGCAAGAACCCCGCCAAGCCGACCCTGAAGCCCTATTACGTCAGGGAAGCGGTGGTGGACACCGACTTTTTGGAGCGCAACCCTTACTACTTTATGGTGGACAGCGAGGGGAACCAGTTGCCCTACATCGACGAGATCAACGTCCACCGCGTGGCCGACATCGAGATGTACAACGCCAAGATCGTCTCCGGCGAGTGGGACTTTGCCGGGCGCAACACCTCGTTGATGAACTATGCCACCTACGACGCGGCCTCCAAGGACAACAAGTACCACATCCTGCTCTGGAGAAGCGGCAAGGGTTCCGAGTGCCTCTATCAGGTCAACCTCAACTACCCGGATCCCGTGCTGCGCCCCATCTTCCAGGACGTCCGCTTCCGCCGGGCCCTCTCCATGGCCATCAACCGCGAGGAGATCAACCAGACCATCTACTTTGGGCGCGCCAAGCCTCGCCAGATGACGGTGGCCACCTCCTCCAAGTATCTCAAGCCGGAATACGAGACGGCTTGGGCGGAGTACAGCCCGGAAAAGGCCAACGCGCTCCTGGACGAGATGGGCCTAAAGTGGGATGCGGCGCACAAGAACCGCCTCCTGCCGGACGGCAACTCTTTCATTATCAACTGGGACTTTGTTGAGCTGGAGACGCCCAAGGGCCCGATCACCGAGCTGGTGAAAGAGTACTGGCAGGCCATCGGCGTCGAGATTAACGTCAAGTCCATCACGCGCACCCTGCTGACTCCCAAGGTCACGGCCAACGAGGAGCCCATGGGGCTGTGGCACGGCGACATGGTCTCTGACCACCTGATCCCGCGCGACACGCGCTGGTTCATCGGCGCGTATCGCGACGACTGCTGCATGTGCCCGCTCTGGTCGCAGTGGTACGAGGGCGGCGGCAAGGCGGGCGAGCAGCCGCCGGATTGGTGGATGGAGAAAGCCAAGTGGTTCGAGGACTTCAAGTCGACCTTGGACCCGGCGCTGATTGGCAAGATCCTGCAATCGCAGGCGGACAACCTCTGGAGCATCGGCACTGTCTGCGACGCGCCCCAGCCCGTGATCGTGCGCGACACCCTCATGAACGTGCCCGAGGACGGCGTCTGGGCCTATGACAGCATGTGGACCGCGCCGCAGTACCCGATGACGTGGTTCTTCAAGTCCTAGCGGCGAGCCGGATCGGCGCGTCCGATCGTTGGCGCGCCATCGGTACCAGAGGGGAGCCTGGCGATAACCGGCCAGGCTCCCCGGGTCCACGTTGCGCGGACCGGCGCCATCTCGCGCCAGCGAGGTGGCGCCCGCTGAGGGGCCAGGAAGGAACGACATGACCAGCTATATCGTGCGCAGGTTCTTGTATATGCTGATGCTGCTTGCGCTCACCTCTCTTGTCGCTTTCATGGTGATCGTGCTGCCTCCCGGCGACTTTCTCACTGCCTATGCCAACCAACTGCGGGCGCAGGGCGACATTTCGGAGCAAGAGCTGGAGTCGCTCCGCCACCTCTATGGGCTGGACCGGCCCATGTATGTCCAGTACTACAAATGGGTCACGAACTTTATCCGTGGCGATCTGGGCATGTCTTTCAACTGGAGCAGGCCGGTCAGCGAGTTGATCGGCGAGCGGCTGGGGATGACGATCCTGGTCTCCGTGGCCGCGCTCTTGGTCACGTACCTGATCGCCGTGCCCGTCGGCATCTATTCGGCGACCCATCAATATTCTGGGGGCGACTATTTCTTCACCTTTATCGCCTTTATAGGGATGTCCGTGCCCAATTTCCTGCTGGCCCTGATCCTCATGATCGCCCTCAATAAAACCCTGGGGCTCTCCATCGGCGGCCTCTTCTCCGTCGAGTTCAAGGCCGAGCCATGGAGCGCCGCCAAGGCCGTGGACCTCCTGAAGCACCTGCCGATTCCCTTGCTCGTCATCGGCCTCTCTGGCACGGCGTCCATCATGCGCATCATGCGGGGGATGCTCCTGGACGAACTGAACAAGCCCTACGTGACCACGGCCCGCGCCAAGGGGCTGACGGAGCGCAAGCTCTTGTTCAAGTATCCCGTGCGCATCGCGCTGAACCCCATCGCCAGCACCATCGGCTGGGCGCTGCCCGCCGTGTTTTCCGGGCAGACCATCGTCTCTATCGTGCTCGACTTGCCGACTATCGGGCCGCTGTTGTACCAGGCGCTCATGTCGGAAGACATGTTCCTGGCCGCCAGCGCCATCATGATCACCACATCGCTGACCGTGGTGGGGATGTTCCTATCCGACATGCTGCTGGCCTGGCTGGACCCGCGGATCACCTATACGTAGAGCTAAAGGGGCGCTGGCCTGCCCGCCTCGTTCCGCGCCTGGCGGTCCGAGGCCGCGCGCCCATCCCCTGGTGTTGTATTGGCCTGTTCAGGTAGGTATCGGAGGCGTCATGGATCTAGAGTCGGCACCTGAGACGACCACAAAAACGAGCTCCGAGGAGCGCATCTATGTCGCCACGCAGTGGCAGCTCATGTGGTATCGCTTTCGGCGCCACAAGCTCGCCCTCGTCGGCACCGTGGTCGCCATTTGCCTGTACCTCATGGCCCTGCTGTCTGGTTTTCTGGCTCCCTATGGGTCACTCGAACGGTTCGCCCAGCATATCTATGCGCCGCCCCAGGCGGTCCGTTTCTACGCGGATGGCAAGCTTCAAGCCCCCTTTGTCTATGCCCTGGTCCCCAAGCCTGACCCGGTCACCTTTCGCCGCATCTTTGAGGTGGACAAGACCACCCGCTATCCGCTGCGCTTCTTCGTCCATGGCATCGAGTACAAGCTCCTGGGCCTGATCAAGACCGATCTGCATCTCTTTGGCGTGGACAAGGGCGGGACCGTCTTTCTCCTGGGGACCGACATCCTGGGCCGAGACGTTTTTACCCGCATCCTGGCTGGGTCGGTGATCTCGCTGTCCATCGGCCTGGTGGGCGTCTTTACCAGCTTTATCTTGGGCTGCCTTCTCGGGGGCATCTCCGGGCTCTATGGCGGCGCGATCGATGTGATCATCCAGAGGATCATCGAGTTCCTGACCTCTATCCCCACGATCCCGCTATGGATGGCCCTGAGCGCTGCCGTCCCCAAGAACTGGAACGCCATCCAGGTCTATTTTGCCATCACCATCATCCTCTCCTTGCGCGCCTGGACCGGCCTGGGCCGGGTGGTGCGAGGCAAGCTGCTGCAGGTGAAGGAGGAGGATTTCGTCATGGCGGCGCGCCTCTCCGGGGCCAGCGATTGGCGCATCTTGTTGCGCCATCTCTTGCCCGCCACGATCAGCTATCTCATCGTAGAGATGACGCTGGCCATTCCCCAGATGATCCTCGGCGAGACCTCCTTGAGCTTCCTGGGCCTGGGGTTGCGCCCGCCCGTGGTGAGCTGGGGCGTGCTGCTGCAACTGGCGCAGAACGTGCGCACGGTCACGATGAACCCTTGGTTATTGGCTCCCGCCGTGTGGGTGATCCTGACCGTAATGGCCTTCAACTTTATGGGCGACGGGATGCGCGACGCCGCCGACCCTTACCACCGTTGATTCCCTTCCGCAGAGTATCGGCATCATATCTTGTCCAAAGGAGACGATTTGTATGTACAAGAACCTGAGCCCTGGCGCCATCGGCATTCGCGGCCTCTCGCTGGCGGACTCGATCACCCTGGCCCGCCAATCGGGCTTCCAGGGGGTCGCCTTCAGCATCCAGGAGGCGGCGGACCTGGTCGCGCAGCATGGCCTGGAGTACGTCCGCGACCTGTTTGCCAGCGCCAACATCCGCCCCGGCCACTGGAACCCGCCGGTCAACTGGCGCAACGATGACGTCTGGCAGGACGAACTCAAAAAGCTGCCCGCCCTGGCCGAGCTGGGGCGCAAGCTGGGCTGCACGCGCACCTCCACCTGGTGCCCGGCGTTCTCGGACGTGCGGCCCTTTGCGCAGAACTTCCTCTGGCATGTGGCCCGGTTTCGCCCCATCGCCCGGGTGCTCGCGGACCACGGGTGCAGCTTTGGCATCGAGTTCATCGGCCCCAAGACCTCCCGGATCCAGGGCAAGTACGAGTTTATCTATACCCTGGAAGGCATGATGGAGCTGGCTTATTCCATCGGGACGGGGAACGTGGGGCTGCTGCTCGACGCCTGGCACCTGTACTCCTCCGGCGGCAGCGTGGACGACCTGGACAAGATCGCCGCCCAGGATGTCGCCGTGGTGCACGTCAACGACGCGCCCAAGGGCATCGCCGTGGATGACCAGATCGACAACATCCGCGCCCTGCCCATGGAGACGGGCGTGATCGACCTGCCCGGCTTTATGCGCAAGCTGGCCCGCATGTGGTACGATGGCCCCGTGACGCCCGAGCCTTTCAGCGCGCGGATCAACGCCATCAAGGATCCCTTGGAGGCGGCCAAGCTCGCCAACCATTACATGGACAAGCTGTTCCAGGCCGGCGGGGTTGCCTGAGAGCCCCGCGCCATGATGAGGAGGAGTCACACCCCATGACAATCAAGGTTGGGTTGATCGGCTGCGGCGGCATCACCAAGCGGCATGTGGATGGCTGGAACGCCATCGCCAGCCGGGCCGAGATCGTTGCCATCTCGGACATCTCGGAGGCGACCGCCAAGGTCCGCGCGGCGCAGATCGGCAAGCCGGTCAAGTACTATAAGGACTATCACGAGCTGCTTCAGGACAAGGCCATCGACGCGGTGGATATCTCGCTGCCGCATTTCCTGCATCGCGAATCCATCGTCGCGGCGGCGGAGGCGGGCAAGCACCTCCTTTCGGAAAAGCCGCTCTGCCTGGACCTGGAGGAGGCGGCGGCCATTGCCGATGCCGTCAAAAAGAACGGCGTCACCATGATGGCGATGCACAACCAGCTTTTCATGCCCTCCATCCAGCAGGCCAAGCTGATGCTGCTCAATGGCGACCTGGGCAAGATCTTTCTGGTCAATTCGTACGATTGCGGCGCCTCGCGCGGCACGCTCAGCCCGGACAAGTCGCGCTGGGGCAAGGCGCAGGCCTGGGGGCACCAGGGCACCTGGCGCGCCGACCCCGCCAAGATGGGCGGCGGCGAGCTGATCGACACCGGCTATCACCCCACCTATCGGCTGCTTTTTTTGGCCGGGCAAATGCCCACCGAGGTGGCCGCCATGTTGGGGAGCTATCGCCTGGGCATCCAGGGCGAGGACACGGCCAGCGTGTTGCTCAAGTTCCCGGATGGCGTCACTGGCAAGATCTTTTCCAGTTGGGCCATGTCCGCCCCGAGCATGCGCGCCCTGCGCTTCCAGATCGTGGGGGAAAAGGGTGAGCTCTGGGGCGAGCTGGACAAGCTCTATTACCAGCCCATCGGCTTCCAGTCCCCGGCGGTGATCGAGTACCCCGGCTGGCACATCGAGCGCACCGCCCACGCGGCCATCGAGCATTTCGTCTCGGCCATCGAGGGCGGCTTTGAGCCGTTGCCCTCGGTGCACGAGGCCACCGACGCGCTGCGGGTGGTCCTGGCGGGCTACCAGTCCGTGGCCGAAAAGCGCATCGTCACGCTCTAGCAGTAACGACCAAGCCCTCCGGCATGTGGCGCCGGAGGGCTTTTCTGTCTCTGGGAGCTGTGGTGCTCGCGCCTATTTGGGCGTGGTTAGCACGCACTCGATCCCCAGGCAGCGCGCCAGCAGGGCGATCTTGTCGGCGATGTGCCCGACGCCCAGGGCAAAGTGGTGGGTTGGCCCCTCCATGGTCCAGCGCTCCAGAAAGGTCCGCACGTCGGGCTCGAACTTGCCGCGGGTGTTGGTGTTTCCCGTGGCCGGGATCAGCCCCGGCAACGATTGCCCCTCGGCCAGCACCATCTTGAACTTGCCCTCGTGGGTCTGCGTCAGCCCCAGCATGGTGATGGGCCCGACCTTGAGCTTGTACTCCACCGAGGGCCCGGAGCCGCGCTTGCCGTGATAGACGCTGAGCTTGCGCAGCGCCGGCTTGCCGTCGGCGATCAGCAGGTGGTGGGGCCCATCGTGCCCCACCAGCACGAAATCCTCCGCGAAATCCACCGGGTGGAACTCGGCGAAGGAGCCGCCGGCGCCAAAACGATCCACGATGAGCATGGCGATGCAGTTCTTCAGGTCCAGCTCGCCCGCCACCGGGACGCCCAGGCTGGTCAGGAACGAGTTGCCGATGATCATGGCTGCGTGGATGCGCTCATAGTCGTTGCCGCCCAGTCCCCGATAGTAATAGGCCAAGCCGGTGAGCCCGAAATCGGCCACCAGCCGGTCCATGCCGCAGGCCACCTGCGCCGGCCAGATCAGGTCCTCCCGCGTGGCCTTGGTGGCGACGGGGTCGGCGCCCGGATCGGGGAAATCGAACACCGACTCGATCAGCGCCAGCTTGTCCGCCGCCTCGCGCTCCGTCACCTGGTCGACGCGCGCTTTCAGGTCGTCCATCTCGATGTGCTCGACGTGCATCCCCAGGTGGGCGTCGGCCATGGTGGGGTCCGAGTTCATGTCCAGCATGCCCTCATAGACGTGGCCCATCAGGCCGATGCGGGCGTTTTTGAGCTCGTGCCAGACCGTCGCCACCTCGCACCAGGCGCGGATGCGCTCCCAGGCCCGGTCGTCGTCGCGCAGCGTGCCCACCACCACGTCCACCGGCTTTTGGTTGGCCCGGGCCATGGCCCCGGCGATCTCGGGCAGGCTGGTGATGTTGTCGTTCTCGAGCTGCATGGCGATGTTGGCCCGCTCATAGTCCATCGCCGCCGAGGGCTGTAGCGCGATCAGCACCACCGGCACGCCGGCCCGCTGGATCACCGGCAGCACGTGGGCGCTGGGGGTGTAGGTGGCAACGAAGCAAAAGAGCAAGTCCAACTGCTCCCGCGCGAACTGGTTGCCGACCTCAAACGCCCGCTGGGAGCTGTCGCAGAGCCCCTCGGCGGCGATGATGGTCGCCTTGCCCTGCTGCTCGAGCTGTTTGATGAAATAGGCGGTGTGCTCCAGCAGCTTTTCCCGGACGCCGGGGAATTGCGGCCAATAGTAATAGTGGCCCACCGAAAAGACGCCCACCCGCCCGCTCCGGATCGGCTTGCGCGCCGCCAGCAGGGCCTTTACGCTATCTGTGGTCAAGTATTCTCTCCTTCTTCCCATGATCGCTTGATCTCGCGCAGCCTGGCTTGCACCGATTGCCGCGTCTCGTCGGAATCCACCAGGCGGGTCCGGCCGATGTACTCGGCGAGCTGGTCCAGCCGCTTCAGGTAGCTGGCCTGGGCTTCCTGCCGCAACTGGGCAACTTGCTCCTCGTCGCCCGCCTCGGCCGCGTGCGCGATGCGGCGGGCGAAAGGCGCCGACCAGCGCGCGGGCACGGCGCCGCGCTCCAAGACGGACTCCAGGTCGCGGTGCCGGTCGCCGATGATCCAGTCGGCCAGCTTGTTGCCGCCGAGCAGCAGCGCCGCCAGCAACAAGGGCACGCCGACGACGAACAGGATCGCCGCGATGATGACGAGGTCCATGCTATCCTTTCGATGCCTCTGCGGGGCGGCTCGCTTTCCCGTGCGCCGCGTTGGCCTGCGCGGGGACGATGGGCCGCCCGCGGTCCCAGCCGTCGATCAGCCCAACCAGCCGCCCGACCGTCTCGGCATGGGCGGGCTGAGCGGCCAGGTTCTCGCGCTCGCCGGGATCGCGTTCCAGGTCGTAGAGCACCGCATCCTCCCGGCCGGCGCAACGCCGCGGATCGCGGGGGTCGCGGTATAGGCAGAGCTTCCAGCGCCCGTCGCGGACCATCACGTACCGCTCGCCGGAGCGGTAGAACCACAGGCCATAGTCCACCTCGCTGAACACGGGCGCCGGCGCCACGGCCGCGCCCCGGCAGGCGGCCGCCAGGCTCGGGTACTGCACGCCCGCGGGGGGCTCTGCCCCGGCCAGCTCGAGCAGCGTGGGCAGCAGGCTGCCGGCGCTCACCGGCGTCCTCACCACGCTGCTCTCGATCCCCGGCCCCGCCAGGAAGAAGGGCACCCGGGCCGACGCTTCCCAGAAGCTCTGCTTCTGGAAAAAGCCGTGGTCGCCCAGGTGGCAGCCGTGGTCCGAGACGTAGGCGATGACCGTGTTCTCCAGCGAGCCCATCGCGCCCAGCGCCTCCAGGAGCCGCCCGAAGGCGTGGTCGACGAAGGCGACCTGCCCATAGTAGCATTGCCGCGCCCGCCGAATCTGCTCCGGCGTCAGGCGATGGCTCCCGGCATAGTCGCACAGGTATTCCCGGTGCGTCGCCGAGGCGTAGGCCATCTGGGGGCCATCCAGCGGCAGGTCGATATCCCCCGGGTCGATCAGCGTGTCATAGGGCGCGGGCGTCACCACCGGCGTGTGCGGCGCATTGAAAGAGACGCGCAGCAAAAAGGGGCGCGCGGGATCTCGGCCGCGCAGCCAATCCTGCGCCGCGCGCACGTTCGCCATCTCGGGGGTCTCATCCGCGCCGCCGGGATAGCGCCCGGCAAAGAGCCAGGGGCTCCGACCGCCATCGTAGCGCACCACCCCCGCCTCTTGCGGGTCCACCGGCGTCTTGTACTCATAGTACCCCACCAGGTCGCCCAGCACTTGCCCGCCTTCCAGGTCGAAGGCGCGACGCTGGCAGGCATAGTGTTGCTTGCCAAAGGTCGCCACCTGATAGCCCGCGGCGGCCAGCCGCCAGGTGAGGAACTGGGGATCGTCCGGCGCCAGGATGTGGTGGTTGTTCAGCACGCCGATGGAAGAGCCGGCTCGGCCGGTGAGCAGGCAGCCTCGCGCTGGGATGCAGACCGGGCTGGGGGTGTAGGCCTGGGCGAAGCAGGTCCCGCTCCGGGCCAGGCGGTCCAGATGGGGCGTGCGGGCCCAGGGCGCGCCCAGAAAGCCCAGCGAATCGGCGCGCTGCTCGTCGGTCATCAGCCACAGGATATTGGGCCGGGCGGGCACTTGATCTCCTATTTGTAGGGATCGGCGGCGTCTCGCAGGCCGTCGCCGAGAAAGTTGTACATCAGCACCGTCACCACGATCCACAGCGCCGGCAGCAAAAGCCACGGGTGCAAGCCGATGGCGGCCAGGTCTTGCGCGTCGCGCAGCAACACGCCCCAGCTCACCACCGGCGCTTGCAGCCCCAGCCCCAGGAAGCTGAGCGAGGTCTCGCCCAGGATAGTGCGGGGGATGGACAGGGTGAGGGAGACGATGATATAGCTGGACATGGAGGGAAGCAAATGGCGCGCGATGATGTGCAGGTCGGAGGCGCCAGCCAGGCGCGCCGCCATGCAAAAGTCCAGCTCGCGCACCGAGAGAAGCTTGCCGCGGACCACCCGGGCCAGCCCGCCCCAGCCGATGACGGAGGTGATGATCACGATGCCGATGTACATGCGCAGCGTCGGCCAGTTGCGCGGCAGCGCCGCCGCCAGCGCCATCCACAGCGGCGCGGTGGGCATGCATACCAGCAGGTCGATCAACCGCTGGATGAGCGTGTCCACCAGCCCGCCCAGGTAGCCCGAGATGCCGCCCAGCAGCATCCCCAGGGCAAAGGTCAGCGCCACCCCCACCAGTCCCACCGAGAGCGAGATGCGCGAGCCATACAGGATCCGCGTAAAGAGGTCGCGCCCTAGCACGTCCGAGCCGAGCAGCAAGAGCGGCCCCTCGCCGCCAAAGAGGTGGATATCCGTGGGAAAGAGCCCAAGCAGCTTGTAGGGCTCCCCGCGCACAAAGAGGCTTACCGGGTAACGCACTGACTGGTCCGCGACGTAATAGCGCCTGAAGGTCTTGGGGTCGGTCTCGCGCTTGATCTCATAGATGAACGGCCCGCGCAAGCCCGTCTCGGCGCTATAGAAGCGGATCGGCTGCGGCGGCGCGCCCTTGTAGTCCGTAAAGCGGGTGGCGGGCAGCGTGGGGCTGATGAAATCGGCGAACAGCGCGCTCAGGTAAAGCACGATCAAGATCGGCCCGGCGATGATCGCCAGCCGGTGCTTGCGGAACTTCCACCAAATGAGCTTCCATTGCGACGCGAAATAGATGGCCTTGACCTCTTCTTCCGGCGGGGTGGCCCCGTTGGGCGCCGGCGCGGCAGGTCCGCCGATCTCTTGGTCGGGTATAGGCTCACGATTCACCATCGGCGCTCCTCCATTTGCCAAGCTGGCGCCCTAGTGCTCGGACACGCCGCCAAAGCGAATGCGGGGGTCCAACCAGGCGAGCAGGATATCCGAGAGCAAGGTTCCAATCACGGTGAGGGTGCTGGTCATGAGCAGAAATCCGCCGGCCAGGAACATGTCCTGGGCCAGCAGCGATTGCAGCAGCAGCGGCCCCGTGGTCGGCATGTTCAGCACGATGGCCACCAGCGACTCGCCGGAGACGATGGTGGGCAAGAGCCAGCCCAGGGTGCTGATCATGGGGTTGATGGCCAGGCGCACCGGGTACTTGAACAGCAGCTTGGTCTCGGCGACGCCCTTGGCCCGCGCGGTGATGACATAGGCCTGTTGCAGCTCGTCCAGGAGCAGCCCGCGCATGGTCCGCGTCAGCGAGGCCGTGCCGGAAAGCCCGATGACGACGATGGGCAGCCAGATGTGCTTCAGGCCGTCCACCACCTTGGGCCAGCTCCAGGGCGCGCGGACAAACTGCTCGGAAAAGAGCCCGGTAACCGCCACGCCCGTATTGACAAAGACCAAGTACATGATCACCAGGGCCAGCAAAAAGCCGGGCACCGAGATGCCAATAAAGGCGAGAAAGCTAAAGAAATAGTCCCCCGCGGTGTATTGGTGGGTGGCGGAATAGATGCCGATGATGATCGAGACGGTGTAGGTAAAGATCAGGGTGCAGATGGAAACGACCATGGTCAATAGCAGCCGCTCTCCGATCAGCTCGGAGACCGGGCGCTCCCATTGCAGCGACCGCCCAAAGTCGCCTTTGAGCACAATGTTGCGAATCCAGATGAAATACTGCTGGTAGAACGGTCGATCCAGGTTATAGAGCCGCCGCAGGTTGGCGATCTCGTATTCCGAGACCTTGCCCCCAGCCGCCTCCAACCGCTGGATATACATGGTCACATAGTCGCCGGGGGGGAGCTGGATAACGATAAAGATGATCAGCGACAAACCGACCAGCAGCGGGATGATCTGCGCGACGCGACGCCCGATATAGCTCAGCATGTCCCTGGCCCTCGCAGTATTCGCCGCCGGACGGGCCAATGCGGCCCGTCCGGCGCGGCATGGCAGCCGTTACGACTTGAAGTAGAACTGCTCGGCGGAAAAGTTGACGCCGATGGCGATGGCGTCGGGCGAATCGGAGACGTTGCCCAGCCGCTTGCTAAAGATCAGAGGCTGCAGCACCTTCTCCACGGGCACAAAGAAGTAGATCTGGTCGGCGACCAGCTTTTTCATCTCGGCGTAGGCCTTGATGCCCTCCGCGGGCGGCAGGGTGGTGATGGTGGCGCGCACGTCCAGCAGGTCCTTCACGTCCTGCGGCGGCTCCTCGCCCTCGGCGCCGCCCGTGTTCCACCACTGGTCCCACAGCGGCGCCCACAGGTTGATGCCGACCGGCGAGTTGTACCACAGCGCCTCCACCCAATAGATGGTGGCTTTGAGCTCGTTGGCCGCGCTGCGCTGGGTCCACAACGCGCCATCGATGGTCTTCATCGTGGTGCGGATGCCCACCTTCTCCCAGAACTGGACCACCAGCTCTAGGGTGGGGATCATGTCCGTGCGCTGCACGCCGGTCTCGAAGGGGATCTCAAAGACCTGGCCGTCCGGGCCGAGACGGTACCCGTCGGCGTTCTTTTTGTTCAGGCCGATGCTGTCCAAAAGTTGATTGGCCTTCTCGACGTTGTACTCGGCGGGGTTAAAGTCGGGCAGCGAGGCGTAGCCATACAGCACGGCATCGATGATCTCCTCGCGGTCCAGGGCCAGGTTCAGCGCGCGGCGGAAATCGGGGTTGCGCACCACTTGCCGCCAGACCGGGTCGACGTGGGTGAGGTTGAGGAAGAGGTCGATGCTGGTGGCGTGGAACTGGACCATCGCCGTGGTGAAGCCGCCCTTTTCCTCGTTCTCCTTATAGAGCGGCAGCTTGACGAACTTGGGATGTGAACGAGAAAAGTCGGTTTCGCCCGCCAGGATCTTCATCTGGATGACCTCGGTGTCGGCCACGTAGGCGCTATCCAGATAATCCACGTAGGGCAGTTGGTTGCCCGCCGGGTCCACCTTGAAATAGTAGGGGTTCCGCTCATAGATCTGCCCCTGTTGCGAGGTCTCTTTCAGGATCCAGGGGTAGAGGCTGGGGAAGGTCAGCGCCGGCGGATAGGTCATCTCCCAGTTGGTGACGTCTTTGAGGGCGAAGAGCTGTGGCCAGCCCTCCACGTTGGCCTCTTTGATGGCGGCGTCGATCTCGGCCTTGCTGGCGTACTTGGTGTGGAACTTTTTCAAATAGTGCGCTGGCTTGAGCACTTCGATATAGCTGCGCCACCCCGAGATGCCCAGCACCAGCAGGAACCCGCCATAGGGCTTGTCGAATGAGATGGTAAAGGTGTAATCATCCTTGACCTTGACCACGTACGGGGTGCCGGTGCCCTTGTTGCCGGAGCGCAGCCAGGTCGGCGGGCGCGCGGTCAGATCGGTGTTCATCATGACGTCTTCGTAGGCGAACCGGACGTCCTCGGTGGTCACCGGCGTCCCGTCAGACCACTTGATCCCCTCGCGCATGTGGAAGGTGAACTCGGTCTGCTCGGCGTTCACCTGGAAGGCATCGCAGATGTTGCCCGTGATCTCTTCGCCGAGGATGCCGGGGGTGTTGATCAGGGGCTCGTTGCACATCACGAAAATGTCCGTATCCCAGTTGGCGGAGGAGGTCAAGGTGCGGATGGTCCCGCCATAGCGGCCCACCTGGAAGGCGAGCTGGGAGGGGGGCATCTCGTTGCAGACCTTGGGCTTGAGCGGCATCCGCTCATCCACCGGCGGCAGCTTGCCCGCGGCGACCAACTCGGCGAGCATGGGGGCCTCGCGGAGCTGGCTGGACACCACCTCTTTCTCCACGATGACGGTCTCTTTGACCACCTTTTCGACTTCAACGGCCTTTTCGACGACGACGGTCTCTTTCACGACCTTTTCCACAGGCACCTGCTTTTCCACCACCACGGTTTGCAGGACCTGCTTCTCGACCGCCACCTCTTTTTCCACCACCACCGTGACCGGTTTCTCGATCACTTCGGGTGTGGGCTTGGCGCAGCTCGCCGCCACCGCCCCCACGGCAGCCATGGCAGAGAGCCTCAAGAACTCGCGCCGACCCAAATGCTTTGTGGACGCCATCTCGAACTCCTTTCCCATACCATGGAAAGACCACACGGCCCAGCGCTCTCTGGGCCTATCCCACTGTTTTTGTGTCGCCAATCGGCCTCGCGGGCGCGCTGCGTCCCGCCTCTCACCCCCTTTCACGTTCCGTGGCGCGCCGGTCAGGATCGCGTCACGCTGGACAGTCCCCTGGACTGTCTAGGCGAGCTCGCCCTCCGGCCTCACCAGCACCTGGCCCAGCACACCCGCGCAATAGCTGCAAAGGTGGCAGCGCCGGTCGCATTGGCTGGTCCGCAGGAACCAGTCCGCCGGGAACCGGGCGTTGTCCAGCACCTGCGGCGCCAGCAGCGGCGCGAACCCCGGCTCCAAGAGGTCGAGCAGGTTGCCGCGATGGCGCCGCGTGGTGTAGGCCTCCAGCACCGCCCGCGGGCGCTGGTGCATCCGGGTGGCCAGCTTGGCCACCGGGAAAAGCCCCTCGTAATGCGCCAGGTCCTCCGGGCGGACCCAGGTGTTCTGCAGGATGGCGACCCAATGCGCCGGGTCGCGCAGGTAGCGCCAACAGACGTGAGGCACCCAATCCTCCAGGTTGCGCATCTCGGCGACCTCGGCCTCGTGCGCCACCAGGTTATCGTGGAAGGACTGGCCCGAGCAATGGCTCAGGCACCCACTGTTGGCCAGCATGACCAGCGCCTTGCCCTCCCGGCCGGCCCACTCGCGCAGCTCGCGCAGGTAGGCCAGGTCGCGGTTGTGCTCGCGCTGCACATGGTAGGCGTCGAAAAGGTCGGCCACGTACTCCATGCCCTTGATCGTCCCGATGCGCATATTGACCGAGGCGCGCACCTGGATTTCTGGAAAGCTCTCCTTGACCATGCGGGCCACCGCCGGAGAGGTGGTGGTGACGATCTGCACGCCGCCCACGGCCTCGCCCAGGTGGTCCAGGATGGAGACTACCTCGTTGCGCAGGTGCTGGCTGATGGCGCGCCCGCCATAACAATTCGCGTTGAAAAGCAGGTCCAGGTGGATCCCCCGCGCGTGCAGCGCCCGGAGCTCCTCCTCTAGACGCTCCTGCGCGGTCCAATCGGCATACCCGCGGCGCACGCTCAGCGGCGAGCGCCCCGAGGCCATCCCCATCCAGGGGAAATAGACCTCGGCGATCTGCTCGGCGTAATCCTGGACCAGGGCGATAAAGGGCTCCTCGCCCTCCTCGGCCAGTTGGTAACCTACGGCAAAGCGCATGGCTGCCCCCACCTGGCGATCAGGCCTCTTTGTCCGGTTCCTCGCCCGCCGCCCCATCCGGCAGCCCGCCCAACGACCAGGGCTTGCGCTGGCGGAACTTGTTATGGAACTTGTTCTCCAGCACGCCGCGGCTCTCCAGGTGCATCATGCAGGCGCGGATGCAGCCGCGCGCGCCGTCCATGGCCCCGGGGTGGTGGTAGCTGTCCCAGGTCCTCTTGGTGAAGGCGACCTGCTCCCGCACGTACGCGTTCACGCCGCCAGGGTAGGTCTGGCCTATCTTGGTCTCCTTCTCCGGCACGCCATCGATCACGTCCTGCACCACCGCCTTGGCCTCATCGGTGAGGAAGGGGCCATATTGCGGCGCGCCGGTCTGAAAGACGATGCCGCACTTGTAGGTGTCCAGGGCGTTCCACTCCAGCTCGCGCCCCGCCACGGTGACCTTGACCGACTTGGTCTCGCTGATGGCCCCGGCGGGGCACTCGCGCACGCAGCTCATGCAGCGGTCGCATAGCCCGCCCTCGAAGAGCGGGTCCGGCTCCAGCGGCGCGTCGGTGAGGATAAAGGCCAGGCGCTGGCGCGGCCCGAACTGGGGCGTGAGAAAGACCTTGCTCCAGCCGATCTCGCCCATGCCGCAGATGAAACCGGCGATGCGGAAATGCAGGAACACGTCGGGCCGGGGCTTGTCCGGCGAGACGGCCTGGCCCGCGCCGGAGCCCAGGCGCACGCTGGTGTTCTGGTAGAGCAGCGCCTCGTAGCCCTCGTCCTCCAGCAGGTTGCCCACCTCCCGCAGCACCATGGGCGCATAGACGTCGTTGATGTTGGCATAGCCCATGGCCGGGTAGCCCGCGAAAAAGGTTCCCTCCTCGATGCCGCGCAACAGCCCGCGGTGGATGCGAAAGCCCAGCCCGATGATGGACTTGCCCTCGGGCATGATGTAGCGGGGGTCCATCTGCAAGGGCGCGCCCTCGAAGCGGTCCATGGACCCGATCCCGACCAGGTCTGCGCCGCAGGCCTTGGCGTACTGTTTGATCTTTTCGGCGGTGAGCATCTCTCTCCTTTGCGTCGCTATTCGGGATAGTACTCGGCGATGTTGTCCGCGTTGATGAAAACGTGGTCGATATAGACGGCTGGCGGGACCCGCTCCCCGCGCAAAAGGCGCAGGGCGATATCCACCAGCTTGGCGCCATAGCGCTCCGGCCAATAGGCGGTCGCGCCAACGAGCCGCGACCCGGGCCGCCGCAGCTCTTCCCGCACGCTCCGGTCCGCCCCCTGGCCCAGCAGGATCACGTCGGATTCCCGGCCGGCCTGGCGCGCGGCGTTCAGCGCGCCGATGGTTGCCCGGTCGTTGAACGAGATGACGGCCAGCCGGCGGGCGCCGGGCAGGCCCTCCAGCACGGCGGCCATCTGCTTTTCCGTGACCTCGCTCAGGTGGCCGCTATCCAGATAGATGACCTTGTCGGCAGGGATTTCGCCGGCGACCTCGCGCAGGCCGTCCAACTGGCCCTGGATGCGGGCGGCGGGCAGCGGCCCGGCCCGCGGCTCCTGCAACACCACCAGACGGTCCAGCTCGCCATGCCAGTGCTGCTGCAGCCACTTGCCCAACGCCACGCCGGCCATTTTCCCCGCGCGATAGTTGTCCACGCCGAAAAAGGTCGCGCCCAGCATGGGGATATCCACGGCGATCACCGGGATATCGGCCTGCTGGAACTTGTTGGCGATGATGGCGCCGACCTTTTCGTCGATCTGGTACTCGATGGCCAGGTCCACCCCTTCCTCGATCAGGCGGTCGGCCACCGAGATGGCCACCTCGCCGCTGAGCTGGTTATCGGCAAAGATGAGGTCGATATCCCCGGCCTTCTGGGCCGCGGCCTCCAGCCCGCGCCGCACCTCCAGGGCGAAGGCGCTGGTCTCTTCGCTGATGTTGGCAAAGCCGATCTTGTAGTGCGTTTTGGCCCGGTCCAGCGGCGTGTATGAGGAGACGGTCTCCTCGCCGCAGACGGTAAAGGCCACCCCCGCGGCGCGGAGCTCCTCGACAAAGGCGGGCGCCAGGTCGCCATCGGTCAGGATGTGCGCCACCCGGCTGATCGGAACAAAGGAGGCCAGGTCGCGCCGCCCGAACTTGGACGAGTCGATGAGCGCCACCACCCGCTCGGCCGCGCGGATCATGCTCTCCCCCAGCTCGGCTTCCTTGATATCAGCCTGCATGAGGCCCTCTTGCACGGTAAAGCCGCTGCACGAGATAAAGGCGGTGCGCGCGTGCAATTGCGCCAGGTTTTGCTTGGCCAGGTGGCCGCGCACGCTGGCCCCCGTGGGCGAAAGCTCGCCGCCGATGAGGATGGTGGTGTGCGAGGGGTCCTTGGCCAGCGCCGCCGCCATCTCCAGGCTGGTGGTGATCACCGTCAGGTTGCGGATCCGCATCAGGTAGGGGAGCATGTGAAAGACCGTGGTGCTCGCATCCACCAGCACCACCTCGCCCTCCTGGATCATGTCCGCGGCCCAGCGCGCGATGCGGTCCTTGGCCGAGGCATTCACCTGGGCCCGCGCCGCAAAGGTGGGGCTGTGCGCCCGATAGTCCTCGGGGAGCACGGCCCCGCCGCGGACGCGCGTCAGCGCCCCTTCCTCCTCCAGCGCTTCCAGGTCGTGGCGGATGGTGACCCGGGAGACCGCCAGCCGGCCGGCCAGCTCGTTGACTTGCACCGAGCCTTGCCTTTGCAGCAACTTGAGGATCTGTTGGCGGCGCTCAAACGCAGTCAAGAAAGATCGCCTCCCTCATTCGGTATCAGGCCCGGTACTCGATCATCAGGGGCCGCTTGGGCCCGTAGGCGAGGACGAAATAATCGTCGGTCCATTCCACGCCCGGCTCGCCGCGCCGGCTGTACCAGTCCTTGCCCGACTCGTAGCGCCCCGAATAGTGCGGGTTGCCCCATACGTCGTCGCGCTCGCCATCCAGCCGGTGGTGCGGGCCCAAGAGGTTGCGCAGCGAGGTGATCAGCTCCACCGCGATCTCGTTCTCCCCCGGCCGCGCCAGGGCGGTGATGTCGATCTCGTAGGGCGGCCAGAGGATGGCCCCGGCCTCTTGCCCGTTGACGCGCACCTGGGCCAGCGGCAGGTCGAGGTTGGGCAGGGCCAGCACGATCCGCTCCCCGGCGGCGGGCGCCGCCAGATGGGCGGTGGTCGCCAGGGTGATCCGCCCGGCAAAGAAGGGATAGCCCGCGGCCACCAGGTCGCCATGGGTGCGGCCATCCTCCCGCGCCAGCACGAAATTCGGGGCGAAGCGGACGCAGCGTGGCCGCCAGGCGCGCAGCGAGGGGGTGCCATTCACGGAAAAGTCTCCGATGAGATAGATGGATTCGAGCTCGACGCCGGTGTGGGTCTGGAAGAGGCTGCCCAGGCTGAAGGCGGCCTTGGCGACCGGCTGGAACTCGCGGGTCAGCTCGATGGTGTTGGCCCCGACCTGCGCCAGGGGGGTGATCTCCACCGGCAGGAAGGATCGGTCGACATAATAGGGCAGCCCGGCGTAGGCCACCGCTTGCCCGTTGACCTCGATCTTCCAATCAGCCGCGTCCTCGATCACCACCTGGAGGTTGGCCGGCTTGTGCGAGACCTGGAAGCGGAAACGGAGCGAGAGCGGGCCGCGGTAGCCCTCGTCGTCCAGAATCTCCTGGACCGCGATCACCGGGAGCTCGGCGCTCCACTCGCCCTGACCCCGGCGATACCGGCAGGTATCCAGGGTGAGCGCGTTGGGATCGCCGCGCCGGACCGTGTAGGGCCCCGGCAGGGTCACGCTGCGGGTCACGCGGGGGGCGGCGGGCTCAAGCTGGATCGGCGCCTCGTTCTCTTGCAGCACCAGCAGGTGCGCCCCTACGGGCGGGAAGGTCAGCTCGGCCACGATCTGGTCGCCGACCTGCCGTTGCGGGATCGCCGCCACCTCGCTGGTCTCCAGGTCCCAGCGCTCCAAGCGCCCCGCGCCGCAGATGCGCACCTGCGCCTGGAGCGTCTCTTCCTGCTCGGCGGTGTCCAGCCCCTCCACGCGGGTGGTGTTGGCCAGGAACAGGATGCGCTGGCCGGGCAGCCGGCGCTCGTGGACCCAGATATTGGCGGGCTTGGCCGCGGCGAAGGAGACCTCCACGCTGGCGGGGACCAGCAGGTCCAGCGCCCGGCGCAGCGCCTCGGGGCTGTTTTCCACGGGCAGCGCCCGCTGGTTCAGCGCCTGGATGGCGGGGTCGGCTCGGCCGTCGATGCGCGCGGGCAGCTCGCCCACCGACAGCACTGTGCCGCCGGCATCGATGAAGGCGTTCAGCAGGTCCACGGTGGAGCGGCGCAGCGTCAGCGTCGCCGGCAGGATCGCCACGCGATAGGACATCTGGCCCAGCGCCAGTTGTCCGTCGGCCACCCGGCCGTGCAGCGCCAGCAGGTGCTCGTCGGCGTACTCGAAGCCGCGCTGGATATCCAGCAGATGCTCGCTCAAGGTTTGCAGGCTATCGTTCATCTCTTCCAGCTCGGGCTGGCCCACCATCCGCTTGGGGCGGCGGCCCAGCACCCGCTCGGCCGGCGGCTCTTTGTAGGTCGGGTCGAAGCGGCAAAAGGCCGACTCGATGGGGTGGATGATTAGCGCGTCGGCCTGGAACTGGCCCTGCCGCAGCGCATAGGAGAGACGGGTGAAATAGTCGGCGATGCGGCGGTTCTCCGGCCACCAGGGCTGCTGATAGGAGAGGTGCGGGGCATAGATGCGCTTGCGCACCCCGCGCATGGAATAGAAGGAGCCGTGGTAGCAGCGGTAGGTGATGCCCAGCGCGGCCAGCCAGTGGGCCAGCATCTTGCGCTCCTCAAAGCTGATCCGCTGCGAGCTGACGCCGTACATCTCGGCCAAGATCTGGTCGCGACCCAGTTGGTGGGCGGCGCTGGAGCATTGCTTGGGGGTAAAGATGAACTTGTGCCAGTTGGGCCAGCTCAGGCTGAGGGTGAGGTGGTCGATGCCGGGCAACTGCATATGCTCGTAGCAGCGCATCGCCGCGCCGGTCCAGGAGATCTGGGCGTGCAGCGAGTCCTCGCCCATGGCGTGCCCGCCGAACTTGACGCCGTGGGCCGCGCACCACTGGCCGATCTCGGCGAAATAGGCGTCCATGAACATGTCGGTGACGGTGCGCCAATAGTGGTGCCGCACCATCTCGTAATCGCCCACCGGCGCGTAAAGCTCGGCCACGTGGTCCGTCAGGGCATAGCCCCACTGCCTGGCAAAGACGCCGGGCAGCTCCTCGTTCCAGGGCAAAAGCGGCGGGCGAAAGTGCGGCTCGTCCACCCAGATGGTCTCCACCGTGCCGCCGAACGCGTCGCCAAAGCGCCCCAGCCAGGTCTCCTCGTAGGCTTGGCGCAGGTAATCCTGGACGGCGGCGGGCTTGAGCAGGTCCAGCACGTGCTCGAACTTGCGCCAGTAGTAGGCGTAATCGCCCTCCCGGCGCACCAGGTGGTCGCCTTCTGCGGGGGACGCGTCCTGGCCCAATCGCACCAGCACGCGGTGGGTGTGCTCTTCCTTGAGCTCGGGGATGGCCGAGGGCATATAGCCAGCCTGCAGCCAGACCTTGAGCCCGGTCTCGCCGCCGACGTCGATGGCCTCGCGCATGATCTCCATCCACTCTTCGCTGAGGTATTCGGTGCGCAGCCCGTTGAAGGTGCGGGTGATCAGCGCCCCCCAGCCGGCCTCGGCAAAGCTGCGAATCTGCCGGGCGCACTCGTCCTTCTCCAGCTTGTCGTCCAGCATCCACAGCGTGACGCCGCGGTATTCCAGCCCAGGTTGGGCAAACTCGCTTCGCTCGATCATTTGGCTCCTTTCGCTGCGGTGCCCTACCAGGTGAACATCATGTCCCCGGTAAAGCCCTCGATCGTGATATATGGCCCAGTGGCATCCTCTCCGCGCTGGAAGGGGACGCTGGTGTTGAAGGGGATGCGGCCCTCGGCATCCGGCGTACGCAGCAGGACGCGCGGCTCATAGCCCGGCTCGGTATAAAAGCGCGCGGTGGCGTCCAACAGCCCGGCCACCAGGAGGTGTCGCTTGAGCTCGCGGCGCTCCAGGGGGCAGATCTCGGCGCAGGTGATCTGCGACTCGGCCTGCTGCTGCACAAAGACCCGGCACTCGTGGTGCCAGGCGCGGGGCAGGTGATAGGTGGCATAGCCATCGGCCGCCACGGCCTCGTGGCCGACCAAGAGGGGCGCCCCCTGCGGCAAGCGCAGGCTGAGCGCTGCGCTGGCGTTGGGGACATAGCCGGAGAAATAGTAGGCGTTGCGGCGGCGGGCCACGCAGGTCACGGGGTCGCGGGTGGTGGCCGTGCGCTTGTCCACCCGGACGGACCAACCCAGCGCGCCCAGCATCCAGCGCAGCAGCAGCTCACCGCGGAAATAGACGGCGGCGTTATCGGGGACCAGCAGCCGTTCGCCGGGACGATAGTCGTTCGAGTTGGTGCCGCGCACCCATCCCAGCGCCCCGCCGCCCCAGGCTGGCTCGCTGCGCCAGAGCGCTGCGACGCGGGACTCGCTGCCGGAGGCCGCCGTGGCCGCCACCCGGGTATGCGGATCGCTCGGATCGGCCAGCACCTCGGCCATGCCGCCGCCGCACATCAGCGGGCGGTGGTTGACCACGCCCTGGAAGCGGCCGTGGCTCAACGCATCGCCCGGCACGCTCACGTCCAGCGCCAGCTCGCCCGAGATGGGCGCCGTGACGCGCAGGTTGAGGGCCTGGCGCAGCGCCGCGCTGGCGTGGGTCGCCGGGCCGTAGAGCAATACCTTGCCGCCCCGCGCCACGTGGGCCAGCAATGCCTTCTCCAGGTCGGGGTTCACCTCGGGGACCGGCGCCAGCAGCACCGCGCCGTCGTAGAGCCCCGGCCGCGCCGCCACCGAGGAGAGCAAGTTCTTGCTAGAGACCACCGTGCTCAGCGGCAGGCCGGCGTTCACCGCGCCGCGCATCAGCCAGTCCTCGAAAAAGACCACGTCCAGCCGCGGCTGGGGGCCAAAGACCATCTGGTGGTATTCGTCGAAGGGATAGACCCACACCACCGGCCCCACCTGGTCCGGCCCGTCGTCCCGCGCTTTGAGGATGTGCGGGATCACCTCGTTGGGGTACTTGACCGGGATCTCGCCCCAGGTGTTATCGACGGTGAGGAACTGGATGTCGATGGGCGTCTCCACGTCGCCGCGCGCGTTCAGCCGGGAGAGGGCCAGCGGCAAATAGATATCGTGGGGCTGGCTCTCGTAGCGGTCGGTCCAGGGGCTGTTCTGCCACCAGGGGTCGTGGAGGTAAAAGCGGAAGGGGTACTCCTGGTCGTTGGGCAGCTCGGCGATGCGCGAGAGGTAGCCCACCAGCTCCAGCCCAAAGTCGCCATCGATGGCGGCCCAGGGCGAGTTGGGCGGCGGCAGCATGTTGAACTCGCCGCGATAGATGTCCGCCAGCGGGGTGGCGTCCGCGGCCAGGTCCACCCCGGTGATCAGGTTGGTTCCCCGGGTCTCGATGCGGTAATGGGGGCACTCGGCGCGGAAGGTCCGCCAGAAGTTCATGATCTTGTCGCGGGTCTCGGCGGCGGGCGCGGGGTTAAAGGCCGCGCCGTCATAGAGCACGCCGGTGGTGGCCCAGGTCTCCAGGCCAAAGCCAAAGCCGTTGGAGAACCAGATATAGTCAAAGCCCAGGTCGCTCAAAAAGTGCTGGCACTGCCGCCCAAAGAAGGCGCCAAAGGGCGTGCCTTCCGGGATGCCGTGGGGAAAGCCCGCATAGACGTCCTGGTCTTGTTTCAGGACGCCATAGCAGGTGACAAAGGTGGCCTTGCCGCGGGTCGCGCCCAAGGAGACCTCGGGGTGGCGCAGGTACTTGAAGGTCGAGATGGCGAACTCGTCGCCGGGGTCGAAGGTGGCGCCGACGCGGATCGGCTTGCCGGTCATGGCCCCGCCCACGGATTTGAGCAGGGCCACGATCTTGCGCAGCCACCGGTACGTGATAGCTGGCGGGTTGTCCATATACAGGATGATGCCGCTATGCAGGGCGAGGTTATCCGGATCCCAGGTGGGCTTGGCCCGGAAGGGGTTGGCCATGCCCGCGTAGCGCCCCCACTCCATCTCCGCGTCCAGGTCGCCGCGATAGTCGAGGATCTCGGAGCCGTCGGCGATCCAGAGCATCACCGAGACCATGTCGGCGTGGCGGGTGAGCGCGTCCCACTGGCGGAACAACTCGCGACAGACGGCGCGGATGGCGTCATCGTTCATCACTTTGAACGGCTTCAGGCTCATCTCGAGCGTCACGTTGCGGATCGAGGAGGCGGACATGGCAGACTCCTTTGTGCTCAGGGGCCCGGGGGATGCCCCGAGCCCGCATGGTCCAGATGGCTGCCGGACGGCAAGGAGCGCGCAAACGGCCTATGAGTTCGAGTTATGCGGTTGTGAAGCGGAGGAACTTTCGTATTTTTGCTTTTGTTTTCGTTTCCCAGTATAGCAGATTCTTCATTGGTTGTCAAGGCTTGCGAAACAGTCCAAATACGGCGCCATTCGGATATGGCGATGAGAGGAACGCCAATCCTAGACGCGTGCTGCGGCAGCCGGGCCTGCCGTGAACCCGCCCGATCTCGATCGGTCGAGGTGTCCGCCGGGGAGATCGAGGTCATATACCTGCACAAGAACCTTTGCGGGGATGCCTAGGCGATTGGTGAGGTTACGTATCATTCTGAGCGTGAGCGGGCGCTTGCGATTCAAGACTTCTGATACCCGCGCCCTGCTGCCGATGAGCGGTTCCAGGTCACGCCGCGTCAGGCCGAGGCGCTCCATATGGAACTCGATCGCCTCGATAGGGTCGGGTAGCCCAAGGGCATAGTGCTCGGCTTCGTACGCCTCGACCAGCGTCACCAGCACTTCCAGTTGCTCCCCCTCTGGAGTGTCGGGGTCAGCATCCATCAGCAGGTCAATACGCTTTAGCGCAGCCTCATAGTCTGCCTCGGTCCTAACGGGCTTGATCTCCATAGTTGGACGCTCCTTCAGACTGTGTTGGCGTCTGAGAGCTAGCCCGCTCGTGGCTTGCCTTACCTGAACACCACCCGCCTGAACGTCTCCAACACCGGGCCCTCGGCCGGGCGGCGCTCCGCCATGCGCTGGCGAAACCGCTCCGGGTCGCCGATCTGCGTGCGATGGTTGAGCAGGGCGGCCAGCCTCTGCTCCCAGGCCGCCGTGACGTCCACCTCCAGGTCTGCGTCCGCGCCGCGGCTGATCCAAATCTCGCTCACCTTGTGCGGCTCCCAGCCCTCGGCCAGCAGCTCGGGAAAGTAGCGGTGGTTGCGCGCCGCCGGAAAGACCGCGTCCAGCACGAGCAGCCCGGCCATGCGGTGGTCGCGGTGGGAGACGCCCCAGGGCGAATAGAGCCGCTCCGGGTCTTGGGTCAGGATGATATCCGGTTGGAAGCGCCGGATTTCGCGGACCGTGTCTCGCTGCGCCTCGTAGGTGGGCATCAAAAAGCCGTCGGGATAGCCCAGGAAGGCCACCTGGCCGACGCCCAGGGCCGCGGCAGCCGCTTTTTGCTCCACCACGCGCGTGGCGGCCAGCTCCTGGTCGGGCAGATCGCGCTCGTCGCTGCCCTTGTCGCCGGCGGTGAGGATCACGTACTCGACCTGGAGGCCCGCTTGGGTCAGGCGGGCCACTGTCCCGCCCGCAAAGAACTCGGGGTCGTCCGGGTGGGCCACGATGACCATGGCGCGCTGGTATGTGGCGACGATTGCTTCAAAGGTTGGCTTGCTTTCCATCTGGTTCTTGCCTCGACAAGTGATTTGGTGCGGACGTTTTGCTATTGTACTCGATTCATGCTAGAATTGAAACGGTGATCGAGTGGGCCAGGCGGTCGCGGGCGTAGCTCCTTTGGAGCCCTCGCTCGAGGAAAGTCCGAGCTCCACAGAGCGCGGTGCTGGATAACATCCAGGCGGGGCGACCCGACGGCATAGTGCCACAGAAAACAATGCGCTAAAGGCAACGGGCCAAGGCCCGTTGCCTCAGTAAGCATGAAAAGGTGGTGTAAGAGACCACCAGCGGGCCAGGTGACTGGTCCGGCTAGGCAAACCCCACCGGGAGCAAGACCAAATAGGAGGGTGCGGGGGCCTGGTTCGCCAGGTTCCCAGGGGGCGGCTCGTCCTCTGCCCTCGGGTTGGTTGCTGGAGACGGCGGGTAACCGTCGCCCTAGATAGATGATCGCCGCCCGGGCGCGAGCCCGGGAACAGAACTCGGCTTATCGGCCCACTCGAACACTGCCAACGATCACAGCGCCAGGGGAACATCCCCTGGCGCTGTGTGTTTCCTCAACCCATAGCCCGCGCGGCGAGCTTAGGCCCAGCCCCTCATGCGGACCGCCTCGGCGACCCGCTGCACCGAGATCAGGTAAGCGCCGACGCGGTTGTTGACGTGGTGGCGTTGCGCCATCTCGTGCACGGCGTCATAGGCGGTGGTCATCTTGGCCTCCAGCCGCTGCCCCACCTCCTCGGGCGTCCAGTAATAGGCCGAGGCGTTCTGCACCATCTCGAAATACGACACCACGACGCCGCCGGCGTTGCAGAGGAAATCCGGCAGGACGTACACGCCCTTATCGAAGAGGATCGCGTCGGCCTCGGGCGTGGTGGGGCCATTGGCGAGCTCGGCTACGATCTTGGCCTTCACTTGATCGGCGTTGGCCTTGGTGATCACGCCCTCCAGCGCCGCCGGGACCAGCACGTCCACGTCCAGCGTGAGCAGCTCCTCGTTGGTGATGTTGTCGGCCCCCGGGAAATCGCGCACGCTGCCCGTGGCGGCCTTGTGCGCCGAGACGGCGGCATAGTCCAGGCCCCGCGCCGAATAGATGCCACCCTTGGAGTCGCTGACCGCCAGGACTCGGGTCTCGCATTCGCCGCTGGCGATGCGGTGGGCGTGCTGTCCCGCGTTGCCATATCCCTGGATCGCCATGGTCTTGCCGCAGAGCGCGGTGCCCAGCTGCTTGGCCGCCTCACGCAAGACGATGATCCCGCCGCGGGCGGTGGATTCGAAGCGACCTTGGGAGCCGCCCATGATCAGGGGCTTGCCGGTGATCACGCCCGGCGCGTGATGCCGCACCATGTTCTCGTACTCGTCCAGCATCCAGGCCATGATCTGCGGCGTGGTATAGACGTCGGGCGCGGGGACGTCGATCTCCGGCCCCACAAAGCCGCCGATGGCCCGGATGTAGCCCCGGCTGAGCCGCTCCAGCTCGCTGGGAGAGAGTTCCTTCGGGTTGCAGACCACCCCGCCTTTGCCGCCGCCGAGCGGGATGTCCACCACGGCGGTCTTCCAGGTCATCCAGGCTGCCAAGGCGCGCACGGTGTCCACCGTCTCGGCGGAATGAAAGCGGATGCCGCCCTTCGCCGGCCCGCGGGCCGTGTTGTACTGCACGCGATAGCCCCGATAGATGCGCATCGAGCCATCGTCCATCCGCAAGGGGATGGTGACGTGCATCTCGCGCATCGGCTCGCGCAGAAAGGTGTGAAGCGAGGGATCAAGCTGCAAGATCGCGGCGGCTTGGTCCAACTGCTCCTGGGCCATGGCGAAGGGGTTAGGTCTTTGGCTTTCCAACATCTGGTTCCTCCAAGCTGTGCAGAATGGGTGGGCAACGAACAACCATCGTTAGGCTCGCAGCTCCTAACGGATAACCTCGATTCCGCCCATGTAGGGGCGCAGCACCTCGGGCACGACGATGCTGCCATCGGCCTGTTGATAGTTTTCCATCACCGCGATCATGGTGCGCGGCAGGGCCAGGCCCGAGCCGTTCAACGTGTGCACGAATTGCGGGCGCGCGCCCTCCTCCGGGCGATAGCGGATGTTGGCGCGGCGGGCCTGAAAGTCCCTGAAGTTGCTGCACGAGCTGACCTCGAGCCACTCGCCGCAGCCCGGCGCCCAGACCTCCACGTCGTATTTCACCGCGGCGGTAAAGCTCAAATCGCCGGTACACATCTGCACCACGCGATAGGGGAGCCCCAGCCCGCGGCAGACGTCCTCGGCGTTGTCCAGCAGCTTGGCCAGCTCGTCCATCGACGTCTCGGGCGCGACCAGCTTGACCATCTCGACCTTGTCGAACTGGTGGCCGCGCTTCATGCCGCGGGTGTCCTTGCCCGCCGACATCTTTTCCCGGCGGAAGCAGGCGCTGTAGGCGACATAATTCACTGGCAGCGTCCCCGGCTCCAGGATCTCGCCGCTATGCAGGTTGGTGACGGGCACCTCGGCCGTGGGGATGAACCAATAGTCCTCCTCGGCGTCACGGTAGAGGTTGTCGCCGAACTTGGGGAGCTGGCCCGTGCCCACCAGGCAATCGCGCCGCACCATAAAGGGCACGTACACCTCGCGGTAGCCGTGCCTGTTGATGTGCAGGTCGAGCATCCAGGTGATGAGGGCCCGTTGCAGCCGCGCCGCCGCGCCGCTGAGGATGTAGAACCGCGTGCCCGAGAGCTTGACGCCCCGCTCGAAATCGAGGATGCCCAGGCTGGGCCCCAGCTCCCAATGGGGCAGGGGCTCAAAGTCGAACTTGGGCAGATCGCCCACGGTGCGGGTGATTATGTTCTCCGTGTCGTCCTTGCCCACCGGCACGCTGGGATCGGGCAGGTTGGGGACCTCCAGCAGCGCCGCTTGCAGGCGCTCCTCGGCCTGGCCCAGCTCGACCTCCAGGGCGCCGATGCGGTCGCCCACCTGGCGCATCTCGTCGATGAGCGCCTGGCGCTGCTGGGGATCCTTCATCCGGCTGATCTGCTTGGAAACGGCATTGCGCTGCGCCCGCAGCGCCTCCACCTCTTGCAGGGCGGCCCGTCGCTGCTCGTCCAGCGCCAGGATCTCGTCGATCGGCGCCGCGGCGTTCAGCTTGACCAACTCGACCTTGATCTCGGCCGCATGTTCGCGAATATACGCCAGATCCAACATGGGATGCCTCCTTTGGGAAATAAAAAGCCCCCCGTCCAACCAAGGACGAGGGGAGCCTCGTGGTGCCACCTTTATTCGTCGCCAGCCGCGCTGGCAACCTCTGCGCTCGATAACGGGAGCGACCGGCTCAACTTGTGGTGATCGCTACCCTGCGATTCCTTTTTCGCTGGCGACTCGGGAGTGGATTTCGGCCGACTCGGTTATCGCCTCCCAGCGCTGGCGACTCTCTGGAAACCGGGTGATCCGCCTACTTGTCTCCGTCAACGTTTGATTTATTCTACCACGTTTGCGGGAGCGCGTCAAATTCGTCGGGAAAAATAAAAGGAGCCTCGATAGGAGGCTCCTTTTGCTGGCTCCTCGGGCTGGATTCGAACCAACAACCAACCGGTTAACAGCCGGTCGCTCTACCGTTGAGCTACC